>JAESGR010000164.1_pt1 | contig 99736 bp, 90 predicted proteins | sample 9269771 | NCBI WGS metagenome assembly JAESGR01 (sample SAMN15739572, study PRJNA653492) | algae metagenome | isolation source: Chroococcus sp. CMT-3BRIN-NPC107 and co-occurring heterotrophs from well... | place: USA: Clark Mountains Wilderness, California | collected 2010-04-18
CAAATTTGTGAAGAAAAATATTTTCTGATCTCTTCCCCTCTTTCCTTGGCTTCTCTTTCTCTCCAAACGGGCTGCAAACATACCCTACTTTTTGTTTTCTCCCAAATCCAACAAGCATTTTTTTTACTTTTTTTGCCCGGGCTTTTTTACTCTTGCCCTCTTGCCCTTCCGATGCCCGCTTGCTTCTCAAACGGGTTGCAATCCTACCCTACTCCTCTTCCCTTTCCAAATACTTTGATCAATATTTTTTAGAATACAGAGAGTATGCTTAGAAGCTGATTACGGATGTATATTTATGAGAAAATTTAGCTATATACATAAGTTATACGTTTGTAAAGATATTTACTCTAGTATATTTATGATTCTTTATAATATATACTCGTTTTATAACCAGTTTTCAATAGTAAGTAGAACCACAACTAACAACGATTTACAAATATGTTTGACATGATGGGAATGCTTGGTAAAGTTAAAGAATTACAAGCCAAGATGAAAGAAGCTCAAGATAACTTAGTACATGTGCAAGCTAGTGCAGAAGCTGGCGCAGGCATGGTAAAAGCAACTGTTAACGGCAAAAAGCAATTAGTAACGCTTGAAATAGATCCGGATGTGATTAAGCCGGATGATAGAGAAATGATGCAGGATTTGATAGTGGCAGCGGTTAACAAAGCTTTGGCCGAAGTAGATGTAAAAGCGAAAGAAGAGCTAAAAAAGACAACGCAGGGAATTATGCCAAATATCCCAGGGCTTGACCTTGGCAGCATGTTTTAAGATATGTATAGTGTTGCAGTTGTTATATTGAACTATAATGGAAAACATTTTTTGGAGAAATTTCTGCCTTCTGTTATTACTAATAGTATAGGTAGCCAAATAATAGTAGCAGACAATAAATCAACCGATGGCTCAATAGAATATTTGCAACAGAATTTCCCTAGCATACAAATTATTCGACTCATTCGTAATGAGGGGTACAGCCAGGGGTATAATTTAGCCCTTCAGCAAATAAAGGCAACTTATTATGTATTGTTGAATTCAGATGTTGAGGTAACACCTAACTGGTTGAGCCCCCTAATTACTTTAATGGAAAGTGATAGCCAAATAGCTGCCTGTCAACCTAAGATAAAATCATATTCTGACAAACAAGCATTTGAGTATGCTGGAGCAGCTGGTGGTTATATAGATAAGTATGGGTATCCATTTTGCCGGGGCAGGCTGTTTTCACATGTTGAAATAGATAATGGCCAGTATAATGATACGAGGGAAATATTTTGGGCAACAGGGGCCTGTATGGTGGTAAGAGCTGAACTGTTTTGGTTATTGGGTGGGCTCGATCCACATTTTTTTGCGCATATGGAAGAGATAGATCTTTGTTGGCGAATAAAAAATGCTGGATATAAAATCATATATTGCGCAGAGAGCACAGTTTTTCATGTAGGTGGGGGTACACTACCTGTATCTAATCCTCGGAAAACATTCTTGAATTTTAGAAATGGTATTGTATTATTATACAAAAATTTGCCAAAGGATCAATTATGGCGGATTATTTTTATACGGTTAGTATTAGATGGCGTGGCTGCTTTACAATTTTTACTAACATTGTCTTTTGCCAATTTCGCGGCAGTTTTCAAAGCTCATATGAGTTTCTATAAAAATATTTCTATCTGGCAACAACAAAGAAAGAAAAGTATACGTTTGGCAAAAGGGTTTGCTCACGAGGAAATATATAAAAAAAGTATTGTATACAGTTTTTTTATAGAAAAGAAACGAACGTTTAAGGAATTAAAGTTTTAGAATTCCCAAATAGAAGGATGGCTATTACGACGGAAATGCTTTCGCATGTTCATAATAAAAGCTAGAGAAAGATATACTATAATAGGTGAGCCAAACGTTAGAAACGAACTGTAGATAAAGAACAAGCGTATGCTGCATATTGAAATACCTAGTTTTTCTCCTAAACGTGTACAGACACCAAAAGCTTGTTTTTCGAAAAAATATTGAATTTTTTGCATAAATAAAACAAAAGTTGCAAAAAAACGTTGGTTGAATTTAGTTCCTTTATACGCAAATTACAAAAAAAGTGTCATCAAAATTGTAATAAATTTAATATACTTATAATTTCGCAACCAAATATCAAATCGCAACTAAACAAATTGAGACCATGATTCGAACTAGAAGTTTACTGTCTACGATTGCTATCGTTAGTGCAATGGGCTATTCCAGCTGTACATTGCCTAAGATGGTAAAAATGTCTAAAGACCAGGAGATGAAAGTAACACCCAATCCTCTTGAAGTGCATGCAGACGAAGTAAAATTTGATGTTACTGGAACACTTCCAGTGAAAATGTTAAAAAAGAAAACAACTTATACGGCGGATGTAGACTATAAGTATGGCGACAAAAAAACAGATGTAGGCAACTTGGAGTATGCTGCAGCCGATTTTCCAAACGCTAAAAAAGAACAACCAAAACTCGACAAAAACTTCTCTTTCCCTTATCAGGAAGGTATGGAGCGAGGTGAATTAGTAGTTCAAGGTACAGCAGCGAAAGGCAAAAAATCTAAAACTACTCCAGAGATGCCTATTGCTAAAGGTATTATTACTACCTCTAAGCTGGTAAAAGAAGCAGATCTGGTAGCTTATGCAGAGAGCGGATACAATCCTAATCCTGAATTTGAGCCGGTAGATGTTGCCTTTTTCTTTCCTCAAGGTAGCGCTCAGTTGCGTACTAGTGAGACTAGAAGTACTAGAGGTAAATTCCTGGATGCATTCATTCAAGAGAAGAACGTAACTAAAACAGTTACCATTACTGGTACTCACTCACCAGAAGGTGCTGAAAGAGTAAACTCTCGGTTGTCTGAAAACAGAGCTGAAGCCATTGAAAAATTTTATCGTGGCAAAATGAGATCTTACAACTACAAGCAGAAAGCAGATTCTGTTGAATTTGTTCTGAAGCCTATCATCCAAGACTGGCAGCAACTGAAAGATACATTAGCTGCTACTGATATCTTAAATGAAGAACAAGAGCAACAAATTCTAACTGTTATTGATGGTAGTGGAGATTTTGAAACGAAAGAAGATGAACTGCATAAACTTCCTCATTACAGAACTTTACTAAATCAGGTATATCCAAAGTTGAGAACAGCTCAAACGGAGATGTTAACACTAATGGAGAAAAAGCCTGACAATGAAATAGCTGTATTAGCTAAGCAAATGGCCGAAGGCAGAGCTGACACCAGTGCATTAAACGAAAAAGAACTAGCATATGCTGCTACTTTAACTCCTGATTTGAATGAGAAAAAAGGTATATATGAAGCATATGTAAAGAAAACTGACAACTGGCAGTCTCATAATGACTTAGGTGCTGTTCATCTGGAATTAGCCAAAAAAGAAACTGATCAGTCTCGTAAAACCCAGTTAGCAGATATGGCTATCACTCACCTGGAAATGGCTAGAAATAAACAAGAATCTGCTGAAGTATATAATAACTTAGCAGTAGCTTATAGCATGAAGGGTATGAGAAAAGAAGCTATGGAGGCTATCAACAAAGCTTCACAGCAAACAGGTAACGAAGAAGTAACAAAGGCTATTAATGCTGCTAAAGGTGTAATGCAAATTAGATCTGCTAACTACAGTGAAGCAGTAAATACGCTATCTCAGGCTGGCGACGATGTAAATGTACTGTACAACAAAGGCCTTGCTCAAGTATTAGCTAAGCAATATGATGCAGCGCTTGGCACACTAAATGAAGCTGCTGCTAAAGAAGGTGCAGATGCTATGACTCATTATGTTACTGCTATTGCTGCTGCCAGAGCTAAAAATGAAAGCGCAATGCTAGATGCTTTGAAGAAAGCAATTACTGGAAGCAGTGATTTAAGAACAAAAGCTATGCAAGACTTAGAGTTTGATGCGTATGCTAACTCTGAAAGTTTCAAAAATGCTCTTAAATAGTTTATAAAGAATAATAGTGATTAAGTATACAAAACCTGCTTCAATAGAGGCAGGTTTTTTACGTTTGTTGTAATAAGGGAAGGACATAAAATTTGTACAGGGAAGCCAAACAATATGCTTTACAATAAACAAAATATCTTCTACCTTTGCAGCCGTTAAAATGCCAGGCAGCTTTAGGGTTTGCAGGCTGAAAATATATCATTACGCTTATATTAAAGATTACACTACATGAGAGAGATACAATTTAGAGAGGCCTTACGGGAAGCAATGTCTGAAGAGATGCGCAGAGATGAACGCATCTTTTTGATGGGTGAAGAAGTAGCTGAATACAATGGTGCCTATAAAGTAAGTCAGGGTATGCTGGACGAATTCGGACCTCAACGGGTAATAGATACGCCTATTGCTGAACTTGGCTTTGCTGGTATTGGGGTGGGAGCAGCCATGAACGGACTTCGTCCCATTATTGAATTTATGACATTTAACTTTTCTTTAGTAGCTATTGACCAAATTATTAATGGAGCTGCAAAAATTATGTCTATGTCGGGCGGCCAATACTCTGCGCCTGTAGTATTCCGCGGCCCTACCGGCAATGCTGGTATGCTTAGCTCTCAACACTCTCAAAACTTTGAAAACTGGTATGCTAATACTGCTGGCCTTAAGGTTGTAGTAGCTTCTAATCCATATAATGCCAAAGGATTACTTAAATCTGCCATTCGTGACGACGATCCAGTTATTTTTATGGAATCAGAACTAATGTATGGCGATAAAGGCGAAGTGCCTGAAGAAGAATACCTGATTCCTATTGGTAAAGCAGAGGTAGTAAAGCAAGGTACCGATGTAACACTCGTATCATTCGGAAAAATGATGAAAGTAGCTTTACAAGCTGCTGCTGAAGCTGAAAAAAATGGTATTTCTGCGGAAGTAATTGATTTAATGTCTGTACGCCCGATTGATTATGCTACGGTAGTAAACTCTGTTAAGAAAACCAACCGCCTAGTTATCGTGGAAGAAGCTTGGCCTCTAGCGGCTATTTCTACTGAGGTGACATTCCATGTACAGCGGCATGCCTTCGATTATCTGGATGCTCCTATTCACCGTGTAAACAGCATGGATGTACCTTTACCCTATGCACCTACATTAATTGAAGCTGTATTGCCTAATGTTAAAAGAACACTGCAAGCTATACAAGCGGTAACATATAAGTAATTACAATGAACATTGACTTATGAATAATGAGTTACTTATTCTATAGATATACTAAAACAAAAGAGGCTGTTAACACTAACAGCCTCTTTTGTTTATCAAGAGTAGAGTCATTATTTTACCTTACTTTCCCATATTCTTCATTTTGCGGAGAGCATCTTTGCCGCTTCCCATCTGACTCATAGAGCGCATCATTTTGCGCATATCGCCAAATTGTTTCATGAGGTTGTTTACCTGCTGAATAGAGGTACCACTACCGGCTGCAATCCTTCTGCGGCGGCTGCCATCTATCATGTCGGGATTCGCTCGTTCTTTCTTTGTCATAGAACGGATAATGGCCTCTATCGGCTTAAATGCATCATCATCTATTTCAACATCTTTCATCATTTTGCTTACACCAGGAATCATACTTACCAGGTCTTTAATGTTACCCATCTTCTTGATCTGCTCAAGCTGTGATATAAAGTCATCGAAATTGAACTGGTTTTTGCGGATTTGTTGATTGATACGGCGGGCTTCATCTTCATCAAACGCTTGCTGTGCTTTCTCTACCAAGGAAATCACGTCACCCATACCTAGGATACGGCTTGCCATACGGTCGGGATAGAAAAGATCAATTGCTTCCATCTTCTCCCCGGTACTTATAAATTTAATAGGTTTCTCCACTACTGAGCGGATAGAAAGAGCAGCTCCTCCCCGGCTATCTCCATCTAGTTTGGTAAGTACAACCCCGTCAAAATTCAACCGTTCATTAAAAGTTTTGGCAGTATTTACCGCATCCTGACCAGTCATAGAGTCAACGACAAAAAGGGTTTCGGTGGGGGCAATAGCTTTTTTCACTTCCGCAATCTCACGCATCATTTGCTCATCTATTGCTAGGCGACCTGCTGTATCAACAATGACAATTTTCTTGTTGGTATTCTTGGCATGTTGAATGGCATTTTTAGCAATTTGAACAGCATTTTTATTTTCTGGCTCTGCATATACTTCCACACCTACTTGCTCACCTAGAACTTTTAACTGGTCAATAGCCGCAGGGCGATAAATATCGCAGGCAACCAGCAATACATTACGGCCAGTTTTTTTCAAATAATTGGCCAGCTTTCCACTGAAGGTAGTTTTACCGGAACCTTGTAAACCAGCAATTAATATAATGGCCGGATCGCCTTTAATATTGATATCTTGCTTTGTTTCGCCCATTAGCTTGGTTAGCTCCTCATGTACAATCTTCACAAGCAATTGTCCTGGCTGCACAGATATTAATACCTCTTTTCCTAAGGCTTCATCCCGGATTTTGTCGGTTACCGTTTTAGCCACTTTATAGTTAACGTCGGCATCTACCAAAGCTTTCCGAATTTCTTTTACTGTAGCGGCGACGTTGATATCTGATATTCTTCCCTGCCCTTTTAAGGTCTTAAATGCCTTGTCTAATTTGGAACTTAAATTTTCAAACATATTTCTGAATTTGCTGATGTTTACAGTTGGTTGCTAGTAGAATAAGCCATACTACTTACTCTATGCATGTATTTTTAAGATAGTTACAAAAATACTAAAAAAAGCAGTCTAACCTGCAGTTTTGGGTTTAGCTTGCTCACAATCAACTAAAATATTTCTACTCCCCCTTTCCCTTTAGTTGTAAGCACAGTAATGGTATTGGCAAAATGATCTCGTACCCGGTTAGCTGGAAAGGATACCATTGCTTTTTTGAACAAATAAAGCAACTGAGCTATTATACGTTTAATTGTACTACCTCCAGGCCCTGCAAACATATACTGATAGGTCTTTTGTGAGTAGATAGCTACTTTCTGTTTTAAGATTTCATACCCTTCGGATTTAAGCAAAAAGCGGAGCGAAGAGGGTGTATACATGTTAATATGACCATAGGCTAAGAAATGGTTCACCTTTTTGTCTACATCAAAGCGGTAATCTTTGGGAACTTCTATTATCTGGTAATTGGCTACTCTTAATAATTCCCTTAACAACGTACGTTCAAACTCTACATGCTCTAACACATGCGACAATATCACTAAATCGAATGTCTGATCGGCAAAAGGCAGCGTATATCCATCAAATAGTACGGCTTGTTTAAGTTGCGGCAGTTGCCTTTGGTGAATTTGCTGCAAAGCACTGGATGATATTTCTACGGCATACAATTCTTTAGCAAACGTATGTCTGCTGAGAACTTGCAAAATACTGCCATCGCCGGCTCCTACTTCCAACACTTTGTTTAGCTTCAGGCCCTGTGTTAACTCAATAATATTTAATGCTTTTTGCTGGGCACCAATCTCCCGCCACACTGATTGATAACTTTCATATTGTTTCTCGTAGGCCTGCTGAACCTGTGCGGATATACTCATGGCAAAATATAGTTATACATAAAATAACTGCACTCTATAACAGAGAAGCTTATCTACAAAATTCAGTCATTTCACAGAACATGTCTCACAGTTAGTTTACGTTCAAGATCTGAAACAATTCGTCCAGTTTAGGAGTCAAAATGATTTCTGTACGGCGGTTGCGCTGGCGGGCTTCGGCTGTTTTTGCTGCTTCTACTGGCGAAAATTCTCCCTTGCCTGCAGCTATCAGCCTGGCAGGAGGCACTCCTTTATTTACTAGGGTATTTACGATGGAAGTAGCCCGCAGTACACTCAAATCCCAGTTATCATCTATGCAAGCATTGCCTTTGGATACTGGCACATCGTCTGTATGACCTTCTACCATTACATTAATCTCCTGCTGATCTTTTAATGCACCTGCCAATCGGCTAAGTGCTTCTACACCTTTGGGATCAATAGCATAACTTCCGGATTTAAACAGCAGCTTTTCGGCAAGGGATACATATACCTTTCCATTACGCACATCTACGGTGAGTCCGCTATCTTTGAAACCAAGCAAGGCTTTGTTTACTTTGTCTCTTAAATCGTTCACTGCCTGGTCTTTTTCTTTTAGTATTTGCTCCAGTTCGCCCAGGCGTTGTTCCCGGGCACTTAGGTCAGCACTCAGTTTATCTACCTGTGCTTTGTTGGCTAACAGGTTTTGCTCCATAGCCAGCAGTTCTCTTTCCTTTTCAGATAAGTTTTTAGATAAGGTGCCTGCTTCCGCCGCACTATTGGCCAGCAGACCGTTATATGACTTATTCAGGCGGTCGTACTTATCAAACAGGTCATCTAAAAGCACTTTATTCTTACTATATAAATCTTGTGTACGGATACTGTCTTCACGCAATCTGGCTGTTAATGAATTCAGGCTCTGTATCTGGACTTCTGCGCGTTTCTTGTCCTCATCCAGTAAAGCTATTTTTTCTTCACATTCTGCTTTGCTTATCTCTGCCTGCCGGGCACGTGCCGCCATATCGTCGTATCGTTTGGCTGTAACACAACTGCTTAAACTACTCACACTAATAAACAACATGCTGGTATAAAGTAAATACGTTTTCATAAGTATATTTTTTGTTATTGAAAGTTCTTATCAAATATTTCTTTTATTTTCTGAACACATGTAGAATTCAGGCACTTGCAGGCTATTATCCGGTAAAGTAGTAAATTTTCATATATGTTTACAAGTATATTTTACCCAGATATCTTTTTTAAGCAATGATCTTTCATCGGCAGCTTACACTTTTACAAAGCCTTTACCTATGCAAAAACTAAAATTTCATACAACATATTCTCAATCAACAACTGTTTCACTTTACGGCTTTTGTAAGTTTTAAGTTTAATTACCCTTCAAACATCTGCTTAGTCTAAAAAGGGATGTTAAGTATTTTATATTATCTTTCCTTGCAAGCAATTAAATAAACCGATATGGCACACACAAAATCTATGTTACGCGACAATGCTCTTCAAGGTCAGACTATATTGATTACTGGTGGAGGTACAGGTTTGGGCAAATCTATGGGTAAATATTTTCTGGAATTAGGAGCTAACCTAGTAATTGCCAGCCGTAAGCTGGATGTATTAGAGCAAACGGCTAATGAACTTATGCAACTAACTGGTGGAAAGGTATTGCCATTAGCTTGCGATGTACGAAATTACGCAGATACCGAACAAGTAATAACTAAAGCCAAGGAAGTTTTTGGAAAGGTAGATGCTCTGGTAAACAATGCAGCTGGCAACTTTATAAGCCCTACGGAGCGTTTATCAGCTAAAGCTTTTGATACTATTGTAGATATTGTACTAAAAGGAACCTACAATTTTACACTTGCCCTTGGTAAAGAGTGGATTAGTAGTAAGCAACCAGGCACGATTCTCAATATTGTTACTACCTACGCTTGGACTGGCTCAGGCTTTGTAGTTCCCTCGGCTTGTGCCAAAGCCGGTGTACTAGCCCTTACGCGTTCACTGGCTGTAGAATGGGCAAAATACGGTATTCGGAGTAATGCTATAGCTCCCGGGCCTTTTCCTACTGATGGCGCCTGGAAACGGCTATTTCCAGCTGACGCCTTGCCTGGCGACTTAGCAAAGAAACTAGATCCTGCAGAAAGAATACCTTTAAAACGTGTAGGAGAGCACCAGGAATTAGCCAATCTGGCGGCCTATCTGGTTTCGGAGTTTTCGGCTTTTGTAAATGGCGAAGTAATTACAATCGATGGAGGCGAGTGGTTATACGGTGCGGGAGAATTCTCTATGCTGGATGCCATTCCCGGACAACTTTGGGATGAAATAGAAAAAGCAACCCGAGGAAAAAAATCTTCTCAATAAGTCACAAAATGGCTATAGACAACTGAGACGTTGTCGAACAACGTCTCAGTGCAACTGTTGAGGTACTGGCTTTCTAGGGCCATCTCCAAAGTTCTTTGGCGGGCGGTCGATCAGCAGATCATCTAAACCATTTCCACTAGGTGGATCATAGATTGGCAGATTTATATCTACAGGAGTTCCTCCGTCGTCGTCGTTATGGGGTGGAAAATAGCTTTTGCGCAACGCTTTAATCAGTATCCAGGTAACCGTGGCAAAGCTTAGTATCCAAAGAATCAGGTATTTGATAGTCATGGCATTAGTAAATTGAATTTCTATATCATACTACTTAACGGGTTTATATATACTACGCAAATTCAACTAAAATGTATAGGAATTAGTTATGCTATTTTTAAATTTTTATTGGGACGGATATCTAAAATAAGAAAAAAAGCAAAACTTTCAATTATCACTTTATGAAAAATTTATCAGCATAGATAGTAAGTACCCACATTGCTCTACTCTACCTAAAATTAGCTAAGTAAACCCATAAAAATGCATCAATTATGAGTCGTATAGTTTGGTTGAAAATTAAGCAGAGGTATACGAAATATCTTTTTTACCGGCATACATAGAAGCCAGTTTTTCCGCACTTCGCTCTCCATCCATAGCTGCTGAAACTATACCTCCAGCATAGCCCGCCCCTTCTGCACAAGGGAAAAGTCGTTTTACCTGCACATGTTCTAAACTTTCTTTATCTCTGGGAATACGCACCGGAGAAGAAGTACGACTCTCTACGCCTATAATTTGTGCCTGGTCGGTTAAATAGCCTCTCATTTTCTGGCCAAAGATTTTAAAGCCTTCTATTAATCGGTAGGCAATATTTTCAGGAAGAACTTCGCTCATTTGCACCGACTGTAAACCTGGTTGATAAGAGGTAGGCAACAATTCTCTGGATAGCTTTCCTTGTACAAAATCAGACATTATTTGCGCAGGGGCTACTTGTGTACCCCCTGCTACCTGGCAAGCCCGCTGCTCTAGTTCTTTCTGCATTTGTAAGCCTGCCAGCGGACCAAATTTCTGATAAGGAAGCATATCATCTTCATCAATAGCCACTACCATACCCGAATTAGCATATTTAGAATCGCGGCGGGAGGGAGACATGCCATTTACTACTACCTCGCCAGGAGCCGTAGCCGCAGGCACTATGTAACCTCCAGGGCACATACAAAAAGAGAATACCCCTTTTTCTATACCCTTATGTTTTACCTGAGCCACCAAAGCATATGAAGAAGCCGGCAAATATTCGCCCCGGTTTTCACAATGATACTGAATACTATCTATGAGTGGTTGAGGGTGCTCAATACGTACGCCCATAGCAAAGGGCTTTGCTTCTATATAAATATTTCTGTGGTGAAGCAATTCAAAAATATCTCTTGCTGAATGCCCGGTAGCCAGTATCACACCAAGTCCTTCAAGTTTATCGCCTTTTTCAGTGATTACTCCTTTTATTTCCTGGTTGCTCAGCACCACATCTGTCACCTTTGTATCAAAATGAAATTCTCCACCAGCAGTGAGTATACTTTCACGCAGGGCTGTAACAATACCAGGAAGTTTATTTGTCCCAATGTGGGGATGTGCATCTACCAAGATATCTTCTGTGGCTCCGTGTGCCACCAGAATCTCCAAGATACGGTGCACATCGCCTCTTTTCTTAGAACGGGTGTATAGCTTACCATCCGAATAGGTACCCGCACCTCCTTCTCCAAAACAATAGTTAGAGTCTGGATTTACCATATGATGCTTGGTAATAGCAGCTAGGTCTCTTCTGCGGGACCGTACATCTTTGCCACGTTCCAGTACAATTGGCTTAATTCCTAATTCAATCAGACGCAAAGCCGCAAACATTCCAGCTGGTCCGCCACCTACCACTATGGCCTGTGGAGCATTGCGTACATTCGGAAAATCTTTTTTATAGTTGAGTAAAAGAGGAGCTTGTTCACCTACATATACCTCTGCCTGCACATTCACCTTTATTTGCCTTGAACGCGCATCAATGGAACGTTTTAACTTACGGATAGTGAACTGGTCGACTGATTTGATTTTGAGAAGCTGCGTAATATGCTTTGTAAAGGCATCTTCATTGAAAGCTACTTCTGGTGAAAGTGCTAAATCAAGTGTTTTTTTCATAAATACTTTTGTAAGGGAGTTATCCTTAAATGGTAAAGCAAAACCTATAAAAAGGGTACAAAACTACTGCTACTATTTTGAATTAAACAATAGTAGCAACATATACCCTATTATTTTTATTAGAATGCATAGCCGATACTGGCACCCAAGCGGACTGGAAATGTAACGTTGTTTTTCTTTACATTTTCAAACAAGGCATCTTTTTCCAGTGTACTTTCCCATTTCTGTTTGTAGTTTCTTAGTCCAATGCCCAAGCCACAGAAAATGTCGAAGGTAATGCCGCGCATCCCAACATTATACATCCACCGGTTACCCAATAGCAGGCTGTATTCGTATAATGTTTCCGGTGCGTGTAAAGTTCGGTTTACCACTATACTATTCCGTTGCTCCAGAATATTAGCCTGATGGTCTAGGTAAGAGAAGCGAATTTCATGGGCACCGTATAACATACCCAACTGCCCCTCCGGCTGGTAAAATTTTTGCCGCAGATCTATTGAAAACCCACTCCGGTATACTGTATTCAACTCTATTTTGGAGCTGGCAGTAAAAAAAGGATTCCGGTAAACGGTGTATTTCAGCTCATGGCCTAGGCGCTGCTGTATATAATATTCCAGGGAAACAGGAAAACTACCGGTAGTCAGGGCAAGCGGATTGGTACTTAAAATAAACGTTTTGTATTCATTTACTTTGGGTTTAAAATAGCGCAGCTGAGGTTTTTTGAGCCGCAGCGGAGGTTTTTCGTAAGGGAAATTAGCGCGCCGTTGCATAGTATCTGGCCGGGCTACTGCATTTTCGGAAGGTTTGAAGGTAAAAGTGTCATCATTGTAAAAAGCTTCATAATAGCCGGCTATTTCTCCAGTAGACTTATATAAAATCCATTCTCCTACCCGTTTATCATTTTTTAGTTTTCCTTCCATCTGTAGGCTTCCATCGTTATAATACCCTCTGTAGTTGCCTTCTCCATCGGTAAATAAAGCTTCGCCTTCTAGCTGGCCATCCTCCGTATAATACTTCCATGCTCCATGATTTTTTCCATCTTTCAGATAGCCCTCTGCCTTTAGTTTTTTGCTTTCATAATATTCTTTATAGGGCCCCTCTCCATGTGTTAGATTACTTTCTCCTTTAAATGCCCCCGAAGGGTAATATAACTTCCAAATACCTTCTTTTTCACCTGCCTTTTCTATGCCTTCCGTACTAAGTTTTCCATTGTAATCGTAATATTTCCAAAATCCTTCGGTCTGCCCCTGGCTATAATTACCTTCGCCCAGCAATTCTCCATTGCGGTGGTAGAAGCGCCAGAAGCCTTCTTTTTTTCCATCTTTTTCGGGACCTATGGCCTTTAATGATCCGTCTTCATAATAATATTTCCAGGTACTGTCACTTTTTTCGCCTACTATCATCCCTTCCATTTTTAATTTCCCTGATGTATAAAATTCCTGGTAAATACCTTTATCAGCCAAAAAATTAGCTTTTGCTTTTACAGTGCCATCTTCATAATAATATTGCCAGGCGCCTTCTTTTATATCTTCTGCAAAATAACCCTCACTTTTTAACCGGCCATTCTCATAGTAGAACTTCCATAATCCCTGACGCTTCCCAGCCTGCAGGTTGCCTTCCATATGCAAGTTACCGTTTTCGAAATAGTACTTCCAGTAGCCGTCAGCAAGATTTGAAACAAGCGTACCAACCGTCTTGAGTTTACCATTTTCGTAATAATATTCCCATTCTCCATCAGGTATATTATTATTATACCATCCTCTGCTTTTTACATTGCCATTGCTGTAATAACTGGTATACAAGCCCTGTATAACCGGTGGATTTTTGCCTTTAACAGTATATTTCTCTTTTATAGTATTTTTACCCTGGTCATAAAATGTTTCTACTTGTCTTTCCTGGGAGAAAGCAAGCGTGCCAACCATAAGTAAAAATATACTGATTACATGTCGCATAAGGGGCTAAGAAGCCTGGAAATATACGTTTTCGGCATTAGTGCTCTTGTACAAAGGTAGGCAGATAAACTTGTAATTAAATTATTAAATACATGCGCCCATTACAATCTATATGCAGATAATGGGCTTTTTATGAAAGCTAAGTAACGGATAAGTATCTTTAGAGAGTACTGATAGAATTATAAATAGCCTTCATATAATAGGTGTGTTTTTGCTAAGTAAAAATTAGCAAAGGAAGCTTTACCTTTTGACAGACTTATTTTTCTGTGTTAACACATGTTTTTCCACCCAGCTCTTTCCCCAGTTTTGTTTTTCCATATCTGACCATAATTCCGGATAAAAAATTCTTTTCTGAAAAAAAGGTGGCAGGTATTGTTGCCAATTGGTGCCCCCGGTAGCAGCTACTGATTCGGGTTCCTGATGCAGGTAGCGCATAGCCGATTTAAAATGGGCTAATGCCCAGTCTATGTTTACCAGCGTATCAAAGTGGCGCATAGCTTGTATAAGTTTTTCACCAGGAATTATATGGGCTTTCAATCGTTCGTATGCTGTCCAGAGATTTGTGTTGCGGGCCTCTTCAGCAAATGCAATGAGGGTGTGTTCGTATTTCTCCTCAAACTTTTGGAGTGTAAGTGTTTTTTTGCCGGTAGATAGTTCTGTGGCTCCCCGTTTCCAGTAAATATGTTCATACAGCTCTCTCATAGGCTGGTCTGCATGCAACTCATGGCGCACTTCTTTGTCTACCAGATTAATAAATTCGGTTGCCCGTATCTCAATCATACGGAACTGTACAGATTGAAATCCACTGGCAGGCGTTAGCGAAAGCCTAAATTTTCTAAACTGTGCAGCTTCCATGCCTTCACCCATTATATCAAACGATTGTACGAGCATCTCAAAATACCGGTTAATCCGGCTCACACGCATGGTAAAATCAGCTTCATTAACGTCCGTTTGCTTTCCTATCTGCTCCATTTCCGATAAGATCATCTTGAAATAGAGTTCTGTGATTTGATGATAGGTAATGAAGATCATTTCATCCGGAAAAGTAGTTTCCTGATTCTGTAACGAGAGTAAAGTATCTAGGTGTATGTAATCCCAGTATGACAGATAATCGGCATATAATAAGCCTTCCAGATAGGCATTCATATCCTGACCGGAAGTTTCGAATTTTGCTTTTAATGCCTCTAATAACTGGGTCTGTTTGTCTTCAGGAACAGGGTGATTATGTTGCACGGTCTTTATTTTTAAATACGGGAAATAATGGAGTATATGTATAAGTATCTAGAATAAAAAGCCCTTTTTTAAAATCATAAATTGTATTTTTTATGTTGTAAATTTGACTATTTAATTGAATTAAAACAATGTAAACTTAAAGCTTATGGCTACCAGCACTGTAGACACCTCTATATCTGCCAATAAAAAACAAGCAAACGACGTATTTGAATCTCCTGATTTCTATCAGATAGACGATCTGCTTACCGAAGAGCATAAACTCATCAGAAGCAGTATACGCAGTTTTGTAAAAAAAGAGATTTCTCCCATTATTGAAGATTATGCTCAGCGGGCAGCATTTCCACAGCATCTGGTAAAAAAATTTGGCGAGATAGGTGCTTTTGGCCCCACTATACCAGTAGAATACGGCGGGGGTGGGCTAGATTATATAGCTTATGGCTTAATTATGCAAGAGATTGAAAGAGGCGATTCCGGTATGCGCTCTACTGCGTCAGTGCAGGGTTCTTTGGTAATGTATCCAATTTATGCTTTTGGCAGTGAAGAGCAGCGGAAAAAATACTTACCCAAACTAGCTTCTGGCGAGTGGTTAGGCTGTTTTGGGTTGACGGAACCAGATTTTGGTTCAAATCCGGCCGGTATGCTTACTACCATTAAGGATGAAGGCGACTACTATCTGCTGAATGGCTCCAAGATGTGGATTTCTAATTCTCCTATGGCAGATGTAGCCGTTGTGTGGGCGAAAAATGATGACGGACGCATCCGGGGAGTTATAGTGGAACGAGGCATGGAAGGTTTTTCTACTCCAGAAATACACAACAAATGGTCGTTACGGGCAAGTTGTACCGGCGAATTGGTATTTGACAATGTAAAAGTTCCTAAAGCAAACTTGCTGCCGAATATCGATGGCTTAAAAGGCCCATTGAGATGTCTGGATTCTGCCAGGTATGGCATTGCCTGGGGTGCATTAGGTGCTGCCATGGATTGTTACGATTCAGCTAGACGTTATGCTATGGAACGTATTCAGTTTGATAAACCCATTGCTTCCTTTCAGTTAATACAGAAAAAACTAGCGGAAATGCTGACAGAAATTACCAAAGCCCAATTAATTTGCTGGCGGTTAGGTATGCTAAAAAACGAAGGCAAAGCTACGACTGCCCAGATTTCTCTGGCTAAACGTAATAATGTGGAAATGGCTTTAACTACAGCCCGTGAAGCCAGGCAGATTCATGGCGGCATGGGAATTACCGGTGAATATTCTATTATGCGCCATATGATGAATCTGGAATCCGTTATCACTTACGAAGGCACACACGATATTCATCTGTTAATTTTAGGTAATGAGATTACCGGTATTCCGGCGTTTAAGTAAATTTTAGCATTGTTTAGGAAAGATGTATATATGAAAGCCTCATAACTTTATAAGTCATGAGGCTTTCGTAATGAAAACAATATAGATTTAATAGCGGCAAATAGCTGCTACCCGCTGATGTTTTTCAAGCTCGCCATCATTAACAAATACAATCTGGCCTGCTCTACTCATCACTAGTTCAATTAAATCGTCTACAGCATCTTCCATCACTTTGCCTGAGCCATTGTAATTTTCGGGTGCATCCAATATCAAATTATATCCCTCGTCTTGTGAAATAGCCCTTGTTTGATAATTTTCTTCTACCAGCAACGTACGTATACGTCCTTCAAAAGCAGCACGCCATACTGCCACTATTCCTGCTACATAAAAAGTACGGCTTATGTTTTCCAATTCATTCAGCAAAGTATTTTTATCCTCTTGCATTTTTTGTTGCACAAGAGGCCAAGCTAGTTCAGCGATATGTTGCGGCGAGGAAACATCATAATTTCCATGAACCGTTCCAATTACCTTATCTAAGTTCTTTGAAAACTTTTTATAATGGCCTATCACTTTTTCTACGCCTATTAAAACTACTTGTAGCCCCTCATTTCCCAGATACTTTCCTAGTGCATTATCAATTCGATCCATATACGGCCGTACTTTTTCATCATATACTACGCCTTGTATAGAGGATTGATCTGGCCAAGCACGTTCATCTCCATTTCCTCTATCTGATGGTGCTTCTCTCTCAATAGATGTATCAACTTGATCAGTAACGATTTCATCTGTATTTAATGCATTTCCTGAAATAAACTGAGTTGCCATATCAGTAGGCATTTCCGGAATCTCTATGACAGAGAGTTGCAGACCTGCGCCTCTGAGGGTGAGTAGTTTTTTCTGGCTGATCATTATAACAAGATACTCCTTCAATCTATTTTTTACTTTTACTAAATCACGAATCTGAAAGTTGTCTCCAATAAACACACTGCGGTCTACCTGAAACGGCAATGACATTACCTCTTCATGCTCCGGCGACACAAAAATACCTAAGCTTTTTCCTGCCTCTTCAAACTTCATATTTTTTGCGATGGAATTAAGCTTGCTTTTAATGGATTCTAATGCCTGCTCATCTTCTATTGCTCCTAGCCGCTGATAAGTCTCTTGAATAAGTACTTTCAATGTATGCTCTGGCGTATTGAACGTAGGTCTTCCTTCTTCTGCTAAAGGGAACAAAATTGAAACAGAAGGATAAGCCGATTGATTGCTTAATACTTTAATACGTTCTTGAATTTCCTGGTTAGTCATATGTGTAACAGACTGTTTAAGTGGTTGAAATTTATTTATCACATTTGCCATAATACCCCAATGGGCAAAAAATGTAAAGACAAACTGGTTTTTAATGTACGTCCATATAACGGAATAGTTGCTTAAAGACAAGTAAATAGCCGGGAATCTAAATTTGGCCTTTGTTTAACTATCTGCATTTGCTCGGATTAGTCTGATTTTGAAGAATAGTTTTTCTGAAGCGAGATTTGTACCTTTCTTAAAACCTTCAAAAATCTAAAGCTATGTTTGAACATATTCTCTATGAAGTAAAAGACAGTACCTGTACTATTACCCTAAACCGGCCCGAAGTATATAATGCTATTAATGACAAACTAAGTTATGAGCTTCAGGATGCCTTTAAAAGGGTTGGTACGGATGAGGCTATTCGAGTAATTGTACTAACTGGGGCGGGAAAAGGTTTCTGTTCTGGACAAGATCTAAAAGCCATAGCCGGCTTACAGATAGATTCTCTGGCCGAAACCGTGCGAGCCCGATACAACCCTATTATCATGGCCATGCGCTATATGCCCAAACCCATTATCTGCCGGCTCAATGGTATAGCGGCTGGTGCTGGCTGCTCACTGGCTTTGGCCTGCGATATTATTGTAGCCTCTGAAGAAGCTTCGTTAGCTGAAATCTTTATTGGTATTGGTTTAGTTATGGATTCTGGCTCATCGTATTTTTTGCCCCGGTTAGTAGGGTCCGCCAAAGCTTTTGAACTATCTACCATGGGTACAAAGGTTCCGGCTGCAGAAGCACAGACAATAGGCTTAATAAATAAATCTGTGTCTGCTTCCGAACTAGATAATACTGTAGCACAGTATGTAAATTATTATGCTACTGCCCCTACCAAAACAGTTGGCCTGATGAAACGGCTACTTAATCTCTCTTTTCATTCATCTTTGGAAGAAATGCTGGAATACGAAGCTCTTTACCAGGAACAAGCCGGCAGAACGCAGGATAATAAAGAAGGGATACAAGCTTTCATGGAAAAACGAAAACCAAACTTTAAAGGCAAATAATATAGATAAATCGCTAGGCAAAAGGGCAAACTATGTATTGCGCACTGATGAGATAGATAAGTAGAGGCAATAAAATTAAATTATAAGTAGGTAAAATTTATTTAAATAGGCATATCCTTTATTTAATATTTATTTAGTAATAGCAGTTTTTTGCATGAAGGCCTTAAGCTCGGGTAATTTATCTGTATTGATAAAATCTACGCCTGCTTCCAGTAACACTTGCCATATGATTTCTTTTTCAGGAGATGCCCAAAGCCGTAGCTTCTTACCCTGATTATGTACATCCTTTACTAACTGCTCTAATTTTTGCTTGTCTTCCTGGCTAATATTGCCTTCACCGGTCCAGGCAAGTATTTTAAAATAATTCTGGCTGATAACTGGCATAAACTTAACCAGATAATTTGCAGGCAGATCTTCTGGCCTGCCATCTATGGAAACTAGTGCCTCTGACTCATTTTTTACTAATTCTATTGGCCTGTTACCTGATAATACTACTTGAATCCGGCCTTCAGGATTAGCTGAAGAGTATAGCATATCTTTATATAAAGCCAGTTGCTTCTTTAATACTGCGTACGTAGCCGCGCCTTCTGTTTTGATGTCAATCATTAGATAAACAGGCGAGGTGTGCCCTTTGTAAACAAATCCATTATTTTGTTTGATGTGTTTAGCCAACGGCTCCAGGTATAATGCTTTTAAAGTAGGTAACCCTGTGATAGATTCAGGCTTATCATGTACAACATATAGCTCATTATTAATTAGATGAATATCAGCTTCTATACTGGTAAATCCATGAGCTAATGCATCGAACAAGGGTTTGGTATGCATATAATCATTATGTGCATGTGCTTTAAGCAAAGGGTGCACCTGCGCTAAAGCAGAAAAAGGAAATAAATATGTACCCAAAAGGAGCAATAAGCTGACAACAAAACTAAACCGGTATATATTCATAAATTTATATTCAATAAAGACCGGCTTAAATTACCGCCAAGTGAGTAAATAATCAATTAATAAAGCTTTAATTGCATTATATTTATATAAAATTTATATTACCACAATTTTATTTGCTTGGGAGACACTTATTTTTTGAAATTCCTTTTTGATTCGCTATCTATTCTTAACTCACATTATCTGCAAATCTTATGTCAAGTGGACAAGTAACTATTAAAGATATAGCCAGACAATTGAATATTTCGGTAGCTACTGTTTCAAGAGCCTTGCGGGATTTTCCGGATATTAATGAAAACACCAAAAAAGCGGTAACAACTTTAGCTGCTGAATTAGATTACCGACCTAACCAGATTGCCCAAAGTTTGGTTAAGCGGCGGACAAATACAATAGGCGTAGTTATTCCTACATTCGTCATTCCTTTTTATGCATCGGCTATTAGTGGTATTCAGGAAGAAGCTGCTAAAGCGAATTACAACGTAATGGTATGTCAGTCAAATGAATCGTATACCACTGAAGTATCGAATATTTATACATTAGCCTCCAGCCGGGTAGATGGCTTATTGGTTTCCGTATCAAAGGAGACAACTAATTTTGACCATTTACAATGTTTGCAGCAAAAGGGTATTGAGATTGTTTTTTTTAACCGTGTTTATGAAGGAATGTCAGTGGCCACAGTAGTAGTAGACGATTATGATGGAGCCGTAGCAGCCACCGAACATTTGATTAATATAGGCCGAAAAAGGATAGCACACTTTTGCGGCCCACAAAACTTATCTATTAGCCAGGAACGGAGAAAGGGTTACATCGATTCTCTCAAAAAATTTAACTTGCCTATTAGAGAAGAACTAATGCTATCCTGCGACTTTAATATTGCCAGCGGAATGGATGCTGCGCGGCAGTTGTTGCAGATTCGCCCTTTACCCGATGCCATATTTGCTGTAAGCGATTCTGTGGCTTTTGGTGCTATGAAGGTATTAAAAGAGCAAGGTATTAAAATACCGGAAGATATAGCCATTGCCGGATATACTGACGAACCTACTGCCTCGCTAGTAGATCCCGGCTTAACAACCGTGGCACAACCTACTTTTGAAATTGGACAAGCTGCTGCCCGCTTGCTTTTCGCACAAATAAACAAAACGTCAAAAGAGAGTGTATGTCCAAAAACAGTGTTAAAAACCAGGTTAATTATTCGAGGCTCTACTGTAAAAAATGCTGTCTAATTTAAGGCTCTCTTCTTTACTACCAGTCACCGCCAGCACCGCCACCTCCAAAACTACCGCCACCAAAACCACCGAAGCCACCACCTCCGCTGGAACCACCGCCTCCAAAACTTCCGCCACTTCCCATAGTAATAAAAGGAGGAAAAAATCCGCCACCACCGTAATAACTGCCACCGCCTCCTCTGCCTCCTCTACCTCCTCGCCTGATTACAGCAATGATAATGATAACTATGACCAGCAGAAAAATCAAACTCATTCCCCCTCCGCCCCCTTCACCTTCATCTACATTTTCCGCCTGGTATTCGCCTGCAATCGCACGGGCCATTAAGGTAGTTGCTTCATCAAGACCTTGGTAATAGTTTTCAGCTCTAAAATTTGGGGGAAACGTTTGTTCTTCTATTCTTTTAATAATGGCATCTGGCAAAGCCCCTTCTGCGCCATAACCAGTAGCTGTAAAATATTTTCGGTCTTTAATAGCTATGGTAATTAGTACACCATTGTTTTTACCAGCTTGCCCTATTGCCCATTTATTTGCCAGTTCAAAGGTGTATTGTGCCCGGTCATAGTCTCCGTAAGTATTAACAATTACAATGGCAATTTGTGTAGAAGTTGAATCGTCAAGCCTCACTAGCTTCCGTTCTAGTGCATTTTCTTCGTTTTCACTCAAAACGCCGGCAAAATCATTTACTAACCTAGGAGGATTAGGTTTTTCAGGAAAAGTCTGGGCAGAAGCTCCGGTAGCCAGCAAACCAATTATCAAAGCTATCAGTATAAATGTTATTTTTTTCATTCACATTGCCCTATATAAAGCTAGAATTCTTCTTGTTGATCAAAATTTGTTATCCTTTACTATCCCCAAAAGATATATCATCCGATAATTCATTCTTATCGTTGGCCTGATAAGGAAAGTGAGCTTTCAGCTCGTGTCCGGCCATTCGTATTCCTTGACATAATCCTTCTGTAATTCGTCCCTGTTTAAATTGACTACGCATGGTCTCTTTGATGTCCTGCCAAAAATTGGCAGGTACAACCTTATCTATACCTTCATCACCCAAAATAGCAAACTTGTGGCTTTCCAGGGCCAGATAAAACAGTACCCCATTGCGTAATGAAGTTTCATGCAGCTTTAGTAAAAGAAAAACCTCCTTGGCATGTATCATAACATCGCCGGAACATTCTTTTTCAATGTGCACTTTAATTTCACCAGATGTATTTTTTTCTGCTTCCCGAATAGCTTGTACAATTCGGTCTTGCTGTTCCTGAGTAAAAAAGCTTGATGCCATAAGTAATTGAACAGATGTATAGGCCGATAAATGTATAAAACAATAAGTATGGGCTTAAGTAGTAACTCAAAACACGAAAATAGGCAAGCTTTTTATCTATAGCTTACTGGGTAAAGCAAGCCTACCCATAACTTAGTAAGTTTTGGATAGGCAATAAAATCTTGCTTCAGAACAGCGTTAAAACTCCACCTGTGGAGCACGGTCTGCACCTGCCTGAGCCTCAAAATAGGGCTTGGGATCGAAGCCGAACATGCCTGCAGATAAGTTATTAGGAAATCTGGCTATATAAGAATTGTAATCCTGCACAGCATCGTTAAAGTTTTTACGTTCAACGGATATACGGTTTTCTGTACCTTCTAATTGTGCCTGTAGTTCTAGGAAGTTCTGGTTAGCTTTTAACTCCGGATAACGTTCTACACTTACCAATAACCTAGATAAAGATGACCCTAAGGCATCTTGTGCTTGCTGAAACTGTTGAAACTTTTGTGGAGTTAGACTATCGGCACTGGTAATATTAACTGAGGTAGCTTTTGCCCGAGCCTCAATAACCTGCGTTAAGGTTTCACGTTCAAAGTTGGCAGCCCCTTTTACTGTATTTACCAGATTAGGAATCAAATCTGCTCTGCGCTGATAGGCATTTTGCACTTGTGCCCATTTGCCAGATACATTTTCACGTTTATCGACCATACTATTGTATCCACAGCCGCTTAACGAGAAAAATAAAACTATAACACTAATAACAGAAAAAAATCTTGTTTTCATAGGAGGTAGATGTGTTTTAAAATATGCATGATAAGGAACAATACCTTAGCAACATTGTTACCAAAGGTATAGAATCTGTTGCTATAAACCAATTGTATCCAATTGCTTGCCAAACCTGCTACAACGTGAATGTATGCCCATTTGTCGGGGTGGTAGCGTGACTTGCAAATAGCCAACTATTTTCTAGTAGACCGAAATAACTACCCATGAAACGAATACGCTTGTTCATAGTTGCATCTCTCTTATTCGCATGCAACGTTAGCCCAGAAAAAAAAGTAGACCAAAATCAAGCAAAATTCAGCACATCCGCTGATTCTAGATTATTTTTTAAGAATGTGCGGCAAATCTACTATGACCGTGAGATACCCGAAAATACAGAATTGGAAGTTTACCGCTTTGGAAAAAGGAATTTAGCTACGGATAAGCCAGTGATAAACCTAGCTTTAGTGAATAATTGGCTACACGATGAGGCCTATGTAATAATAGAACCTAGCGCCTTTTTTGACAATATGTCATCTATTGAAGTGGAATGGCAGGACACTGGCAGGAAACAATCAGGGGTGTATCGGTTTACCTTCGGCCCAAAGGATAATCATTTTAAGTTCGCTTCAGAGATTTATCAGAGTGTAATTGCCAAACATAAACTATTGGTTTATACAGAGGATAAGCAGTGGATTGAATTATTTCAGACAGACACTGACCGGGATAATTTTCGCAAAACAATGAAAGATTTTTACCGATTAGTTAACTTGATGTAGTGAAACTTGGATGAGTTTTACTACCTGGTTAGTCGTACAATTACTAGGTAAATTATTTTAATTAATTGGCTTTTTACTCCCCTACAACTACTGATGCTATTGATTAATTGCTTTACTACCTTGCTTAAAATGTTTATCAGCAAATGTTAAGAACTGTTGCCAGTCGTACAGCGTAATGTCGTGCTTCCCGGTGCGAATGTGGTAACGGATATATTCGCCTACCGGCTGCTCAATAGCTGGCATCTGACCTATACCTAGTCCTTTTTTACCGTATAACGCATAAACTGGTTCAGCATGTTTAGCACTTAAAAACTCTCCTTTAGGATCGGCCCATTGGTCGCCTTCGGCACTAGCTACATACAAAGGACGCGGAGCCATTAAAGCCAATAGCATATGCTGGTCTACCGGAAGTTGATCTACGTTGGTGTTGTACTCTTTATATTTAGGAACAAACCAGTGCGGAAAAGCTGTATTGATTCTTTCAACGGTTTCGCCATAATTGCGTCGGGCAAGGGCTGTACCTCCTTCGCCAGATTCATTGGAGATAACCATAGCGAAGCGCCGATCATTGGCGGCGGCCCATAAAGCGGCTTTTCCTATCCGCGAATGACCTGTGATAGCGACTTGCTTGGCATTTACCTGCTTATCCGTCTCCAGGTAATCCATTATCCGGCTTAGTCCCCATGCCCAGGCACCTATGGCGCCCCATTCTTCCGGTTTTATGGTTAGTTCTTCTTGGAGTGTGGTACGAATCCCAGTTTTCCAGCCTTCGGTGTGGTCAGGTTCCAGGTCGCCATAATAAGCTGTAGCTAAACCATATCCTCGGGATAAGATTTCTTCAACTGGCCATCGGCTTGCCTGTGCTCCACGTGAACCTTCAGTTGCCCGGTTATTCACCACTTTGTATTGTTCATTATTATTCATCCATCTATCAGAAAGTAGTATCCCAGAATCGGATTGTGTAGAATGGTTGCCATAAAAATTTAAGCCAATAAATACTGCTACTGGTTCTTTTATTTGGTTAGGCAGATAAAGCAAAACATCCATACTTGGAGAATCAGCAGCTTTTGTAAAAAATATGGTTACTTGCTTTCGCGTAGCTTTGCCTCCTAGTGCTGTACTGTCTACAGAATTTACTTTAAAATACATGTCCTTTGTTTGGCCCGGAAATTTGCCATATACATGTTCAGCAAATTTTGCTAGTATTTTTGGGCGCATACCCTTCTGCCACATTCTGGCTGTAGTTATTTTCTTACCCTTGTCTGTTTGTAATATCTCTGGCAACTGGTAATTGCCTACTTTGGCTTCTTCATAATTAGGTTGAAAAGTCTGAGCTGTAGCTATGGATAGCATAAAAAAAGTGAAGTATATACTTAGCAAACAGCTATACCTATTTGGGTACTTTGACAAAGGCTTTTTCATATACAAATAGTTAAGTTCAGACAGATGAGAGGTAAATTAACAAAAACTGCTGATGAATGAAATATTTTTAAATATACCGCTTAACATTCATTCGTCCACTTATAAGTCACCATCCAAAATATAAACATAGTAACAAAAACTCCTCTTCTGAAGAGAAGAGGAGTTTTATTTATTAAAGGAAATATGTCTATCTTATGTGCGGCTAGAAGTTTGTGCCTGATGTTTCCCTTCCCTAATCTCTTCAATCATCTTTCTATTAAACGCAGGAAGATCATCTGGTTTCCGGCTAGTAACCAGTCCATTGTCAGTAACTACTTCTTGATCTACCCAATTGGCACCGGCGTTTTTCAAATCAGTTTTAATAGAAGGATAAGAGGTTACTGTGCGGCCACGTACTACATCAGCCTCAATTAATGTCCACGGACCATGACAGATAGCAGCTACTGGTTTGCCAGCTTCAAAAAAACGTTTAATAAACGCCACTGCTTTATCATTAATCCTTAAAAAATCTGGATTCATCTGGCCACCGGGTAATACGAGCGCATCGTAATTTGTTGCATCTGCCTCATTTAAGGGTACATCTACTTTAAAAGTTTTACCCCAGTCAGTTTCATCCCAGGCTTTTACTTCGCCAGATTCAGGTGAAATGATATGAGTTATGGCACCTTCTTGCTCTAATGCTTCTTTTGGTGAAGTAAGTTCTATCTGCTCAAATCCGTTAGCTACCAGGATAGCCACTTTCTTATTTTCTATTTTTTTCATGTGGTTTGTTAGTTTAGTGGTTGACTAAATACATATTCATCCTTCCCTATATCTGGAAAATTAGTTTTTCAAGTAGAATTTTCGGAGGAGAACCTATACAGAGAATATATAAGCCTATAATCAGACTTTCCATGACAATACGCCTCTATGCAAATTTTGTTTTATCAAAACTCACATAGAGGCGTATTCTTGACTATTTCGCGAAGGCAATTCACCTATAATAGAAAACAGGATCTAACTTTATCCTTATTTTTTCTCAGCTATTTTCTGCTCTGTTATCGTGTGTTTAGGATAATTGAATAGCATAGAAGTAAACACAGGAACAAAGAAAATAAGCACCGTAGTGATAGAAACATATAAGTCTGTTTCTTCATTATTTATAAAATGATAGAAGGCACTGGACTTATCAAACTCGCTGAGGTAGGAGGCTATCAATTTTAATCCTAATAAGGCAATTACTATGAAAGAAGTAGGTTCTAGAAAAGAGAACCTCTCCATTAATTTTACAAAGCCTTGTGCAACAAAACGCATTGAGAGAATACCCAGAAATACACCAATCCAGATAAGATATAGGTTGTCTGTAAAGGCAACTGCAGCAAATACATTGTCGATAGAAAAAGCCAGGTCCATTATCTCCACGAATACGACTGTAGCCCAAAAAGGCCCCCCTAACATCCGGAGAAAGGCTCTATAAATGCGGTTGTCTTCCTTGTTGAGTGTATCATCCTCACCTTTAGGCGTAGCTTTTGAACGAAAATAGTTAAATGCGAGCCAAAACAAATACAGGCCGCCCAAACCTTTCAGCCAACCAAAATTAATAATCCAAGAAGCCAATAATAAACAGATACCTCTGAAAATATACGCACCTATAATACCATAACGTAGAGCTTTTGCCCTTTGCGCCCGTGGTAAATCCATTACCATAGTAGCTAATACTGCCGCATTATCTACTGAAAGTAAACTCTCTATAATGATCAGATTAAGTATCACAAAGGCCGCTGCCTGTAGATCCTGTCCAAACAGTTCAGTTAGCAGCTGGTGAATAGAATCCATAACTATTTATAACAAAAAGGGTGTTGTAAAAAATGAATAAAATGGAAGAAAATCGCTGCTGGTTAGAATAGAATGCAAATATAGGCAAGTAACGGTATACTATTCTATGAAATTATTGCCAATCTCGTACCTTCTCAAAGATTTTCCTACATGTAAAGTTTAAGCAAAAAAGATATAATGGGAGGCAAATAGTTAAATTTTTGGTAATTGCGCTTCACAATTTCATCTGTAGTGCTATCTCCCCTTAATAAATATTACATAGTTGAATGTAACCTATTATTTTGGTGGACTTTTCAAAGCTATTTATTAGAGGGCCTATACGACAACAGGTATTCTTATGCCAACATTTCGGCACATAAATAATATAGTATCTGTGCAGGTATCTCAAATTTTATTTAAGTACATAGTATAAGGTGGCCATCACTTATACACTACTTTACCTTTTCCAATTCGGTTTTTACAAAACTTATCAATTTCGTAATATATGCTTTTGAAAAATCAAAGGGTATGTATGCAGCTTCATAAATTTGACTTATAGGTTTTGTATAGCCTAACGTCAAAGCATTTATATACCCCTGCAACCCTCTTTGCGGATTTTCTTTGAAATTTTTCCAGACAGCAATGGCCCCCAACTGCGCAATTCCATATTCTATGTAGTAGAAAGGGACTTCGTATAAATGTAGTTGTTTTTGCCAGATATATGCTTTATAATCTTCCACGTCTGTCCAGTCTGTTACTGAATCTGAAAATTCCTCATAAATGCGTAGCCAGTTTGCTTTTCTTTCTTCCACTGTATGCTTCGGATGTTCATAGATCCAGTGCTGAAACTTATCTATGGTAGCTACCCAAGGTAGTGTTTCTATGATTTGCTCCAGATGCTGCCTTTTGGCCCGGCGAAGATCTTCTTCACTTTCAAAAAACAAATTCCAATGATCCATGCTTATGAGTTCCATAGACATAGATGCCAATTCGGCTACTTCAGAAGGCGGATGTTTGTATGCATTCAGAGATAAATCTCTGGTAAGAAATGAATGCACGGCATGCCCTCCTTCATGGAGCATAGTTACCATATCGCGCAAATTGGACGTAGCATTCATAAAAATAAACGGCACGCCAATTTCATCCAGTGGATAATTGTACCCTCCTGGTGCTTTTCCCTTGCGTGACTCCAGATCCAGGTGGCCCATCTGTTTCATGATAGCCAAGCATTGTCCCAAATAAGGATCTAGTTTGGTAAAGCATTCTATGGTTTTATTAATTAACTCTTCTCCATTAGTAAAAGGCTTTAAGGCAGGTTTATTTGAAATATCTACTTTAGTATCCCAAGGACGAAGTGCATCGAGTTCCAACTTTTCTTTTCTTTCTTCAGCCACTTCATTCAATAGAGGAACCACCGATTCTGAAACAGCATTATGAAAAGCAAAACAATCTTCAGGGGTGTAGTCGAAACGGCCTAAAGCAGCAAACATATAGTCGCGGAAGTTTTCAAAATCTGCATTGAGTGCCTGCTGGTGCCTGAGCTGAATGAGTTTATTGAATAATTCATCCAGCTTGTTTTTATCTTGATACCGCCTTTCAGCAATCTTTTTGTAAGCTTCCTCACGTTTAGCACGGTTGGTAGCTTGTAGAAAATCGGAAGCTTGTTGTAAGGTTAGTTCTTTTCCATTTATTTCTACTGTCATCTCTCCAGCTATAGCACCGTATTTACGTTCTTCTGTCTGGATTTCGGTAATAACTGGGATATTTTTTTCCCGGAAAATTTCAAAATCTTTTTTCATAGACCGTATCATAATTTCGAAGCCCTCTGCTTTAATATCTGTCAGATATTCACTCAGCAGGGCTTTCTCATTTAATGCATTTGTTTCAGGTGCTATTTTAGGTTGTATATTGGTAATAAAATCCTGCAGATGTGTTACTAGCTTTTCATTGGCTGTATCACATGTCATGCGTATATACCGCCAAGCAAAATTTTCTGCCAAATAAGCTTCCAGTTCGCTTCTGTCTTCAAACCATCGTTGCAAGTCTTTGGCAGAATGAATCGGACGTTTTTTTAGATTCTCAACAAAAGGCTGGATACTTTCCCAGGTAGTCAACTGAAAATTATCCGGCAAAAAGGTTCTTTGTTTCCGCTGTGGGATAGGTAGGGTAATTTCAGGCATTTGTTAAATAGCAGCTTATAAACGTTAGAATATATCTAGTCAATTTTAATTACAACATCGGAGGTAAGTGGGTGGCCAACACACACTAGCACATACCCTTCTTTCATTTCGTATTCAGACAAGCCATCTTCTTCATCCATTATTACCTTTCCAGAGAGGCATTTTCCCCGACAAGCCGTACATAAACCACTTTGGCAAGAATAAGGTAAATCTATATCCATTTCCAGGCCAGCGTCCAGAATACTCTGATGCGGCTCTACTTTTATTTTGTATTCGCTGCCTTCGTAAATAATAGTAACAACCTGGGTTTTTACTTCTCCATTATCATCTTCAACTGGCTTTGGCTTAGTATCTGCAGAAGGAGTAGTTACAAAGCTTTCTTTGTGTATTTTTTCTTTAGGTACATATAAGATATTTAATCCTTGTTCCATCTCCTCCATCATACCAGAAGGGCCACATATATAATAATCTGTACGATATACATCTAGTTTTGGCAATTCATTAATTAGCTTTATTGCCAACGTTCTATTCAGCCGTCCGGTAAGGCCGCTCCAACCTGGGTTTGGTTGGCTTAACACATGAACAATTCGGAGCCGGTTGGCATACTGCTTCTGTAATTCCTCGAGGGCATTTTTGAAGATGATAGAATTTTGATTACGATTGCCATACAGCAGCGACACAATACTAGAAGACTCCATACGTAATACAGCTTTAGCTATAGACATTAATGGAGTAATACCACTTCCAGCTCCTATAAGAATCACATGACGTTGTACAGGTCGTAAATCCAGTGAAAAGCTACCCATTGGTTCCATTACTTCCAGTTCTTGCCCTACCCGCAAATAATCGTTTAAATAGTTGGATGCTTTTCCATTAGCTACCCGCTTAACAGTTACGCAAAGTTCTTTATCTGTATGCGGGCAGCTAGACATAGAATAGGACCGACGCACAGTTTCGCCACCTATTGGAATAAGTATAGTAAGAAACTGCCCCGGTTTATAAGCAATTTTGCTTTGAGCAGGCTGTTGCATGTAGACGGATATAGTATCCGGAGTTTCTTTAATAATATTTGTTACGCGTAATTTATGATACTTTGTGCTCATGGATTAATATGCTAATACAACTGACTAAACTATTGCTCCGGCATTACACTATTAATCACTGACTTACTTAAGCTAATAACTATGTATAGCATACATGAACCGGTTTTGTTTTAAGCTGCAAAACTAAGATAATTACTGCTGAAAGTTTTAAAATATCAGTCCTAGAAATTAAAGTCCAATCATTTTCGGTTATGCCTTAATTCCATAACAAATTATAGCGATACAAGTTTTATTAAGAATATGTTTTACCTATGGTGATCAATAATTCTGGAAAGGTTTACAGATTTATAGAAAAATCCAGAATAATTGTCAACTTTGAGTTGATTAACAACGCCACTTATGCACCTAGATTCACTTTCTGCCATTTCGCCGATAGATGGCCGATACTGGCAACAGGCTTCTCATTTGTCTCCTTATTTTTCTGAGAAGGGACTAATCTATTATAGAACACTCGTAGAAATAGAATATTTTATCGCCCTATGTGAATTGCCTTTACCCCAATTAGCCGATTTTCCGAAAGAAAAATATAATGATTTAAGAAAACTGTATGAAAACTTCAGTATAGACGATGCCCGGAATATAAAAGATATTGAGAAAACAACTAACCATGATATTAAAGCCCTGGAATATTTTATTAAGTCTAGAATGGATGCATTAGGGGCAGAAAACTTTAGTGAATTTATCCATTTTGGTCTTACATCTCAGGACATAAATAATACTGCTATTCCACTTTCCCTAAAAGAAGGCCTAGAAAAAGAAATAAAGCCTGTATTAAATAACCTGCATCAGAAACTTCTGAATCTGGCCTCGCAATGGACCTCTATTCCTATGCTTGCCTATACGCATGGCCAACCCGCCTCTCCTACACGATTAGGTAAAGAGATAATGGTATTCTGTGAACGACTTCAAAAGCAGCTGGCAATGCTAGAAAATATACCCTATGCAGCTAAATTTGGAGGAGCTACCGGCAACTTTAATGCCCATACGGTAGCCTATCCACATATTGATTGGGTAAATTTTGCGGATTATTTTGTTAATACTATTCTCGGGTTGAGCCGCAGCCGCTACACTACCCAAATTGAACATTATGACTTTCTGGCTACCCTTTTTGATAACCTTAAACGCATCAATACCATTCTCATAGACCTGAACCGCGATATGTGGCAATACATATCTATGGGTTATTTTAAACAAGCTATTAAAAAAGGGGAAATTGGCTCTTCAGCCATGCCTCATAAGGTAAATCCAATTGACTTTGAAAATTCAGAAGGAAATCTAGGGATTGCCAATGCCTTATTAGAACATTTATCTGCCAAACTTCCGATTTCGCGGCTTCAAAGAGACCTAACAGATTCTACTGTTCTTCGCAATATTGGCGTGCCTCTTGCACATATACTTATCGCTTGCCAATCTTTGATAAAAGGATTAGGCAAGATTGAAATTAATGTAGCAAAAATGAGTGAGGACCTGGAGAATAACTGGGCTGTAGTAGCAGAAGGAATTCAAACAATTTTGCGGCGGGAAGGCTATCCCAAGCCTTATGAAGCTTTAAAAGAACTTACCCGCACGAATGATAAAATTACATTTTCTGCCATTACAGATTTTATCAACACCTTAGCAGTAAGTGATGAAGTAAAAGAAGAACTTCGGTTGATTACGCCTTTTAACTATACTGGTTTATGAAAGTACAGGCACATGAATGATTTTGTGCCTGTGTATAGAACCTTTTATCCGCACCGAGCAATGCTTTTTCTCAATTTCTTTTTCCAGCCCGGACCATGTTTTACGGTAATTTTCAATTTGGTAAACTGGTTGTGTGTGAAATAATGGAACCTTGACTTTCTTTCTATCTCACTGATAGGCATGGGAGTATACACAAAGCCTAATCGGCGTGTAGCTTCTGTCACACAGCGGTTTCCGTAAGCTATATCTCGGATATCTGTTACCACCAGGTACGTAACTGTTCTGCGCTGCCGATTTTTTAATTCTTTCAGATCATATTCGTCAGATATACTAGTTTTGGTAGTAGCTGTAATCTTATTCTCCTGCCCCAATACCGGAATGCTAGCGAGCACTGCCATACCTACCAGCAGTAGGGATACGAAAATGCAATATTTATGAAAGGCTTCCATAATAGTAGATATTTATCATAGTTTATCGAGTTTATTAAAAATGTACCCAGCCTTGTGCCCGTATCGGCACGGTTGTACCAGACTTGGTATTTAATAGTATTTCTTTAGATACATTAGTCATATAACCAATAAGAGCAATATCCGCATGATTTTTAATTTTAGGAAAATCTTCCTGGCTAATAGTAAATAACAGTTCGTAATCTTCCCCTCCATTCAGCACACAGGTCACTGGATCAATTTTATATTCAACAGCTGTATTATAGGTTTCTCCATGAATAGGGAGTTTGTCTTCAAAAATAACTGCGCCAGTCTTAGAAGATCGACATAAATGCATAAGCTCAGAGGCCAAACCATCTGAAATATCAATCATAGATGTAGGAATTACTCCTATATCATTCAACTCATAGATTACATCCATCCGGGCTTCTGGTTTTAATTGCCGCTTTAATAAATAATCTTTTCCTGCCAGTTGCGGTTGCATTTCCGGATTTGCCAGATATACTTGTTTTTCCTGCTCCAATATTTGTAATCCTAGATATGCACCGCCTAAGTCGCCAGTAGCACAAATAATATTATTTGGTTGAGCTGTATGGCGGTAGGCTATTTTATTTTTTTCTACAATGCCTATGGCAGTTATTGAAATAATCAGTCCGGCTCTAGAACTGGTAGTGTCTCCACCTACCAGATCTACTTTGTAATCGTCACAAGCTATTTTGATACCTTGATACAGCGCATCTATCGCCTCTACAGAAAAACGGCTACTCAACGCCAAGCTAACCGTTATTTGCTTGGGTATACCATTCATTGCAGCGATATCTGAAATATTTACAGCAACAGCTTTATATCCCAAATGATGTAAAGGAACATAACTTAAATCAAAATGCACGCCCTCCACCAGCATATCCGTGGAAATGACCGTATATGCATTACTTCCATTGTCGATAACCGCTGCATCATCGCCTATACCTTTTACCGTTTCAGGGTTTATATTTTTAAAATCAGCATCTATTCTGTCTATTAAGCCAAATTCTCCCAACTCTTTAAGCTCTGTCCGTTTCATATTCTATAATAATTAAAGTTTGGCTAAATCTAGTACAGTGTATGAATAACAACAATAAAATAGAAAAAATTTATATAGTTACTTGATTCTCAGTACAAATAAAACTTATGTAAGATATTTACGTGAACTCAACACTATATATCTAATTTTTTCTATGAATTATTGAATAAGATTCTATCTGCTGATACTTAGCTATATACAACTTAACTTATAATTCACTAAGTATATGTTGTGAAAATGCAGGTTACAAAGTATATTCACTTTAGATAAAAGGCAAAAAATTTACACGAATGGTTACGAAAGAAAAATTATACGAAGCTTTTGGTGAGCTTATTTATGCCGTTGCCAAAGCTGATGGAGTAGTGCAAGGAGAAGAAGTGGCAACGCTAGAACATATTGTAAGAAACCATAGTTGGGCTAAAGACATCGTATGGTCATTTAAGTACGAAGCTCAAAAAAATAATACTGTAGAGCACGTATATGCTAAAGCTATGGATGTTTTTAAAGAACACGGACCAAGCCCTGAATATGAACACCTAGTAAGTATTTTAAAGGCTATTGCTGAAGCCAGCCATCACAGCCCTTCTTCTGAAGCGAAAGAAAGAGGCATTATTAATCTTTTTCAACAAGATTTGATTCAGAAGTTCCAGAATGATTTACAGATTAATTATCTAACTGTAGAGTAAATAGATGGGTATAATGCAACAAAAAAGGCCTGATATTCAATATCAGGCCTTTTCATTACTATAGATTTGATTATTGAGCGCTAGTGGTATCTGCAGACATAGAAGTAGTATCAGCTGGTGCAATTTCTTCAGGAGCTGTTTCTGTTTCTACAGTAGTTGTGTCAGCAGACTCATCATTAGTAGTGGTGGTTGAGCTATCGCAAGCTGTGAAACTTAAAGTAGTAAATGCAAATAGTGCTACGAATAAAATCTTTTTCATCTTCTTGTTTTCTTTAAAGTAATGTTTAAAATTTCGGTTTATACAATAAAGCTAAACAGGTAACCCAGGGGAGTATTTATATTTTTACAATAAAAAAAGCCGGTATAAAACACCGGCTTTTTTTGTTATATCAGAGTACAATATATTATTTTATTTTTTTGTTGTATCAGTTTCAACTGTTTGAGTTCTAGTAGAGGTATCTGTTTCTACAACTGTTTCTTCAACTTCTACCTCTGTTCCTACAGTGTCTCTATCGATCACTCTCTCATCGGATTCAGTTGTTGAGCTTGTGGAGCTATCGCAGGCAGAAAAGCTAAGTGTTCCAAGAACAAACAAAGCTGCATACATTACTTTTTTCATAGTCATTATCAAGTTTTAAGGTTAAGGTTTAATAAATTTTGGCTTTATACAGAAAACTAAAGAAGGTAACCCAAAAAAGATTTATTTTTTACAGGTTACAATTCCTACCTTAGTGTATTAATGCAAATTTAATGAATAAGGTATTGCCTGAATTTGATGAAGAGCTTCTCTTGGCGCTTAAACGGGGAGATGACAAAGCATTAAATTTATTATATAGAACGTACTTCCCCATGGTGCTGCATTTTATTGGCAACAACAGCGGAACCGAGCAAGAAGCTAAAGATATTTATCAGGAATCTATTATTGTGCTGTATGAAAATTTGCAGATTCCTGGTTTTGAGCTTACCTGCAAAGTTAAAACATACATTTACTCAGTAAGCCGTCGGTTATGGTTGAAAAAGTTGGCTGAAAAAAGCAGGTATGTTGGTAAGATTGAAGACTTTGAAAGTTTTATTCCTTTTGTGAAAGATGATGCAGAGATTGAAGACAAGGATATGCAATTTAAAGTTATGAAACAGGCTTTGGAAAAGTTAGGTGAACCTTGCCGCACCATCCTGGAAGATTTCTTTATTCATAATTTTACTATGCAGCAGATTATGGAGAAAATGGGATACACAAATACAGACAATGCCAAAAACCAGAAATATAAATGCCTAATGCGGTTAAAAAAGCTTTTTTTCTCCAGTTATCATAATGAATAATTTTGACAGGAGGCCTAAATTTTGATAAACATGTATAATATTGAACAGATTGAACAGTACCTAGCAGGTACATTAAGCAAGGAAGAGGCAGATTTGTTTGAAACAAAAATTAAACAAGATCCCCAACTGGCAATAGAAGTAAGTAGTCATAAACTGCTTATGGAAAGTTTTACTTTGTATGGAAAACGGAAAGGTTTAAAGCAAAAGCTTAACCAATTTCATGAACAAATGGAAACAGAAAGCTTCACTAACAAAAGCAGGTTTGCCACATATAGCATACAGGTTTTCTGGAAAAAACATTTGCCTACCATGGTTGTTGCGGCTTCTGTAGCTCTTGTTACAGTGATGGGTACATTATTCACCGTTGATTATCTTCATTCTCTTGAAAATCGTCAGATCAGCTATTACAAGGAGTTGAAACGAGAGCTGAATTCTATCAAAAACACACAGAAAAATATAGTTAGTGCTACATCTAGCAATACATCTGATTATAAACCAGTTACTTACAGCGCTACAGGTTTTTTAATTTCCTCAAACGGATACGTTGTTACCAACCGGCATGTAATAGCCGGAGCAGATTCAGTATATGTAGAATCTAAAGTAAATGAATTGTGCCGCTACAAAGCAAAAGAGGTATATATTGATAAACTCAGCGACCTGGCAGTGCTTAAAATCACTGATCCGGACTTTCCTATGTCTATGAAGATACCTTATGGATTTAGAACCCGAGAATCTGATCTGGGAGAACCAGTATATACCCTGGCTTTTCCCCGGGAAGATATGGTGTATGGAGATGGTACAATCAGTTCCAAAACTGGCTTTGAGGGAGATACGGCTGCTTATCAAATTTCTATACCTGTAAATCCGGGTAATAGTGGCGCACCTCTTCTCGACGACCGAGGCAATCTAGTAGGCATTATCTCTGGTAAACATACGGATGCAGAAGGTGCTGCTTTTGCTATTAAGGCTAAGTACCTTTTAGAAGTAATCGATTCTATACCTAAAGATTCCTTGCCTGAACCCATTATATTACCTGCTAAGAATTCTATTAGAGAATTGAAAAGACCTGAACAAATAAAATATCTACAAAACCTGGTGTTTAATGTAAAAGTCTATCAGCATAAATAAAAGTCATTTTTAGGCCACAGCATAGCTTGTTGTTAAAAGCCTTACCATATGATGAAGAAAAGCAGCTCTAAAAGCTGCTTTTCTTCATTATGTACTTCCGAAAACTCCATAACTGCCTTTCACGCAAGTAATTCTCATTGTGGTCATTCAGAAAAGCCTCTTTTTCAAAACATATATTATAATATGCCTGCTCATGTTGTTGGCCCTTTATACGGTTCCACAGATAATTCAACAGATACAAAACATAAAAGGGAACAATAAATAATTCTATCTGCTGCCATATATGAATGTACTCGTGCCGGATTAATCTGGCATCTGCCAGATCTTGTGGATGTTTAACAAGAATAAATGGAAATAGTGCCATACCCCTGGCAGGGATAAAGGAAGCATGCCTGATGATAGCTATCAATGTATATTTATTTGTTAAACCTGTAAAACTTAGTGGGTTTGTTTTCGTAAGCTATGAACGTATAATAAAATTCATAAGATGCTGACTTTATGGATGAAACTACTTAACAAAATTTCATGTCAGCATCTGCATAATTAAACAACCTAAAATACGAATAAAATGAAATTGTTTGAGAAAAATACAAAAAGATCCTGGGCAAAATGGGTAGCCATGAGTATGCTTATGATTTCTACTAGTTTATATTCTTGCGATAATAGTAAGAATCAGCAAGAGCAGGACAGTAACTTAGGCGAAGAACAAACTGATTTCACGGTGGATACTACCGGAAAAGCCGGTCGTGCAGGTACAGATGAAGCTGTGGGCCGTGCGGATACTGATACTAGCGGTACCGGACAGCAAATGTCTAATGATTCTATTAATAAACAGTAAAGTATACTTTAAAAATTATCAGCTATGAAACGGATACTAGAAAAAATAACGTCTTCTTTTATATACAATGCTGCCTTTCTGGCATTAGTTGCCAGCTTAAGTGTGACTTCTTGCGGAGGCCGGGACTATGACACCCAAAGTGATAAGAATTTTGATAACGAAGAAACACTTCCACAATCAAACAATGGAGATACAACAGCTCCTATAGGCGTTAGAGCAGACAGTACACCTGCTGCAAATCCTGACTTAGATAATAATCCTGTGATAGATAAAGGAATGTCTACGGATAGTGCCATGCGGGCCAATAGCAAAATAAAAAAATAAATGCCCGCTTATATGAAAAAGCAAAAGAGTAAGCCAAACCGGAATGGGTCTGCTTTAAAAATTAGCATTGTTGCTGTGTTGTGTAGTTGCTTAGCCGGTGTGCCGGCTTGCTCAGGTCAAGAAACGAGCCATGAAAACTTTGATAATAACAGCACTGGTGCTGATCAAGACAAAACAGAAGTTCATAAAAATGATACCTTAATGATTGACAATACCGAAATTAAAGACAGTGCTGATAGTTTGTAACTTATTTTTATCTACAAATAATTAAACTATAGCATCGTATACTGACATTCATTTAATCTAAAATTATTTTCCCAGAAAGAATACCTAATTGAACTACTACCTTAACAAGTTTTATAAAGCTATGGAAATAAATCATCTTATGAATAAATTTAAAATAGGAACAGGAATGGCAGCTATTATTGTATCTGTATTCTTTTCCGCATGTGGCAGTCAGGAAAGTTCTGTAGACAACAGTTCAGATGTTGTAAATGGCTCAGACATGGATAATGCTGGGGATGATCCTGCAGATACGCTTTCCATTGGGGGAAGCAGCAATGGCAAACCAGGTGGTGCAGGCCAAATTTCCGATTCAGTTGCTACGCCAGGAGTTAAAATGGATTCTATCCAACAAAATCAATCTGGAACCAATGCATCAGGATATGGCAACAATGCAAATGTGGAGAAAAGTGATGGCCCAGATGCCAATAGCTCGTCTGGAAAAAATTCAAGTAAGGGCCAATCGCAGCAGGACACTAAACAATAATTTCTACAAAGCTGTATAGTAACAATTACAGTCTAGATATAGTATTTATTAACAGATACTATATCTAGACTGTAATTTTTTATGCTCTATTTTACCTGACTACCTTTATCTTATGGACTTTGTAGTAATTTCCTATTTGTAGATGAATAACATACCAGCCGGTAGAAAAATTATTCATTGGTAAGTCAAGCTTTTGAGCACCTTTGGTAACACCATAGGTAGAGGTATATTTTTCTTCACCCAAGAGCGTATATATACGTAACGTAGCTTCTCCATCTAATGGACTGTATATACTTATATTTAGATTATCCTGACTCTGTACTGGGTTAGGGTAAACACTTAACAGCATCTCCCCAGCACTGAACTGTACAGGCTCAATACCTGTATACGCCGACTTGCGGTCATAATCTACTTGTTTGATACGGTAATAGCTAAGCCCAAATAAAGGATTGTTATCATTAATGGTATATGTAGAAACACCGTTATAAGTCCCTTTACCCGATACTCTAGCTATTTCATAAAAGTCTTTGCCGTTTTCAGATCGTTCTATTGAAAAATAATCATTGTCTTTTTCTCTGGCGGTAGCCCATTCCAAGTGCACCATATTATCTTGTGGCTGTAGCTTAAAATACAGATAATCAACAGGCGTAGGTGTAAAACAACCACTTCCCGGATCAAGAAGTCCAGTAGGGACGAATACAGATTTAAGTACCGTGCCATTATTACCTGATAATGCTCCATTGCTTGTTCCATTACAACTAGCTGTGCTATTTTGAGTAACACCTGGTTCTCCTCCAGCAATAGCAGGAATTATTTCCGTAGGGTCAAATGCTCCACTAATAGCAACAAATCCGCCACCGCCACCACCGCCAGGACCGAAACATCTGTTCTCAGGAGGCCCTCCAATACTACTCCAATTGTTCGCATTACCACCATTTCCTCCCTTCGCCTCTATAATTAAGTTTTGTGCATTTATATTAGCTACATCCAATAATATGGCTCCGCCGCCACCGCCGCCACCTATACCATCACCAAAACCATCAAGAGCCGTAATTCCATTGGCACTGATTAATTTATTATTCCCGGTAAGTGTGTTAGCTTTTATATAAATAATACCTCCACCATTACCTCCTGGAGTCCCAAAATTATTATTGCTATGCCCGCCACCGCCACCGCCACCCATAAAAATTCTTTGACTTAATCTCACACTATCTCCCCCTAGTCCCGGATTATAACCTCTACAATTGAAAAAATTAGGTTCGTCATTCTCACCGCCTATTCCTCCAGCACCGTAACTACCTCCACCACCGCCTCCAGAATTATGATCATTGCCACCGCCACCGCCATTAGCCTGTACACCTCTACCTAACTCTTGTCCTGGTATAATCGCAGCAATTCCCTCTCCTTTAAATGCTGACCGCCAATCAATACTGCTAAATGAATACCCATCTACATTTCTGAATTGGAGTTCTCCACATCTACTCGCTGTATTTGTAGTAATTGCCCCTCCCTTAAATCCTTTTCCATTTACATTGATGTTGGCTCTTAAATCAACTGTGCCAGAAGCTTCAAAAGCCAGAATACCACCAGTGCCAGTAGTGGCATCCCATGGTGCAGCAGTTAATTCATTTAATACAAATACATTCCCATATTGAGGGACACTTACCATCTGTACACTTCCCTCTGAATCATAAGACCTAATTAAATCTTTAGTAAAAGAGATAGTATTACCTTGTATTTCAGCAATTACACCTCTTTCGAATGATCCTGCGTTGTTATAGCTAAAGTCGTCTCCAATTGCATTATTAATTGTTGCACCTTGCATCTGCACAAGTAATACTACATTACCAGGTTGAAAACCGGCAGTAGTTGCCACAGTCAATTTGTTCGCACACACATCAAATCCGGTTACGGCGGCATAGGAATTAATTTGACCTCTGATAGCAATCTGAGCATGTGTGGGCACATAAAATAAAATAGAAAAAATTGCCAGTAGTGGCCCTACACCACCTGGCACCATTTTCAAAGGATTCATTGTAACATTCATAGCTTAGGTTAACTCTTTGCTGGTTAATACAGCTTAGATGTAAGATGTATGCATGAAATTTACAAAATTTTCACAGAGAAGCAAATCCACTCCATGCTACTGCAGGCTAACATATTGTATTTCAGGGAGGTATTCAATTAAGGAATATAAAAATCAAATACAATATCATTCATGCATTTAAAATGTTGTAATGGGCATTTAGGATAGCCTAACTTTGAGCAAGGCCGACAGCTTAGTTTATTATTTTCGAATACCACAAAAGGAGTTTGATATGGATACATGCCAAATCCGGGTATAGTATTTCCCCAAATACTGTATACTTTTTTCTTAAAAGCTGCAGCTATGTGCATCATACCAGTATCATGGGTAAAAACTACTTGCGCCTGCTGAATAAGGGAAGCTGACTGATTGAGGTTATATTTGCCACAGGCATTGTAGATTACAGTTTTCTTGTTCAAATCACGCAACGCATTTTCATACGGAGCATTTCGTTCATGTTTCTCAAAGAACTTAGCTATTGTTTCTCCGTTTTCTGCATCCTCTTTGCCCCCTAGCAACACAATGGGTTTGTTTATTTTATCACACAGTTCGATCATGCGGGAAACAGGTAATTTTTTGGTAGCATGTTGCCCGCCAATAGCATATACAATAAATCCCCTTTGATGAGTCTGGGGTAGCCACTCTGTTTCCACTGTATCTTTGTCTGGAATAAAATATTCCAAACCAAACTGGTCTTTTTTTACGCCCAAAGCTTTTACTGTGTCCAGATACCGGTCTACTATATGGATGTTGGGAAGTTTATTGATCTTTAAATTTACGAGCATCCACTTTTCGTAATTGAGTTTATCAAAACTGTAGGCTTTTACCCCTAATCGTAGTTTAATAATTCTGGTGCGGATGTTATGATGCAGATCTATCACATATTCATATTTCTCTTGCTGCAATTGATTTATAAGATCTGTCAGGCGAGTTTCTAGATAGAAGCACTTATCTATATACGGATTATGTTCTACTAATTGCTTGTACTGGATTTTCGTGCAATAGTGTACTTCGGCATCTTCTACTTGTAGCTTCACTGCCCGGATTACCGGTGTGGTTAATACAATATCTCCTATGGATGAGAAACGTATAATCAGGATTTTTTTCTTCGGCATGAATTGAGCTTAACTCTGTTGGTTGTAGAGTAATTTATTGAACTATTTACCTACAAACATATTAATAGCTCCTACGGTTTACAATAAATGAAAAAGAACATATAATTTTATCAGAAGTGTATTTTTGCAGCAGATAGCTAATTATAAACTAGCGAATCGTTCTGTCCCTTTATACGCCAACGACGGCTTTCTTTGTCAAAGTAATTTTGGCTATCTGGGAATTCTACCCAATCATCTTGAGTCTTACTAGGCAAATATTCATCTACATTGCCTTTTTCTAGCATAGCTGCAAAAAGTATTTTTCCTTTTTTTTTAAGTTCCTTTTCTTCTAATTTCCAAGTTCTAAAAACTTCTTCATACTCAACTAATTTACCCTTGTCGTATTTCATCTTACCACCTATAGCCACCTTTTTAGCATACAGACTTGGAGCCAGCCTATTAACTAAGAAATAATGTACGCTATCTGCAGAAATGTAGTAATGCTGTATTTCATACTTCTGCATTTCCTGCTGATAATAAAACTCATACTTGCTATCAAACTTTTGCTCATGCGAAGCATGTTTGGGAAGTTTGGCAATATACCGACTTATTTTCATTAGAAATTGATGCTGCTTTTCCGAAGAGAGGTATGTTATTGGGTTGTATTCCTCTTTTTGAGCACAATTCCATATAAAAACCGTAAGTATGCAACACAGAAAAATGGATAATTTTATTTTAATCATTGAATAAGTAATAAACAAAAGACTTACCTCATCGAATGAGGTAAGTCCTAAAAACAAAAAATACAATTATTTATTGTGCATATTGTGCATTTACAGGATTGAAATCAGACCAGCCATCAGTCCAATCGGTTGTACCAATTGCACCGCGATAAGCTACTTTATCGAAGAAAGCACCAGATATTTTTGGATTGGCAAAATCTGCATTTTTAACAGATGCGATGGTAAAGCCAGGATTAGCAGGATATTCTCCTAGAGTGAATGAACTGAAAAACCACTGTTCATTTATATTATTTGCTGCATAATCTGGTTTGGTAGCAGCCGCGTTGTTATCAGCTGGAGGCGTATTTAAAACTAGCTCGTTACCGGAAGCAACCCAAGCAGCTTCTATTCCTGCTGTACCAATAGCGGTTTGATCTGTAGCAAATGGTGTGGCAGCAGCAGAACGGCTACCTATAGCAATAAGAGTATTGTTTGCTAATACACCACTGCTGGCTGTATAGTTATTAATTGTATTCGCACCATCCATCCGAAGACCTGTTGGGAAACCTGTGATAATGGAGTTAAAGATAGAAATTGCAGCGTTCCGGCGGATATGCAGAGCATTTTGGTAGTTTGCATTAAGGCTAGATCCTGTATTTACTCTTGGTCCCAAAATAGTCATGTTTGAGAATACAGCAGAGGTAAGAGGTGTAGCAGCAGATCCAGTAGCATCATTATCTACTTCAAATCCGTTAGAACCTGATTGGTCAGCATAGGATGGATTGCGAACTGCTAAACCAAACTGTACATTTCCAGAAAAACCAAAATCCACGTCGAAATCATCGTCCCAAGTTGAGTAAGATATAAGATTTTTGCAATTTACTGTACCTCCAAACCACTCAAAGCCATCATCTCCACCATACGATACCTGTACATTTTCTACAACAGTTCCATTGCCAACAGCGCCTAGCGTTAAACTATTTGTTTCATTGTTAGGTGTTAATTCAATACCTGCAAATTCAATGCGTACATATCTTAATACACCTGAGTTATCGCCATCATTGGCTGTACTACCTTGCGTACCATAACGCGCTTCGGGAGAAATTCCCTCAATAGCAGGACGGTTCTGATTTACATTAGCTTTGCCCAGAATGATAATACCCCCCCAGTCGCCTCTGTCTCTTTCTCCTTCTGCTTGATTAGAAGTAAAAACAATTGGATTATCTGCTGTACCTTCTGCTATTAGCTTTCCTCCTTCGTTTATAATTAAAGCACCTTTGGATCGTCTCTCTCCATAAATAACGGTACCTGCAGGTATAGTTAATACTTGGCCATCTTGAACAAAGGTTTGTCCTTGAATAAGGTACTGCTTAGTAGCATCTAATGTTTGAGTAGTTAGATTCCCTGAAAGTGGTACTAGTTCGGTTTCACCAGCATTTATTGGATCTGTATCGTCTTCTTTACAAGCGAATGTAGAAACCAGTAGTCCCATCAAAGCAAATCTTAGGATTTTTTTCATAATTGTTTAGGTTACTTATCTATTTTGTACAGCAAAATTATGTCTCTAGTATTAAGCTATTGTTACGCAAATTTTATATAATCAAAGTATTATAATTTGATAGCTACACCGAATGTATAGTAGGCACCTCTCTGATATCCAGTGATTAGCTGATCTACTCCACCTATTTCGCGGTTTCTATTAGAATCTTGGAAGAAGCGGTAGTTGGCATTCAGTATGTTTTGTGCACCTAGTTTTAAAGTCACTTTTTCACCGATGGTTTTACTTACAGTAGCATCCAGCATATTGCGTGGCATTTCATATACAGTTGGGAATATATTGCTACCTACTCTAGAAATTCTTTTTCCAAAAATATTATAGAAGATATTCAGTGCAAAGCCCCGGTCTCTGTCGTCATAGAAAGCAGCTAAATTGGCTATGTAAGGTGACTGTCCCTGTAATGCCCTTACACGGTCCTGAATAAGCGTAGGGTCATTTCCTAAATCTACCCGGCTATAGATGTAAGAGCCATTAAATACCAAAGACAGATTTTTCAGGAAACTTTCAGCTGCAATATCCGATAGTGATTTTCTAATTTCTAACTCTACCCCGACATTGTTTGCATAATCCGCATTCCTAAAGGAAAACTGCTGAGTTCCATCTGAAGCTTGGGTCACATAATTTTCTATAGGTTTATCGAAGTTTTTATAAAAACCTGCTAAAGAGATGGTTTCACCTGGACGTGGATAAAATTCATACCGCAAATCTATATTGTGAATAAGGGCAGTTTCCAAATTAGGACTTCCTACAACGTTTGCTTCATTCACAAAATCGTAATATAAGAATGGAGCTAATTCTCTAAACTCAGGCCGATTTACTGTACGGCTATACGCTAGACGTAACAAAGATCTGTCAGATACATCATAGCTTAAATTAGCAAAAGGCATTGGAACAAAAATAGGATTATCTACTTCTAAGCGTCTATTGGCATTATCGCGGCTTTCCAGCTGCTGACGATTATATTCTACCCTAGCGCCTGTAGACAAATAAAACTTCCCGAATGGAACAGATATACTAGCATATCCGGCTGCAAGCAAATTAGTTCCGGTATAGCTATCAGATAAGTTGGTTCCTTCTGTAGCTTCTACATTTCCGCGGCCAATGTTTTCAGGTGCAAAAAACTGATCGATTGGCAATAATGTTAACTCCTGCCGGGGATTTCTGATATTGTATGAGAAATATCTGGCTGCAAAACTTCGGTCACGGTAATCTACATAATATCCTGCTTTATAAACCAATGGATTTTTTGCATCCGCTTTGCCTAGTTTCCTTTCAAAATCAACTCCGTTTGAAACACTATATTCATCCAAATTTGAATAAAATCTGGAGTTATCTACTAAACTGCTTTGAGATGGTGTAATTATTTCATATGGATTTTCTGTGCCCGCTGTACGGAAGGTGCGAAAGCGGCGAAAATCGGGCTCATTTCGTACTAAATAGTTGCTCCCTACTAACCAAGTTAAAGTACTGCGGCCATTGCCAAAGGTATGTGTACCTAATAATTGTCCACTATAGATGCGTCTTTCTGTATAGCGGTAGCCATAGTTTTGTAGTTCATCATTTGGCCGTTGCACTAAATTCTGTCCATTTCTTAGTACGGTTTCATGGTCACCTATCTGATTATAAAGATTTTTAAATTCGATGGTGGTATTTGGGTTCAATACGAAACGCCAGTTATGAATAATACCTATCCGGTTACTTCGCTCATAAAAATCATCTTTGTATTGAAATATAGGTGAACCTATAGTACCTGTCTGAGAATTATATTGCAAATACAGATTACGGTCGATGTTCATGTACTGCGAACCATAGGAGTAATTGATAGAAGTAAGATTACTTACATCCACTTTGCCTATAAAAAATTTACGCCCCAAGCCAACACCAAAATTAAAGTCAGGAGCAGCAGTAGAACGAGTAGGTGAAAAATTGTTAGGTAATTGTCTTATGGCATCAAAAGTATTCTCTCCACTTACATCATTCAGGTTAGCCGGGAAACTAGCAGGTAACTTGCGGAAACCATTGTCGAAACCTAAAAAGTCTGTAGAGCTTGTATTACTTTGTTGAAAATTAGTCAATGAAGTACCTACCCGGTAACCACCACCTAAAGATATATTAGTAAAGTTTTCGTTAACTGTGGATTGTGTAAATAACTTAATAACTCCTCCTGCAAAATCACCAGGAAGATCGGCGGTGCCTGATTTAAAAACCAACATCCGCTCAATCATGTTGCTAGGTATTAGATCAAAGGAAAAAGAGCGAACATCTATTTCTGTGCTAGGAGCAATGGCGTTATTAATCATTACTTGATTGTAACGCTCGCTAACTCCACGAATAGAAATAAAGCGATTATCTTGAATAGTAATACCTGGCACGCGCATCATTACTTGAGCCGCATCGCGGTCCATCGACCGGGTAATCTGTTCGGAAGATACTCCACTCACTACTTGAGTAGCATTTTTTATTTCGTTGATTACGGCAATGTCTGTATGTGCCTCGCGTGCACCTACCACTACAATATCTTGTAACATTGCTACATCTTCTTCCAGATTTGTGTTAATTGTAGCAGTTTTATTTTCTTCAATGCGGATTCCTTCTACTTTTTTTGTGCGATAGGATATATAAGAGATTACTAAATTGACAGTGCCTACTGGTACTTTTGGAATTACATAATTTCCGTTAACATCTGTAGAGGCACCCGTAGTAGTTCCTTCTAAAATAACATTAGCCCCAATAATGCCTTCATTTGTAATAGCATCCCGAATTGTACCTTTAATGCTTCCACTCTGAGCAAACAATGAAACCGTGCAAAGAAATGAAAGTGTAAAAAAAATAGTTATACCTTTTAGCATATGTAAGATTTTGCCGCAAAAATAACCTTACATTGTTAGCCTATTATTATTCGAAAATTATATTAGTATTATTAGCTATTAACCTCTGGTAACAATTCCTTAATCTGCTTTGACTTTTGCGGCGAATGCATAAAACTGAAGAATGTATCAAAAACTGCTTTTGTGAATGGATAACTGATATACTTTTAAACAATTTGCTATTTATCAAAGCCATGCATGGGAGGTTGCCTAGGAAGGATGGTTCTTATTGCAATAAACCCTTGTGTGAAATGGTAAGTGACTTTCTCCAAATTTTCTAGCTACAGTGAATTACATATAACGCCTAGATTAACAAATTTTTAACAATTGCATCTAGTTTTGATAATTGAACTTTATTTAGATTTTATTGATCATCGGCTAATGGCCACTTTTTTAAGAATGACATCTATTATCTGCGAAGCTACAATGCCATCGGCTTCTGCCTCGTAGTTGAGTATTAATCTATGACTTAGTACATCGTGTGCTACTTCTTTAATATCTTCAGGCAACACATAATCGCGTTCATTAAAGAAAGCAATGGCTTTAGCTGCCAGGTTTAAGCTAATACTAGCTCTAGGAGATACGCCAAACTGAATGTAAGTTGCCTCTTCTCTTAACCCATACTCCAATGGCCGCCGGGTAGCAAATACTAACTCTATTATATATTTTTCTAGTGTTTCAGATATACTTACCCGGTTTATTTCTTCTTTTATAGAAAAAATATCAGCCTTATCTAGCACCGTGCTTACTTCACCAGTAAAACTCATGTTTGACATCCGGCGCATTACCTCCAGTTCATCTGCTTTATCCAGATAATTTATATGGACTTTCATCATAAATCGGTCTACCTGTGCTTCAGGCAAAGGATAGGTTCCTTCTTGCTCTACAGGATTCTGTGTAGCCAACACTAGAAAAGGTTTATCCAGATAAAAAGTTGTTTCGCCAATAGTTACCTGCTTCTCCTGCATAGCTTCCAGCAAAGCGGACTGTACCTTGGCAGGAGACCGGTTTATTTCATCAGCAAGTATCAAATTGGCAAAAATGGGCCCTTTTTTAACTTCAAAATTACCCAGCTTCTGATTATAAATCATTGTACCAACTAAGTCGGCAGGCAGCAAATCAGGAGTAAATTGTATCCGTTGGAAATCCAGGTGCAATACTTTGGCTAGTGTATTTACGGTTAGTGTTTTGGCCAGGCCAGGTACACCCTCTAACAGTATATGTCCATTGGTGAAAAGTCCGATTAGTAGCCGGTTTATCATATAACTTTGCCCTACTACTACTTTACCTACTTCCGAAAACACCTGCTTCACCTTGTGCTGATGCAGCTTAACCCGCTCTAACTCATTAATTTCAGCCATAAATTTAATTAGCTATACTCCAAAACCGATCATAAACTATCTTTAGTAAAAAGATAAAAGTTGGCCCGGAACAGTTACCACTTTTTAAATACAAAAAACACAGCCAGTATAATTAGTAAAAAACCTACCAAATGATTCCATGCCATCTTTTCAGTTTTAAACACAAATACAGTTATCAAAGCAAATACTGTAAGAGAAACTGCTTCTTGAATAGTTTTTAATTCAAACAGGCTGAACGGGCCACCATTGTCTCTATACCCAATTTTGTTAGCTGGCACCTGAAATATATACTCAAAAAAGGCTAATCCCCAGCTAATAAGTATTACAGAAAGTAGCCCCAGGCTTTTTAAAGCAGTAATATTTTTAAACTGTAAGTGTCCATACCAAGCTAACGTCATAAATATATTCGACAATATGAGTAACAGGATGGAATAGGTTCCTTTCATAAAATTATGTATTGGTTTTTTACTAAAGTTTAATCTTCAAAAATACAGAGTTTATCAGAATTGACTGGTATTGATTTTTTTGATCTATAAAAGACAGTAATAATTTTGTGTAGTATACAAGATTTGGGTAAAGTTTTCAGATTAATTTAGAAACGACCAGCTTGGAGTCAAACAAATTTATTGTAATATTGCAGCAATATATTTAATTATTTTAAGCCCTTCTTCTTCGCACAAAATTTTAAAAATAGTTTTTGTTGCCATATAATATATTGCCAATTACCACATTATAGTAATTAGTAATATCAATAAATCAACAACCGAGCTAATAAACAGAAATTCGTCCTTTTAAAATCCAAAAAGGTGCTACATTTGCGCCAAATTTTATTTTGCTTTTTTTATGAGCACATCCATCAAATTAGATCCAACAGACAGAAAAATTCTGGAGATTTTGCAAAGTAACGCAAAAATTACCAACGCACTACTCTCCAAAGAAATTGGGCTTTCGCCGGCACCTACGCTAGAAAGAGTAAAGAAATTAGAAAATGCGGGCTTAATTAGAAGTTACCATGCCCAGCTAGATACCGAAAAGGTTGGCTTAGGCGTAACTACCTTCGTACAAGTATCTCTCATTGGCCATAAAAAGTCTTACATTGATGCTTTTGTAGAAAAAATTAAAGGTATTGAAGAAATTATAGAATGCCATCACATAACCGGCAGCGGTGATTTTCTGCTAAAAATTATCTCAAAGGATATTGCCTCCTACCAAAAGCTAATGCTGGAACGGGTAAGTGATATTGAAGAAATAGATAGTATGCAGTCTATGGTAATTCTTTCTACTTTTAAAAACAGCAAAGTACTTCCTATCCCAGCATAAATTATTTATAAGCAGAGGCTACACTCCAGCCTCTGCTTTTCTTCGCTGCCTCCTACTTTTGTTAGACATATAGTCTTTTGCCTCTTTATAAGCATCTGATTTTTTCTCTGCCCGGCTCAGAACTACGTTGTAATACTTCTCAGCTTCTACATAATTGCGCTCTTTATCATAAATACGTCCCAATGCTGTTAAAGAAGCCAGATAATATCCACTCTCATAGGCATTTGTCTGTTCAGAATATACCACTGCTTTTTTATAAAAAGATTTTGCCTGCTCCAAATTATTATTATAAAAATGGATATAGGCTAAAAAATAACTGGCATATCTTCCACTGGTAGCTTCATAGCCAGGCATGTTTCTCGATAATTTATCTAATATGCTTGCTGATGCCTCTTCAGCTTCATCTATTCTACCCTGGGCGTAAGCCATTCGAGCAAAATAGCGGTGAAAATATGCATTATCCGGAAAGGTTTCATATAAATATTTAGACAGCTGATATGCTTTGGCAGGCTGATTTTCATCTGTATAAATACGCATCAAAAAATATTGAGCTTCGGTACGTGTATAAAAAGCATTGTTAGACACCTCTCTTAACTGTTGTAATCCTAATTCTTTATTGCCTTTGGGAAATAACCATAAGATGGACTTAAGAGCTGGGTAATTGTCGGGAATCCATTCACGGTAATAGTTGTAGAGAGCATCGCCAAATAAAAATTCAGGGCTTAATTCTTCAAAGCCTTTACTTTTATCCAAATACTTTAATGAGTTTTTACCAGCGAAGGCTGCTTTTCGCCATTCACGCCTCTCAGAGAAAAGCCTTGCCTTGAATCCATGGGCTGCCGCTAGAAAAAAAGCAGCTTCAATATCCTTCTCATCCCGTTCATACATTTTTTCTGATAAAGTAATGGATGTATCCATGTAGGCAAGCAATGTATTATCATACGTTTGTACATCAATGTTAGGTACAATTTTCCACCACTGACTCAGGCCAAGTAAGAAGTAAGGTAAAGGGTGATTGGGATGTTGCCTTTTTATCCAGTTAAACTTTACTTCTGCCTCCGCAAAACGGAAATTATACATATCATTCACAGCCTGAGTAGCCTCAATCTGTATATTCGTGTCCATTAGAAGCATTTTAGGTTTCTTTTGGCCATGCAGACAAACTGTACTCAGCAAAAAGATCAGCAATAATTTATATTTCATACAAACTCTAATTACTGAAGAAAACCCTGTTTTACAAGCAGTAGTTCATTCAGCCAAAACCTAAACATGGGTAAAAAACGTGTAAGGTTATGCAATAAATGATAATAATAATAGTTACTATCTTACTGTTGCAACGGATGTAAAATTACATTTTGTATATATCGCAATAAATATATATCTTATATTCAACAAATTATGCTCGAATAGTTTAATAAAAATCCTGATATATTACTTTTATAAGAAGCATAGAAAAGTATAGGATCATATACTGATTAACTGGAAGATTTATGGAAAATATACTGACGAATATGTCTATTGGAGGGGCGATACTGGTGCTGTTGACAACATTAAAGATGATGCTACAGAAAAGCTTACTTCATAAGACTACAAAAACTACGTTAGTTATCCATACTGCCTTACAGAAAGCTCATCTGTTTATGCAGCAAGCCTATAAGCCATTTACTTTATTTATTCTGTCAGGTTTTATTCTTTTCGTATGTTACAGAGTTACCGGAGACCGGTATATGGCTATATGGGTAAGTTCGGTTATAGGAGGTATAGTAAGTATTGGTCTCAGTACTATGCTTAAATCTGGTATGGCCTGGGTAACTACAGGAGTGACGCACAATCATAAGAGCAAAGCAATTCATATTATTTTAGATGAAAAGCATATTAGCAATGGTGGAGCTTTGTTTATTTCATTAACAAGTTTGCTTCTCGTTGTGATGAACTACCAAAGTGATTATGACTGGAGCACATTTACTGTATTGTCCCTCGCAGCTAGCTTCACCGTTGGGGCTTCGGGCTTGCTTTTGTGTATACATCTTCATGAGTGTTTTACTAGCCGTCTTATGCCTGGTGCTTCTATGCATGCTAGTAATTCCACTAAAATTTTAAGCAACGACCGATTCGATGCCTTAATGGGAACTCTGGTTGCAGCTATGTTGCTAGGAACTACGATGTCTGAAATTACTAGCTTTCAGCGGATGCAAGTGCTTGCCAGTCCGGTTATTCTTCCTTTATTTCTGGCCGTTTCAGGTGTGGGTATTTCTTCAGTAGCGGCTATGCTAGCAAAGATTAATGGATGGAAAAAAGATCCAGTGGCCTATCTTACAGAGAAAATGGTGAGTGCCTTACTTATGATTATGGCTTCATTTATCATTACCCAATATATGCTTCCACCTTTTTGGGTTTGCAATGGTACTGAATATACATCTATGCAAGTATTCTATGCTGCTCAAGCAGGTATTATTGGAGGATTACTTACCAATAAAGTAATTCAGGGCTATTATGCCTTGCACCGCAAATACTTTTCTTATCTGGCAAAAAAGCCTTTCAGAATAACTAGTATGGATACTGTTTTCCATTTTTTTATTAATACACTGTCTACTTTTTTACCTGTAATACTTATCTTACTTTCTATACTATTTTCCTATAAGCTGGTAGGTTTATATGGAATTGTAATTGCATTGGTAGCCATGTTAGCTAACATTTCTACTCAGCTTACCAATAGTAAATAATTTAGTTTAATTAGTGCCTTACAAACTTCAAAAGAACTTATTTTCTTTTGAAGTTTTTTATTTTTCCGAAAACATCACAGGTTTATTATCTTTGAAACCGGAAGCAAATAAAAACCAATGGTTCAACTGAAAGATAAAGTGTTTGATGTACTCATTTCTGAGGAAAAGCTATTGAAGAGAATTCAGAGCATGGCCGAGCAGATTAGTCAGGATTACGTAGATAAACTTCCTATGTTTTTGGCTGTGCTCAATGGGTCATTTATGTTTGCAGCAGACTTGCTGAAGCATGTTACAATCCCGTGTGAAATTTCTTTCGTAAAAGTTGCCTCTTACCAAGAAATTCATTCAACAGGAAAGCTCACCCAACTGATTGGTTTGTCAGATGAAGTAAGTGGCAGGCATATTATTATTTTGGAAGATATTGTAGATACAGGTATAACAATAGAGGGCATAGTAAATGATTTGCACAAAAAGAATCCAACTTCTGTCCAGATTGCTACTCTTCTGTACAAACCCGATGCCTATTCCAAACAACTGCCTCTACCATACATTGGATTTTCTATACCCAACCAGTTTGTAGTAGGTTATGGTCTTGATTATGATCAGCTAGGGCGTAATTTAAAAGATATATATGTGTTGCAGACGGATCATAAAAGCATACTTTAAAAGTTTTATGCCTGAAAGCAAACACACTAAAAATGAATTTATAGCTATATTACTAATTTACTGAAATAACATGCTGAATATCGTTTTATTTGGACCTCCAGGGGCAGGAAAAGGCACACAGAGCCAGAAGTTAATAGAAAAATACCAGTTAGTGCATTTGTCCACCGGCGATTTGTTACGGGGAGAAATCAATGCCGGTACTACATTAGGTCTGAAGGCAAAAGGATTAATGGATAAAGGTATACTAGTGCCTGATGAAGTAGTGGTGGGGATGATAGAGAACAAGATCAAAGAAAACAGCATGGCTAAAGGGTTTATTTTTGACGGTTTTCCTCGAACTGTAACTCAGGCACAAGCGTTAGATTACATGCTCAGCCAGAATAACACCTTCATCACCTGCATGATAGCACTGGAAGTGGAAGACGAAGAATTATTTAAGCGGGTACTTTTGCGCGGGCAAACTTCTGGCCGTACAGATGATCAGAATGAAACTTTAGTTCGCAAACGGATTACAGAATATAATGAGAAAACTTTGCCGGTAGCTGATTATTATAGAAAACAAAACAAGTACATTTCTGTATATGGGATAGGCGAAATTGACGAAATCTTTTCAACTATTTGCAGCAAAATAGATACTATATCCTGAAAATTGGTATAAGCTAATTCTGCTGAAGCAAAATAAGAGGTAAGAAGAAGGAAGGATTTTTCCGGCTTTTTACCTCTTACTCATTCTTAAAGTTATCATATAACTCTATTAATCGCTTATCGTACATCTAACTTGGGTAAGAGGGAATTATATATTTCCGCGGTGATATAAGAGAGCAATCCAATTTAATCCTACTTGTAACTATGGCATCATCCAACTTTATAGATTATGTAAAAATACTTTGCCGTTCAGGTTCTGGAGGGAAAGGCTCTATCCATTTCCGCCGGGAAAAACACGTACCCAAAGGAGGCCCTGATGGTGGCGATGGTGGTAGAGGTGGCCATATCATTCTTCGGGGAAATACTCAGCTCTGGACCTTACTACACCTTAAGTACCGTAAGCATGTAGTGGCTGAAGCTGGTTCATCTGGTGAAGGAGGCCGGCGTACCGGAGCCCAAGGGCAGGATGTAATTCTAGAAGTACCTATAGGTACCGTTGCCCGTGATGCCGAAACAAATGAATTCCTTTTAGAGATCACAGAAGATGGGCAAGAGAGCATATTACTGCCTGGAGGAAGGGGAGGTCAAGGGAATGACCATTACAAAACGGCCACTAACCAGGCGCCTAGAGTTTCTCAGCCTGGTGAAGCAGGATTAGAGCAATGGATAATTTTAGAATTAAAAATTCTGGCCGACGTAGGTTTAGTAGGATTCCCCAATGCTGGTAAATCGACTTTACTCTCTGTAGTATCTGCGGCAAAACCTGAAATTGCAGATTATCCTTTTACCACCTTAGTGCCTAATCTAGGTGTGGTAGCATATAGAGACCATCAGTCATTTGTGATGGCTGATATTCCAGGTATTATTGAAGGAGCCGCTGAAGGAAAAGGATTAGGAACGCGGTTTTTACGGCATATAGAGAGAAACTCAGTTTTACTTTTTATGGTAGCGGCCACTAGTGAGAACATAGCCAAGGAATATGAAATTCTGCTAAACGAGCTTCAAAAATATAATCCTGAACTATTAGATAAACAAAGGCTATTAGCTGTTTCTAAAATTGATCTTATACCAACAAATGAGCAAAAAAATTTACTTAAAACATTACCCAACGAAATACCTAGCATTCTCATCTCCTCTGTTACTAGACATAACATTTTGGAGTTAAAAGATTTAATATGGAAAGCTCTACACACTGATTCTCTGAATAGTACAGGTACACCATAAATGTAAAGTTTCTAAAGTTAATAAGGCTTTTATCACTTTAGCAAGAAACTATTTGCAACACTTTATTAATGTATACTACATCGGCTGCTTGTGATATGCACAAAAAAATTTATACGGCTTAAAACAAATTGGTTCAATAATTGATAAGATTATAAGGTATTATAATTTGGTGCAAAAACCACAATTTATTTTGTATTTGTTTTGAAATTAATTTAATGACTGTATGGAAAGTGTACACCAAAAAGTATCAAAGATGCTAATAGACAAGTTAAGTATAGAAGCATCTCAGATTACGCCCAACGCCAACTTCATAAAAGACTTAGGAATTGACTCTTTGGATTACATTGAGCTGATTATGGAGTTTGAGCAAGAGTTTAATATCCGCATTCCTGATACAGAAGGAGAGCAAATTAAAACCGTAGGACAAGCCGTAGCATATATTGAAAACAAATTAGCAGAAGCAACTGCAAAAGTTGCATAAATAACAGAAGGAGACTTTGGAAGCCTCCTTCTGTTATTTTGCAGTAATTCTACTAATTAAACTCATTACAATATATTAAATACCTCAATGCTACTGTAAAACTCTACTTTTGTTTTTTTGTTAAATGGTGCAATAGAAAGAACTTTAAGCTAAGCCGGAGATACATCCGGCTTTTCGTTTAAATAGCTCACCCTATGTCAGAATTCTATTTGTTGAATCGCATGTACTGGTATAGTCACCCCACCTTTTAGAATTACATATTCTTCACCTACAGCCCATACTGTGGTTTCTACTTGTTGAAGTTCTCCAGTTCGCAGTTTGTACACCATTGTTACTTTCTGGTGATATAAATTTCCCAGAGAAAGTGCCCTTTGTAAGTCGTATTTTCTTAATTTACGGCTGATAGTATCTTGCAACACATCTTCTTTGCAAAATTGCATTTGACCGATATATTCTTTCGGAACGGTTATTACTCCTTGCATGGTACCAGTTGATTTAGACTTGTTAGATTATATAGAATAATTGCCTAATACTTGGCGGTTGAATGGTGCATTAACCAACCAAGCATTAAAAAATTTGAATGGATAAAATCACAATTCAAATCAACAGAACACGGTGAAGCAGGTATAAGGAATTAGAAAATAACCATTTGGCAAAATATGTTTTGGTTAAACTATTTAGCTTGGCATTTGCAGCGGTAATGACATCTTGAGAATATTGACAGGCAAAAGCATTTTTTACTTTACCCTTGGTCAGCCGATGAGCAGGGGCAAAAGTAAAAGTCTCTGTACAACTAGCTTCTGCATTAAGTTCTGTATGAGAAGAGGATACAAGGGTAGCACAGGCTACATTAGGTATTTCATCTGATGAAAGAATACGCTCAGCAGGCTTCAATACTAGGCAATTCCCTATCAGTAAGCTTAGTAAAGCCGTTACACATAATTTTGGTATATTGCCTGCCCATTGTTTTATACAGCCGCTCATAACACTTCCACTTACAATGCAAAGAACAAATAAATAATATTATTAAAATATAAAAAAATTATATTAACTATTGCATATATCTCAAAATTATATTTTGAGATAATCTTGAGTCAACCCTTGGTGCATTACTAAATAGTAACCCTCAGTTATAAAAATTGTTTTACGCAAATTCGCTTCTACGCAAGCAATACCCAATAATCAGTTTTACTAAAACACAGAATGATTTTATACTCCTCAACAAAAGCTGTAATTTTATAGCCATGATGAACAGACCTTTTATCGTTGGTATTACCGGAGGGAGCGCTTCAGGAAAAACTATGTTCTTGCGGAGTTTATTAAATGCTTTTTTGCCAGAAGAAATCAGCTTGATATCGCAAGATAATTATTACAAGCCACGAAATGAGCAGCCAGTAGATGAAAATGGAATATATAACTTTGATACGCCTCAATCTATTGATTTTGAATTGTATGCACAACACATTAAGGATTTGCGGAGTGGAAGACCAGTAGTAAAGCAGGAATATACATTTAATAATCCTAGTGTAGTACCAAAGATGCTTACATTTCAGCCAGCTCCCGTTATTGTAGTAGAAGGTATATTTGTGTTTTATTTTCCCGAAATTGCGCATTTGTTAGATTTAAAAGTGTTCATTGATGCAGCAGAACATATAAAACTTAAGCGGCGGATCGTCCGAGATAAAGATGAGCGTGGATATGACCTGGAAGATGTACTTTACCGGTATGAAAAACATGTGATGCCTACGTATGAAAAATATATTGCCCCTTTTAAATCAGACGCGGATATAATAGTTCCGAATAATCTCCATTTCGAAAAAGCATTGGATATGCTTATCATTTTCTTAAAAAGTAAAATCAGATGATTGGTAAATTTGCAGTAATTGGTTTAGGGCAGTTTGGTACCTCCATAGCCCGGTCATTAGCCTCTAGAGGTGCAGAAGTGCTGGCTATAGATTTGAATATTGAAACGGTGGAAATGCTGAAAGACGATGTAGCCTATGCTGTAGCCCTTGACTCTACCGACGATAAAGCACTAAAGGCCCAGAACATTCATGACATGGATGCCATTGTGGTAGCTATTGGAGAAGATTTTGAAGCATTATTACTGACTACGGTGTTATTGTTGGAAATGAATGTTAAACGGCTAATTGCTAGAGCCGCAAATGCCCATCAACGAATGATTCTTACCAAAATGGGAGTAAAAGAAATACTCTCGCCAGAAGATGAGGTTGGGCGTACAGTAGCAGAAACATTAATTCATCCTAATATCAAATCTTACTTGCCACTTCCGGATGATTATGAAATTGTAGAAGTTAATACGCCTAAAAGGGCGGCTAACCGGACCATTAGTGAAATAGGCCTACGCGAACGATATAATCTGAATTTGATTACCGTGAAAAGGATATTTGAAGAAAAACACCATGGAGAAGTAATTAAAGTGCAGCACATTATTGGTGTCCCTAAAGGAAATACGGTTCTTTATGACTCAGACATAATGATAATTATGGGAAAAACACATGACGTAGATAAATTTATTGAGATAAATCGATAGAAAAAATTACATCAAATAGTGAATAGATACAATCTTTCAAGGGGAACAAAAACAGAATTCTCTTTCGTTATTACTTTTAGAATAGTTACATTTGTATCTCTTCATGTTCAAGAAAGCCAACATATTACGCCTAATTAGCCTTCTTTTAATTTTACTTACTTTGTTAGGTACCAGTATAGCTACGTACCGAAACTCAGCAAGTAAACTACTTACGGCTAGTCAGGCAAAAAAATCAGTTTCTTCGGAAAAAGAGAAGATGCCTAAAGCTACCATCCAAGCTGTTAGTTTTGAGGCTATAGTTTCTTTGGTACATTTTAACCTCTCGCAGGACTTTTATTTTAATTTTACTCCCACTTTTTCAAAGCTTTTTCTGTTTGTACATCATAGCTTTGAGGAGCCCGCATTTATTAACACATATTTTGAAAACACGTTTGGCCATCATATAGCCATTAATGCTCCTTAGGTTTGCTATCTCCTTCTAGTAATCTACTTTTATTAACCTAATTTCTCAGGGTTAGCATTTCATAAACAGATTACTGGCTTACACTTCAGCTGTTGCCAGCTGAATACCTACCATATTTTAATTATTAATTCAATCAATACTAGTAACGCTATGCGTAATAAAACCGGAATTATCACTCTCACAGCAATAATTTCACTGTTGTGTATTTACTTCTTATCATTTACATTCAAAGCCCGCAACATTCAGGAGGAAGCAAATGCTTTTGCAACGACTAATGGCAAAATAGATTATACAAAAAGACAAACGTATTTAGACTCCTTATGGAAACAGCCTGTTTATGATTTAGGCTTTACCAGCTTTACCTACAAAGAAGTAAAGGATAAAGAAATTAACTTGGGTCTAGATTTACAAGGAGGAATGCATGTTACAATGGAAGTATCTCCAGTAGAGATACTAAAAGCCATGTCAGGTAACAGTAACGATCCTAAATTTCAGGAAGCTATAAAAAGAGCGAATGAAATGCAGCGTACCAGCACAGATAAGTATACCGATCTTTTTTACCGGGCTTATCAGCAGGTAGCTCCAGAAGGTAGACTAAGCCGTATATTCTCTACTGCTGCCAACAAAGGTAAAATTAGCTACGAATCCTCTAATGCAGAGGTAATGCGTGTGATTGATAGTGAAGTAGAAGATGCCATAGGCCGCTCATTTGAAATTTTGCGTACACGCGTTGATAAATTTGGTGTGTCTAATCCAAACATACAGCGTTTACCGGGCACTGGCCGTATTCAAATAGAATTACCGGGCGTAGATAATCCCGAAAGAGTACGTAACTTATTATCTAGTGCCGCTAAATTAGAATTTGCTGAAGTATGGGAAATGCAAGATCTAGCACCTTACTTACAGCAGTTAGACGAATATTTAGTAAAAACAGAAGCAGATGCGCCAGCTGTTACTGCTCAAAACCCGGCAGTGCTACCTAAAGATTCTACAACCTTAGCTACTGCACAAACAGATACAGCCCAAGGAGGAACTTCTCTGGAAGAACAACTGGCTGGCAAAAACGCAACAAAAGCAGACTCTACAAAAGCAGACTCTTTGAGCAATTTACAGAATCAAACAAGAGGGCTGGCAAAATACCTGACGCCAACCATGTATGGCCTAATAGCTAATGTTAACGATACTGCCCGAATCAATGATCTGATGAATCGCCAGGAAGTAAAAACTATATTTCCTTCAAATATTCGTTTTTTATGGGAAGTAAAAGCTGAAAAAGGGACTACTGGTAAAGATGAATTTATTACCCTACATGCAATAAAGAAGAGCCGTGATAATAAAGTAGCTATGGAAGGTGACGTAATCTCTGATGCTCGTCAGGATTTCAATCAAACCGGCCAAGTAGAAGTAAATATGCAAATGAATGCTGCTGGTGCTAGAAAATGGAAAACCTTAACAGCTAGTAACATTGGTAAGAGAATAGCCATAATCCTAGACGACAATGTGTATTCTGCTCCTACTGTGCAGAATGAAATACCTAATGGAAGCTCTGTTATCTCCGGTAACTTTACTATAGAAGAAGCAAAAGATCTAGCAAACATTTTAAAAGCTGGTAAACTAGCTGCTCCTACCCGTATTGTGGAAGAAGCAGTAGTAGGGCCATCTTTAGGTCAGGAAGCTATTATACAAGGTTTGGTATCTAGCGTAGCTGGTTTGGCTATGGTAGCATTGTTCATGGTGCTCTACTATGGATCAGGCGGAATGGTGGCAAATATTGCCTTGCTATTTAATATTTTCTTCATCATCGGTATACTAGCTCAGTTCAGTGCAGTACTTACCTTACCTGGTATTGCTGGTATTGTTCTTACCATGGGTATGGCCGTAGATGCTAACGTGCTTATATTTGAACGCATTAAGGAAGAATTAAAAAATGGCCGAACTTTATTAAAAGGAATTGAAATAGGATACGATAAAGCCTATAGTTCAATTATTGACTCTAATGCCACTACTTTCTTGACAGGGGTTATTCTATATATATTTGGTTCTGGTGGTGTAAAAGGATTTGCTGTAACCTTAATGATTGGTATTGTTTGTTCTTTTTTCACAGCTGTATTCATCACCAGATTGATTTTAGAATGGGCAGCTAAACGTAAGAATGCAAGCAGTATCACTTTGGTTACGTTTCTTTCTAAAAACCTCTTCCAAAATATCAATTTTGATTTTGTTGGAAATAGAAAGAAGGCCTATATATTTTCAGGCGCCATTATAGCAACTGGTATTATATTAATTGCTTTTATGGGACTCAATATGGGTGTAGATTTTAAAGGTGGTCGCTCTTATGTAGTAGCTTTTAATAATTCTGTAGCTGCTTCAGAGGTAAGATCGGCTTTAGTTGACAATTTTGAAAATGCTGGTATTGAAGTAAAGACATATGGTGGTGACGATCAATTGAAAATAACAACTAGCTATTTAATTGATGACGAATCATCTCAAGCAGATAAGAAAGTAGAACAGACCTTGATGAATGGTTTAAAGCCATTCCAGAACTTAAATCCAGAAATTGTAAGTTCCTCTAAGGTAGGCGCTACTATGGCTGATGATATTCAGGATAGTTCACGCAATGCAGTACTGTTATCTTTAGGCGTTATATTCCTATACATTCTTATCCGTTTCGGTAAGTGGCAATATAGTTTAGGTGCAGTGTTGGCTTTATTCCATGACGTATTAGTGGTGTTGTCAGCCTTCGCAATAGCCAGAGTATTTGGTATAGCCTTCGAAATTGATCAGGTATTTATCGCAGCTATGTTAACAGTAGTTGGTTATTCTATTAATGATACAGTAGTTATATTTGACCGGATTAGGGAATTTGCCGGGATGGCTTCTTCCAGAGAAGAAATGTCAAGTGTACTTAACCGGTCTATTAACCAAACATTGAGCCGCACAATTATGACATCCTTCACTACTTTTCTAGTGGTATTTATTTTGTTCTTATTTGGAGGCGAAGTATTAAGAGGATTCTCATTTGCACTGTTGATAGGAATTGTTTTTGGTACCTATTCTTCTATATTTATTGCATCACCTGTAGTGTTAGACTTTTCTAAAAAGAAACTCAACACAGCTGGTAAGCCGCAAACTGCTTCTGTAGGTATAAAATCCTAATTACTAGCATATTTACATCAATAAAAAAGGCTGATACGTATCAGCCTTTTTTATTGATATAGGTTATCTATTTTATAGATGTATATTATCTATTGTGGGTTCTGCTTCAAAAGTAGAAATCCAGAAGTTATTAAATCCACTATCTATATGAATAGAAATTGCACCACTTTGTGCCAGCTCTAAAATAGCCAGAAAGTTATAGATAACAGCTATTTTCAGTGAATCCACTAAAATTACTTCTTCAAAAGATAATCGCTTATTTTCCTGTATTTTATTTAAAATAAACTCCTTCTGTTGAGTAATTGTATAAGGGTATTGTACCACAGTATGTACGGGCCTATTTTTTGCATGCTCATACCGATTTATTACCCGCTGATAAACTTTCAGGAGTTTATACAAACTAAGGTCTTGTAGCTCTATGTCTACATTACTTTTATCTGCAATGGTCTGAAACTCCCTTACTACATTTCCTCTAACTTCTTTACTTGCCCGTTCCTCTTCCATATTAGCTAATTCTCCAATAACAGATTTATATTTTTTATACTCCAATAAATGACGAACTAATTCTGCTCTAGGATCAATCTCATTTCCTTGTGCATCCACTTCATGGCGCGGCAACAACATTTTTGCTTTAATACGCATAAGGGTGGCAGCAACCAGAATAAACTCACTGGCCAGATCTATATTAATAGCTTCCAGCTGTTTTACATAAGCTAAAAAATCGTCTGTAATTTTGGAGATAGGAATATCATGTATATCTAACTCATCTCTTTCGATAAAGAAAAGCAATAGATCAAATGGGCCTTCAAAGAGGGGAAGCTTTATTTCAAATGTCAAGGCTATAGTCTATTTAATTTGTGACAAATAAGTAGCTTTGCAACAGCTTCTTTAACGTACTACATTCATGTACTTAGAAGGTAGCTAGAAAGCTGAGCAACATGGCATCTTTCAAAATTAATGGTAAAATGTTTAATAGTAAGTATATAGAAAAATACTATTTTTACTTTTAATAAAAAACAAATCCTGTGTTTGCAACTTGAAATAGTTATTTTTTTGTTAAATGAAATATAACACGAAACGGATTTAAGATTCTAAAGCAGAAACATTTACTTGGTTTACTTGTTAAAGGAATTATCCATCTGATTAAAAGCACATGCTCATAAAACCCGGCCCTTTACTAGCTCAAATTGAAAATCCAGACGATCTGCGGAAACTGGATCCCTCCCAACTATACCAGGTATGTACTGAATTACGGCAGTTCATTATTGATAATGTATCCATGTATGGTGGGCATTTTGGGGCAAGTTTAGGCGTAATAGAACTAACTGTTGCCCTGCATTATGTGTTCAACACGCCTAAAGATCAGTTGGTATGGGATGTGGGCCATCAGGCATATGGACATAAAATATTAACTGGACGCAGAAATAAATTTCACACAAACCGCTTATACAAAGGCCTTTCCGGATTTCCTAAACGCAAAGAGAGCCCTTATGACACCTTTGGGGTGGGCCACTCCTCTACTTCTATATCGGCAGCGTTGGGTATGGCCATAGCATCCAGATACAAGAAAGATGAAACCCAGCAACATATTGCTATTATTGGCGATGGTGCCATGACTGGGGGTATGGCATTTGAAGCCATGAACCATGCAGGGGTATCTAACTCAAATTTGCTTATTATCCTCAATGATAATTGCATGTCTATAGATCCCAATGTGGGGGCATTAAAGGATTATTTAACAGATATCACTACTTCACATACATACAACCGGTTAAAAGATGAGGTATGGAATATTTTAGGTAAGATCAGTAAGTTTGGGCCTAATGCACAGGAAATAGTATCGAAAATAGAAAGTGGTATCAAAGCATCAGTTCTGAAACAAAGCAATTTATTTGAATCACTTAAGCTGCGTTATTTCGGACCGATTGATGGACATGATATAAACCATCTAGTAAGTGTTTTGAATGATTTAAAAGACATCCCAGGGCCGAAAATACTGCATTGTATTACCACCAAAGGCAAGGGATTTGCTTTAGCTGAGAAAGATCAAACCAAATGGCATGCACCCGGCTTATTCGATAAAGTAACTGGAGAAATCCGTAAAAAAGTATATGACATACCTCAGCCTCCTAAGTATCAGGATGTATTTGGACATACTATTATAGAGCTAGCTAAAGAAAACAGTAAGATTATGGGAATTACGCCGGCTATGCCATCCGGTTGTTCACTTAATTTAATGATGAAACAAATGCCTGACCGTGCTTTTGATGTAGGAATAGCAGAACAACATGCTGTTACCTTCTCAGCAGGCCTTGCTACACAGGGATTAGTACCTTTCTGCAATATCTACTCTACATTTATGCAGCGAGCTTATGACCAGGTTATTCATGATGTATGCATTCAAGAATTGAAAGTAATTTTCTGTCTCGACAGGGCAGGATTTGCTGGAGCTGATGGGCCTACACACCATGGAGCATATGATATTGCTTATATGCGTTGTATACCTAACTTGATTGTATCCGCGCCCATGAATGAACAGGAATTACGTAATTTGATGTATACAGCTCAGTTAGAAGAAACTAAGGGTGCTTTCTCTATCCGCTATCCTAGAGGAGAAGGCGTAATGCCTACCTGGCGTACTCCTTTTGAAAAAATTGAAATAGGTAAAGGACGTGTGGTAAAAGAAGGAAAAGATATAGCTATACTTACCATTGGGCATATTGGTAACTATGCGACAAAAGCTTGCCAACTGCTACAAGAAGAAGGGGTTGATGCCGCTCATTACGATATGCGTTTTGTAAAGCCATTAGATGAGGAAATGCTTCACGAAATTTTTTCTAAATTTACAAAAGTTGTTACAGTGGAAGATGGTTGTTTAATGGGAGGCTTTGGAAGTGCTGTTGTAGAATTTATGGTAGATAATGCATACCAAGCCCAAGTGAAGCGATTAGGTATACCAGATGCCATTATCGAGCATGGAGAGCAAGTAGAATTACACCGGGAGTGTGGATTTGATCCGGAAGGGATTGTACGTACAGCCCTCCATCTAGTAGATTTAGGTATTAAAATATAAAACTAGAATTGATAATTAATTAAAGCCTGTAGATGAAATCTGCAGGTTTTTTTGTTGTCTGTCTATGCAGGCAAGCTGACAAAAATATATTCTCTTATTTCTTTACCGGGATAAGAATAATGAATTCAGTTCCCTTGTCTGGTTCGCTTTCTACTACAATTTTCCCTTTGTGCTGCTCTATTACACCAAAACTAATAGCTAAGCCTAGCCCAGTACCTTCTCCTACATCTTTTGTGGTAAAGAAAGGTTCGAATATGTGATTCTTCACATCTGAGGTCATCCCTATACCAGTGTCGCGGATACTTATTCTGGCAAAATTGTCTTGCACAGATGTAGTGATATGAATTTCTCCACCTTCTGGCATAGCTTGCACTGCATTCGTAAGTATATTCATAAACACCTGATTCATTTTGCCAGGATAGCCTTCAATATATGGCAAATGTCCATAGTTTTTTACCACTCTAATATCGTCGCCTAATTTACTTTTCAGTAGAGTAAGCGTAGAATTCAATCCCTCATGTATATCAAAATGCTTGCTATCGTTTTCATCCAGACGCGAGAACACACGCAAACCTTTTACAATCTCTTTAGTACGTACAGCACCCTCTTCTATTCCTCTAAGTAAGGCATGTATCTCACTGCGGATATAATCTAGCTCCAACTCATGTTTTAATTTATCAACCGTGCTAAAGTGAGCTGTTAGCCCTTTACTAGCTACTACTTCTTCATATTTGTGCAAAATCTCCAATACGTCTGAAACATCGTTTTTTAACGGCTCTATATTCGCTGAAACAAAGTTGATAGGATTATTAATTTCATGAGCTATTCCGGCGGTGAGTTGGCCTAATGAGGCCATTTTTTCAGCTTGCACCAGTTGCATCTGCGCTGACTGAAGCTGTTTATGGGTAGTTTTTAGCTCTGTGTAAGCAGCTTGTAGCTGTGTATGTGCTTTTCTTTTAATACGGAACTGCAGATAAAACATAAAAGCCAGGGCTAGAATAAATACCAAACCTGCTATAAGTGAATTTTTAAATACGCGTTGCCGGGTTAACTCAAGCTCTTTTTTATTCAGATCTAGCTGTTGAATCTGTTTTTGTTTCTGTAGTAACTCTATTTCCCGCGATTTATTGGTAAGAAGATATTCAGCTTGCAACTGCTCAAATTGCCTGTTTTTTTCTTCAGCCGTTAATTTGTCTTTAGCATCTACATATAGTTTAAAGTATTCCAGAGATTTTTTATAGTCGCCTCTTTCGGCAAAATTTTCCGATAATTCTTTGAATGTATTTTCTTTTGCCATAGCTTGTTTACCGGCTTCAACTGCTTTATCCGTAGTGCTCTCCCGGGAAATGACTACAGGCTTACGCAAGGTCTTGTTAAAAGCTTCCAGATCTTGGTAAATCGCTTTTACGCTGTCCAGAGAATGGGAAACACCAAGGGTATCGCCTATCGCCTCTTTTGCCTGCATAGCCAGATCATAATACTTTAGGGCATCTTTATAATTACCCGTTTCTTTATACAAATCAGCTATATGATTAAGCTTAGTGGCTACCTTTTCTTTTTTATATGTAGCCTCATAAAGGGGAATAGTTTTCAGATGAAAATCTATAGCTGATTGATAATTCTGTTTTTTTTCATGAATAATAGCAATTTTCTCCAGCGTAGCAAGGCTCAGTTGGTGAGTGGCCTCTCCCAGTTTATTTCCTAAGCGCAGCGACTCTACTTTGTTGCGCAGTGCACGGTCCCATTTTATTTTTCCATTTGTACTTTCTGCTTTTAGAGTTTCATCAAGTATTACCAAGTTTTCAAGTGCTTCTTTTTTTCCCTCTTCGTGGTTTATGCGTTCACTTATTTCTAGGCTGCTTTTAAATTGTTTGATGGATTTGGGATATTGTCCTTTAATATAATAAGCTCTTCCCATAGTGTTATAGGCTTTGGCTTCTTCGCGTTCTATATGAATGGGTTCTTTTGGCTCATTTTCCAATGAGAGCCTATGATGAGATATTTTTACTCCATCATCTAACAACTGACGGGTTATAATCAGTGCTTGAGTACTGTACTCAATTGCCTTGTCAGGATTATCTTTTAAATAACTGCTGGCTAACTGATTTAATATAATTACTTTTTCTTCCTGAGAGGCAGTTTTTAGTTGGTTTTCCAGGGTAGTAATATCTGTTTGAGCTAGGCTAGATAAACACATAGCCATGCTTATCCAGAAGAAAAACAGACAGCCCCATTTCATAACAGAAGATAGTTCAGAAGATGTAAATATGCAAGTATAGAAAAGCAGGATCAAATGAAGGCTCTTCCATATTTTAAACAAATCTACTAAAATTACTATACTTCTTTCTTTGCCTGTTCTTTAATAGAGGCATATCCAGCAATTACTTTTAAGTAGTTTAGCTGAAAGGAAAATTATCTTGAGGCACCCATTTGGTTATTTTTTTGGGCTGCTTTGTCAGTAAGCGCAGTAGCAATCGTTTCTGATTTGCTTGACTCACTTTCATACCCTTTTTTACGCTCGGTACTACCAATTCCTCCAGCAGAAGGTAGTATCTTATTAATCACACCCAATAATTCGGAGGTAGCTCCTGGGAAAAAGCCATGGAATGCCGTAATGAACTTACCAGAAAGAGTAGTTATCAGTTCAGCATCACCTTGCCGGCTGGCTTCTAGTATTTTATGCGCAGTTTGCTCGGCATCCATCGTCATAAATGGAAGAGAATCGGCTGTTTTAAACCAGGCATACTCTTTCTCATGCTGACCTTTTACAATTACATTTCTTGGGCTACCAGTGCGTGTAAGACCAGGACATACAGTAGTTACTACAATTCCATCTTTCTTCAACTCTGCATGCATGCCTTCTGATAAACCTACCAAGGCAAATTTGCTAGCACTGTAAGGAACCAAATGAGGGAGACTAATTTTACCTCCGACTGAAGATATATTAATGATACGTCCGGCACCTTGTTCTTTCATATGGGGAATTACGGCAAGCATTGTATACAAAGCTGCCCAGAAGTGAGTCTTCATGGTCTCTTCATATTCATGCAAGGTCATAGATTCCATAGGCCCCACCTGGATAACGCCTGCGTTATTTATAAGTACATCTATGCCTCCAAACCTTTCTCGTATGCTGCTGATCATATCATGCACTTGGTTACGGTCTGTTACATCACAGGTAATAGTCATTACTTCTGCACCCATCCCGGCGAATTCACGGCGTGCTGTTTCTAATTCATCTGCGTCCCTAGCACAAATAGCAAGCTTAGCACCTTCCGCTGCTAGCTGTCTTGCCAATACCAACCCTAAACCTCGGGACGCTCCGGTGATAAGTACAGTTTTATTACTGAAACTATACTTGTTACTATTTCTATACAATGCCCGTGCGGCTAAAAAAGCAGTAAAACCAGCTGCTGCCCATAGCAATCCATTGTTATTATTCTGGCTATTCATATTGGTGATTTGATTAATTAGACGAGAAGAAAGTCATATACTAAGATATTAGTACATGGGTTTACAGGCAGTGTACGATTTGTAGCGGAGATGGTTTATGCAAGAAACAACTTTACAATCAGAGAAGCTGCATTAGGTGAGTATATATTATTACTGGTGTTCTTGCAGGATGGTTTTATAATCTAACTGAAGCCATTTTTCTTCTATGGATGGTGTGGCCATAATTTGCTGCATAATAGCATCTTGTTTCTTGCCTAAACGTAAGGCTTCAGCATAAGGTACATGGCTAAAAGCAATCATGGTGTATAACGGTGTCCACAAATCTGGGTAGAGCTGATGAATGTGCGCCTCTATTTTTTTGCGAAGCAGAAACTTTGGATCAGCTACATAGTCGCGCATTTCTACAAAATTTTGTAAAGCTAGATCAGCTATAGCTTCTGCATTATCTACCCGTTGCAACTGGTATTCTTTAAATATATGCTGCCAATTCTGGGAGTATTTTTCCATCAATTGGTCTAGTATTATACAATCTTCAAATCCTGCATTCATCCCTTGCCCATAGAAAGGCACGATGGCATGAGCTGCATCGCCGATAATGGCTGCTTTATCTTTATATGTCCATGGATAACAACGGATAGTAACCAAAGACGAAGTAGGATTCTGAAAGTACTCTTCTGCTAAATTGGGCATTAGAGGAAGTATATCCGGAAAATACGTTTGAAAATGGTGAATAACATCTGCTTGCGTATGTATTTTCTCAAAAGACACGTCTCCTTTAAATGGAAAAAACAAAGTACAGGTGAAACTTCCATCTGGGTTAGGCAAAGCGATTAGCATGAAATTACCTCTAGGCCATATATGTAACGCATGCTTATCAATAGCCCAACTTCCATCTTTTGTAGGGGGAATAGTAAGTTCTTTGTACCCATGCTCTATAAAATATTGCTGATAATTGAAAAGGTTAGTCCGCTGCATAGCACTTCGTACAGCTGAAAAGGCACCATCAGCCCCTATAAGAATATCTGGTTGAATCACCTGTTCTTCACCACTAACTACGTGTGTCAAATGAACAGCAGGTTTTTCCAGATCTACTTGGGTGCATTTCTGCTCAAAAGATAGTTGAACCTTTCCTTCCTCTTCTGCCAAATTCATCAGCTTTTCATTCAACTGACTACGGGAAACTGAGTAAATAGATTGTCCTTCTTTACCATAGGGCTGAAATGTTAGGCCACCTTTTTCATTATGCATCATGCGCCCATACATAGGAATAGCCAGTTGCTTTACATCCTTCACTAACCCTACTCTCTCTAGTGCTCGCCAACCACGTTCGCTGAGCGCCAGATTAATAGTACGCCCATCTTCCCACTTTACTTTGCGCAAATCTGGCCTTTTCTCTATCAGTTGTACAGTATACCCCCGCCTGCCTAACATTACTGAAAGTAGCGATCCTACTAATCCGGCACCTAACACTGTAATGTTCTTCACTGGTCTGTATTTATTAGTTGATGTTATGGGTATCAATACATTCAAAAATATGTATTATAACAGGAATTTAACACATAGGTTTCATGCAGGGTATCATGCTGCTTGAAATACTTTATGACGTTAATGTACATTTTGAAGAAAGGCTACCATAGCTTGTATAGCTTTTCCACGATGGTCTATCTTATTTTTTTCACCAATACTCATTTCTGCAAAAGTTTTGCTAAATCCTTCAGGTATAAATACTGGGTCATAGCCAAAACCCCTCTCTCCTTGCCTAACTTCTGTTATCTTACCCTGTACTATACCTTCAAATTGATGAATGTGATTATTTAAGATTAAGGTAATAGACGTCCTGAATCTGGCTTTCCTGGTTGAAATTCCCTGGAGCTTCTGCAATAACAGATTAATATTATCTTCACTATCTCGTTGTGGGCCTGCATATCTAGCAGAAAATACGCCTGGCTCTCCTTGCAACGCTTCTACCTCTAGTCCGGTATCGTCCGCAAAACAATTAATCCTGAAATGCTGCCAAACATATTGTGCCTTTTCTAAAGAATTTCCTTCAAGGGTATCTTGATTTTCCGGTAAATCTACATTACATCCAATATCTTTTAAGCTGAATAATTCAAATGTATTTCCCAGCATTTCACTTACTTCTTCTATTTTATGGAGGTTATTGGTAGCAAAACACAGTTTCATGTGGATGATATTGAAGAAATGTTTTTAAATTAAAAAATCTTTCCTTCAGGGAAAGATAATATAGGTTTGCTTATCTGTTAATTAGGTTTGACGGGCGGCGTGCTCATCATATTTGATGCCCGAAAACATATACAAAAATAACACCCGTGAGTACCTAAACATAAATGGTAGGCAAACTACTACTAACCCGGTAACGATTACTAAATACACCCACAAATCAGGATCATTTCCTAACACATATACGGCTACACCTGAGGCAAAAGCTAATGCAACCGACATAGCGTAGCTTATATACATCGCACCAATAAAAAAACCTGGTTCTATCTCGTATCTAAGTTTGCAAACCGGACAATGTTCATGCGTAGCAGTAAATCTGGTTAAATTCCAGTTGCTATATTCAAAAATATTTCCCTGCCTACATCGGGGACATTTTGCCCCTACTATAGCCTGCAATTTTGAGACGTTTTTCATATTCCTTTCTACTGTTTCTATACCACAAAATTGCTATTACGCAAAATATAGTGTAAGGTGTAGCCAGCAGAAATAATATTCCTTTATTCAACCCTGCTCCAATAGAACTTTCGCCGCTACTTACGTTATTTTCGACGGTTGCACGGCACATGGCACATTGAGCAAATGTATCTTGTGATAGTATAATAAAAAGAATTATACTACTTACTATAACTACTATTTTTCCTAGTTGACGATTCATGATACTATCTCTTAGCTAAAAAAACAAAAAGTGTATAAAGTGGGTTCACTCAAGTTGCATAATACGGACTTATCATTAAATAAACAACCACACCTGTAACCGATACATACAGCCAGATAGGGAAAGTCCATTTTACAATTTTCCTGTGCTTTGCAAATTGTTTTGATGCAGCAAAATAGATGCTTAGCAAAACCAATGGGACTACAATCGCAGCTAATATAATATGGGTAATCAATATGAAGAAGTAGATTCCCCGAACTAGCCCTTCTCCCCCAAACTTAGTTGGTGGTGCCTGAAAATGATAAACAACATATGAAACTAGAAACAAAGTTGAAAGTGCAAAAGCTGTAATCATCGCTGCAGAATGATAGCGTCTGTTGCCCTGCTTAATAAATACAAAGCCAAGTACTAGTGCGATTGAAGTTGCTGAATTCAGCACGCCATTTAAGTGTGGCAAGAAGGATACATCTAAATCGCCTAATCTACCAGTTTGTGGGATAAATATTAATAAAGATACAATTACAGGAACAGCTACAGATAATACACTGATTACTATTAAGTACAAATTATTTGTCTTTTCTGAGATATCAACCGGATGGTTCATAATTAACTCTGATCTTGTTGGTTCTTATATTCATCTAGTAGCACTTTAATCTCCAGAATCAGTTTGTCTATCTCCTTAGGATCAGTGCCATTATAAAATCCGCGTATATTTCCTTTTTTGTCTACTAATACAAATTTATCAGTATGCACAAATTTTTCTTCCAAATTTGTGCTTTGCACATTGTCTTCTTTAGCCGTTACATAGTAGCCTTGTTTGGCAAGTTTATAAATAACCTTTTTTTCCCCTGTCATCAGATACCATTTATCTTTTACTGCCCCATATTGATCTGCATAGTTTCGCAGGGCTTCTACTGTATCATTTTCAGGATCTACCGTGTACGACATAATGAGTACATCGGGATTATTCAGAAAAGCTTCTTGTACCCGCTGTAATTGGGATGTCATTTTAGGGCATATACCTAGGCAGCGTGCAAAAAAGAAATCTGCTACATGGATTTTATCTTTAATAACCGCGGATGTAACCTGATTGTTATGTTGATCAGTTAATTTGAAATCTGGTATGGTATGAAAAGCCGTATCTATTACTTCTTTACCATCCACTACTTTTGTTTCCATCATAATATTGCCTGTAGTAGAATCCATTCTAGGAATATATCTAGGCAAACTATAATGATTTTCGCCAAAATTTTTTAGAAATAAAAAAGCCAAAGCCGGAATTACCAGCACAATTACTAGCAACCCGGCTTTTATATATGTATTCATATCGCTTAGCTTGAAAAGTTGAAACAGTGAAAATTGAAAAAAGCACCTATTCTTGTTATGCCTTTGATCTTACTAACAATTAAAATCAACTTCAAATTTCTAATCTGTTAACTTTTTCTATTTTACTTGCAAGATAGAATCTCCTTCTAATAAAAGAGCAATAATTAACCAAATGACAAATACCAAAGGCAGTACAATTGACCATATAAGGGTTTTTACTTCGCCTTTTAAGTGCATAAATTCTCCTACTATATAAAAAGCTTTTACCAACGTCATAATTACGAAGATAGAAACCCGCAACCAGCTTGATGGCATAGTAAAAGCAATTAAGAACTCAAGTGCAGTAATGAAAAATAATATCCAGAATGTACGCCAGATTGCTTTTGTATTTGGTTTCGCTGCACCTCCAGTAGATGCAGGATGTTGTGAATGAGAATGTCCAGCCATCGTTTATATACTTATACTTTTTATTAAACTAGATAGAAAAACGTAAATACAAATACCCAGACTAAGTCCACAAAGTGCCAGTATAAACCCACTTTTTCAACCATTTCGTAGTGGCCTCTTCGTTCATATACACCAGTTGCCGTATTATAAAATATTAATATATTTAACAACACTCCACTAAACACGTGCGTCCCATGGAAGCCTGTGATAAAAAAGAATAAATCTGCAAATGCAGGAGGCCCATATTGATTCACTACGAGGTTTGCTCCGAAAATCGTTTTCTCCACCCATTTGCCGTTTTCCATAAAGCGGGCAACGGAACCTTCTTCTGTACCCGTAATAAAGTGCGTCCACTCCCATGCCTGGCTGCCTAAGAAAGCAAAACCACCGATAATAGTCCATAACATCCATTTTTCCACATCATTTCTATCATTCCTATGTCCTGCTTCTACAGCCAAAACCATGGTAACACTACTCATAATTAAAATAAAGGTCATGATACCTACGAAAACCAGCGGAAGTTCATATCCGTGTAAAAACGGTACCGCTTCAAAAACTTTCTCTGGTATAGGCCAATAATCTTGTGAAAATTTAAAAGTTCCGTGTATTTCTGGATCATAAGCTTGATGGCTAAAACGGATCATTCCATACGTAACTAACAAAGCTGAAAAAGTGAAAGCATCAGATAACAGAAAGAACCACATCATCAGCTTACCATAGCTGACTTTCAGCGGCTCATTTCCCCCATCCCAAATACTCCCCTTTCTTCTTTTATCAATTACTGTAGTTGTGGTAGACATGAGTTAAATCTATTTTTAATGGTTGAGTAATAAAAAAGCAAACAAATATATCCAAAGTATATCTAAAAAATGCCAGTAAGTCGCACACATTTCCATTCTGACCAAATTCTTTGAATGAATTTTATATTGAAATGAGGCTCCTAATATAATCACCAAATATACAATACCTGTAACTAAGTGAAATGCGTGTAAACCTGTAATCACATATAAGAACGAGCCAGACGGATTAGAGGATGTACCTGCAAAAAATACTTTCATATCTACCAATGCTACCCACGAGTACCATTGACCCACCAAAAATCCGAGCCCTAGTAAAGTAGTTATAATCATTGCCACTTTTATCATAGCCAGATTATCCTTTTTGGCAGCTATATATGCCCAATGCATAGTTATACTACTTGCCAGCAATATACCTGAGTTCACCCAGAAAATGGTTGGCATCTCGAAATCTAACCAATTCCCTTCTGCCTGCCTTACCATATAGGCACTACTCATTGCCGCAAAAATCATCACAATACTCACAATAAACAACCATAATGCAAACTTTTTAGGATGCATTGCTAGTGTTTGCTGTGGTTCCTCCTGCAATATATTTATATTTCTATCCATAATTTTAAATTTTATCCCACAAAAAGGCTATCTGTACCAACGGAAGGTATAGAAATGATCCAAACATCATTTGTAGAGCTGCTTTCCGGGAGCATTCTTTCATCAAATAAAAGGTTTGTATTAAAAACAACGATCCACACACTACAGCAATCAATGCTGCATTTAGTCCGGTAATACCGAACTTGGCAGGCAGTACACTGAGAGGTAACAAGAACAGCGTATAAATCATGATCTGAAAAGCTGTTTGTAAATCTTTACCTCCTCTATTAGGTAATAACTTAAAACCGGCTCTTTTGTAATCTTCATCTGCCACCCATGCTATAGCCCAAAAGTGAGGGAACTGCCATACAAATTGAATAGAAAACAAGGTAAATGCACCTACCTCTAACATATTTGTAGCAGCCACCCATCCAATAAGTGGAGGCAAAGCCCCTGGAAAAGCACCTACAAATACCGCTATTGGCCCTACTCTTTTTAATGGCGTATACACAAACGCATATAAAACAAGCGAAAGAAACGTAAATAAGGCCGTTAATAAATTTATAAAGGTAAATAACAAAAATAACCCAGCAAAGCCTATAATGCTTGCAAATACAGCCGCTTCTACAATAGATAATCTACCAGTAGGTAAAGGCCGATTAGCTGTCCGCCGCATTAATTTATCTAGATCTACTTCTATTATTTGATTAATAATATTTGAGGCCCCTGTTACCAGAAATCCACCTATACAGAAGATCAGCATATGCATCCAATCAATAGGTTGTTTTGCTGCTAATAGATATCCAATAGCACCTGAGAACACTACTGTAAAGGAAAGTCTGAATTTCAGCAGGTCAAAATAAGCCCTAGCTTTTGTTAAGATTTGATTTACTTCTGCTGCTTGATGTGGCCTAGTAATAATCATTTGTAAGAATATGCTTGGTTGAATGTTTTTGCAGCTGATTTTACAAAAACATTATCATAATTTATAAACAACAATAATACAAACTGAATTCCAATGGCAGCTACAGCTAGTAATAAATGTATTGGCTGTAAAAAGGCAGGAATTCCAAAATAAGCCATTCCTATTCCTGCAATTATCTCCAAAAGCACAATGCTTATTAGAGCCACAGTATATTTAGTTATGACCGCGCTTTTTATTGTATTTTTTCTTAGCAGATACAATAAGTACAGGTGAGCGGCTAAAATTAAACTTGATAGAGACCGATGAATATAAAATCCAATACCTAACTCACTTATCCAGGTTTCTCTTCCACTCCCATTTAAACTAGCTGCTATCTCATCTATTGCTTCTCTCACTTGCGTACCTAATACAATTTGTATTACTGATGTAGCTAATAAGAAGTAGAGTATTTTGTTTATATGTGATTTGCCTTCAATAGAAGCTATATTAATTTTACCTGTGAATGATCGGGCAACTGTGTAGATGAGAAGAAATACTAGTACAATTGCCACCAGCATATGAACAGTTACCATCCATGGTGCAAGGTTTGTAGCTACTACCACTGAACCTAGCCATCCCTGAAAACCTACTAGAATAAAGCTAAGGAAGCTCAGAAAAAAAACGGTTTTATCAGTTTTAAGATAAGGAATAGATAGAACCAGAGTTAGAAAGATAAATATACCTATAAGAACTCCTATTAAACGGTTGATATATTCTGTCCAGGTTTTAAAGACGTTGAATTCAACATCCGCATATCCCCTATCTTTATAAATCTCCTGATAATTGACTGGTAATTGCGCTACATCTGTTGGCGGTACCCATGAGCCAAAACATTGAGGCCAATCAGGACACCCCATACCTGCACCTGTGCTCCGTACTATACCTCCAACCAAAATGAGTAAGTAAACAGCCACAATTGTGACGATTCCCATTTTCCGGAAAGCATTGTGGCTGTTTCTATGATTATCTGACATTTACTTTATTTGTACTTCCTTACAATTTCTCAGGGTCTCCGCCAATATTCCGGATGTTCTGATCCGCGCCTGCACTGCCCTTAGGTAATTTATGGTCTTTAACAGTTGGTGCTTTTATCTCCTCTTTTTTGTCAAACACTACACCATTTTCTAAGTCTTCAATTTCATCACCAATTAAGCCTTGCTCATGTGGTAGATTAGACTCAGGAGTAGCCGATAATGGTACGTTTTGTGGAATAAAGTCTTCTGTTGCACCAGGCTTGCTATAGTCATAGGGCCATCTGTAAACAGATGGTATCTCTCCTACCCAGTTACCATGTCCCGGATGAATAGGAGCTGTCCATTCTAACGTGTTGGAGCGCCATGGATTCTGTGGAGCTCTTCTTCCTCTGAACATACTATAGAAGAAGTTGAATAAGAAGATGAATTGTGCAATTCCAGTTATAATCGCTGCTGCACTGATAAAATGGTTCAGGTCCATATATTTATTAAATACCTGAAATCCGGTAAATGAATAATATCTTCTTGGGAAACCTGCTATACCAATATAGTGCATAGGGAAGAACACCAGATAAATACCAACAAATGTAAACCAGAAGTGAATGTAGCCTAACTTTTCATCTAACATTCTGCCAAAGAATTTTGGAAACCAGTGATACACGCCAGCTAGTAAACCAAACGCTGATGCTGCGCCCATTACCAAGTGGAAGTGAGCAACTACAAAATAGGTATCATGTAATTGGATGTCAATAGCAGAATTTCCTAGAGCAATACCTGTTAACCCACCAGAAATAAAGAAAGATACTAGGCCAATGGAAAATAGCATGGCCGGTGTAAAAACAATATTTCCTTTCCAGAGAGTGGTAATATAATTAAAGGCTTTTACTGCGGATGGAACAGCAATAATTAACGTTAGGAACATGAATATAGAACCTAAAAATGGATTCAGACCTGATACAAACATATGGTGAGCCCATACTACGAATGATAATACAGTAATGGCCATCATAGAGCCAATCATAGCTCTATAGCCAAATATAGGTTTCCTAGCGTTTGTCGCAATAATTTCTGAAGTAATACCTAAAGCTGGTAATAACACAATGTATACTTCAGGGTGTCCTAAAAACCAGAATAAGTGTTGAAACAATATTGGGCTACCACCTACGTTCGGCAACGCTTCTCCACCTATGTATATTTCAGACAAGTAGAAGCTGGTTCCAAACCATCTGTCAAAAATAAGCAACAAGGCAGCTGACATTAATACAGGAAAGGAAAGCAATCCTATGATAGCTGTTAGAAAGAATGCCCATATGGTTAGAGGCAACCTTGAAAAAGACATTCCTCTTGTTCTTAAGTTAATTACTGTAGTAATGTAATTGATACCGCCCAGTAATTGTGAAACAATGAATAGAGCCATACTTATCAACCACAAGTTCATCCCCATGCCTGATCCTGATAATGCTTGTGGTAATGCACTTAATGGTGGATAAATTACCCATCCTCCTGCGGCAGGTCCTGTCTCAATAAATAATGAAATAAACATTATTACGCTGGCTACAAAGAAAAACCAGTACGATAGCATGTTCATAAATCCGGAAGCCATATCGCGGGCTCCGATTTGTAAAGGAATCAAGAAGTTACTGAACGTACCACTTAAACCGGCCGTCAACACAAAAAATACCATTATGGTACCATGCATAGTAACTAAGGCCAAATAAAACTCTGGATCTATTCTCCCAGAATCTAGTATCCATTCTCCTAGAATCGGTTTCAGCCAAAGAAGTTTTATGTCTTGAAAACCTAACTGCAAACGGAATATTGCTGATAAACCTATACCAATTATTGCCCAAAAGATACCTGAAATCAAGTATTGCTTGGCAATCATTTTATGGTCAGTACTAAATATATATTTGGTTATAAAATTGTCGTGGTGCTCATGCTCATGGTCATGATCCAGGTGGGCGTCATGTCCTACGCCATGTGTTGTGTGAATATCTACCGCTGACATATAAAGTATGTTAAGTTGTTGAATACAAATAATTATTGTGCAGAAGTACTAGTTTTAACTACTGCGGGATTTGCAGGGACCTCAGTGGTTGGTTCCTCAACAGGCGTTGCAGCAGCTGAAGGATTATCTCCCGCACCAATTATTTGCAAAGCCTTTTCACGCAAGTTAGCTGGTACTTTTTGCAGATTGTCTTCTCGGGTAGATGCTAACCAAGGTTTCTGCGTATTATACCATTTTACATAATCTGCCTGTTCTTCTACTACGACTATTAACCTCATACTAAAATGTCCGCGGCCGCATACTTCTGTACAAGCAAGTTCATAATTGAATTCTGGATTGTTTGTTTCCTGACGCATTTGAGCAGTTGTTTTGGTTGGTGTAAACCAAAATCTAGTTGGCATACCTGGCACTGCGTCCATTTTAAGGCGGAAATGTGGCATATATACACTGTGTAATACATCTCTTGCCCGAATCTTTAACAAAACAGGCTTACCTACTGGTACCCGAAGTTCCCCAGATGGACCCATAAAATCATCAAAACTCTTTTCGTCCGACAAGTCTATACCAACAGCATTTGAAGCGTCGATCATCCGGAAGTTATAGGCGCCCAGTTCTTTATCTACTTTACCAGGATATCTTACCCACCAGTTGAATTGCTGCCCTACTATTTCTATTACTTCAGATTCCTGTGGGGCATCAGCTGTGATATCTCGCCATACTTTCCAACCGGACAAAACTAAAAGCGTTAATACAATGGCTGGCACAATAGTCCAGATTACTTCCAGTTTGTTATTGTCAGGATAGAAGGCTGCTTTGTTTCCTTCTTTAAATTGATATTTAAAAGGAAAGTAGAAGAGTAGTACGTGGGTAGCAAAAAAGACCGCACATAAAATGCCCATGGTTACCCAGAACAATGTATCAATTTGTTCACCATGCACAGATACCGGCGCTGGAAGGAAATCATCTGCTGCTGAGTAAGAACTCCAAACTGCACCAATTGTTCCTAAGACCAAAAACACCAGAAGTAAAGCTGCATTTACCTTATTGCTGGTTCCCGCCCGTTTATGATGAGAACCCCTGACTACGGAAATTAGGGTGCCTACTCTGAAGATCATAAAAAGTATGACTCCAATCAAAATAGCCCCAATACCTAATAATATATTCATCATGTTCAATAGATTTTATTAATATGTATAGTTATCAGATTTCGTGGTGTATACTTTCTTCCAACATCGGATGGTTTTTGGCAATCAGTGGTGCTTTTGATAAAGTAGTTGCTACTACCAGAATGAAAGTACTTGCATAAACTAGTATTATACCGATTTCCAATGGTCCAAATCCCGCATTTTCCCCTACAGTCCCTGGCATCATCATCATATAGAAATCCAGCCAATGGCCTACAATTAAAACAATTGATACAATTTTCAAGAAAATCATCTGCCGCTTTGCATCCCTTGTCATTAGAACTAGGAAAGGAAACAAAAAGTTTATGAAAAGATTAATGAAAAACAATCCTTTGTATGTGCCATTATATCCGTGTAATCGCTCAATAAAATAGATTGTTTCTTCTGGTATGTTTGCATAGTAAATCAGTAAGAATTGTGCAAACCAGACGTAGGTCCAGAAAATACTGAAAGCAAACATAAACTTTCCCAGATCATGCAGGTGATTCTGATTAACGATAGATAAATAACCTGCTTCTTTCAGAAATACTACAGTTAATGTAATGGTAGCAAGCCCTGCAACAAACCAGCTAGCAAATACATACCAGGCAAACATGGTACTGAACCAGTGAGTATCGATAGACAGCACCCAATCCCAGGCTGATGTTGAAGAAGTGACTGCAAAAATCACTATGAATATTGCTGAGAGTACAATGCTTTTGTCATAGTGTCTTACGTCTTTAGTAAGATCTTCCTGCAACGATTCCTTCCGCAACAAGCGGTATAGAATATACCATGCTGCAAAGTAAAATACCATTCTGAATAAATAGAAAGGTGTATTTAGAAATCCCTTTTTACCAGCTATAATTTCATCATACCTTGGGTCGGCTGTATCATACAAATATTCATGTGTCCAGTGGAATATATCATGACCACCTAGGAAAAAGTAGATAATCATTAGCACACCTGATATAGGCAAAAAATTACCAAAGGCTTCAGGTATTCGCTTAATACCCGATGACCAACCGGCATATGCCACATATTGCACGGCTACAAAGAAGATTCCAATAGCAGCAATACCTGTAAAATATACGTTATTCAGCCATAGATTAGTCCAGAGGCGTGATTGCCACCGAAAATGATGCTCACCTCCAGCTGCGGCACCTTCTTCCGCTCCATGAGCCGCCTCATGTGGAGCATATATGAGTAAAAGAATTCCTGCAATAAATAACAACAGCCCAATACCTATTGCTATAAACAAATTCCGGCGTACCAAAGGCGGAAATGTATAATGTTCATCTAAAACAATGGGCGCATGATGTGTTGAGTCAGCCATTTTTAAAGGTTTTATGCGTAATGATTAATCTAATTGTTGAAGTGTATGTACATAATGAACAATTTTCCATCGTTCGGAAGGATTTATTTGCGAGCCGTGTGGCCACATGCGGCCTTTCCCATGTGTAATTACATGATAAATGTGTCCGCTGTTCATTGTTTTATAATTTCCTGCCGAATAATTTGGTACACCTTTATAGGCTTTTCCTACCAACCCATCTCCTTTGCCATTTTCGCCATGGCAATGCTGGCAATACCGGCTATATAATACTTTTCCTTCCGCTAACACTTCTTCTGTTGCCGGAACAGGATTTTTCAGTGTCCGTTCAGCAACTTCAATACTATCTCGATGAATATCGTATATCATTAGGTCAGTTACAGCATTGGTTCCTTCTCCATAAACAGTTTGGAAATTTCTCCGCGGGATAGTACCTTTCACTGGCAACCTCATAGACATCCCATAGGGATTATATGAGTTAGTACTTTCATAATCACTTGGTTCACCTTCGGCTATTACACGTTTTCCCTCATCCTCTTCATTTTTTATTTGCTTATAGGGCTCATAGGCTACCGGATGATACATATTAGGTGCGAACTCAGTACCTGGGTCGTTATAGTCTTTGCCACAAGCGGTAAAAAGACCTAAGCCAATTACCCATGCAAAAGCTATTTTATATCTAAACTGAAAATGCATATGATCTTTTGATCTTTTGATTCAATGGTTATACTACTACTTCTTCTTCTACTAACTTGGTATTTACCTCTGTGGCTCCGAAATTTCTTAAAATGGAAGTTATTTCGTCAGAAGCTAATTTATTTTTACTAAGATCTACCGCCATAATGAATTTGTTGTCGGTGCTGCGGCTATCGAACAAGATAGGCTTTTTACCAGGCCATAAATTGTTTGTAATCAAAAACGTAGCTACCATACCTAAGGCAGCAAACAGTACAGTTAACTCAAAAGACACAGGCACCAAATCTGGAATGGGAACAAATGGTTTACCACCAATAATCATGGGCCAGTCATAGCCTAGCATCAAACTAATCATGGTTACAGCACATGTTGTTCCGGTAATACCAAACAAAAATGCAGCAATAGGCAACCTAGATCTTTTATACCCTAAAGCTTCGTCTAATCCATGAATAGGAAATGGTGTATACACTTCATGAATTTTGACGCCGCTGTTTCTTATCTTTCTTACTGATTTCAGGAGTACATCTTCATCATCAAATACTCCCACTAAATATCTCTTGTTTGTTTCCATATATTGTTTTCTTTGCTCTCCTATCAATAACTCATAGCTTATGTTTCATTTCTGAGCTATTGATGTTGGAATATCATCTATTCAACATCTTTATTAAATGCAGGCCTAGCTTGAAAATCAGTTTGTACAGCAGCACCCCTTTTCTCTGTCACTTTCGCTGATGAAGATTTCAATATTGCTTTTACTTCTGCCATATTTACTACAGGCAGGAACTTAGCAAACAATAGAAACAGCGTAAAGAATAAACCGAAGGAAAATATATAATCTCCAATGTCGTACATGGTAGGATAGAACATAGCCCAGCTGGATGGCAGATAATCTCTGTGAAGTGAAGTAACAATGATTACGAACCGTTCAAACCACATACCTATGTTTACAATAATAGATAAGATAAAGGTTGCTACTACACTTCTTCTGATTTTGCGTATCCAGAATAGCTGTGGAGAGATTACATTACAAGTCATCATAGACCAGTATGCCCACCAGTACGGACCAGTTGCTCTGTTAAGGAAAGCATATTGTTCGTATTGTACACCTGAGTACCAAGCAATAAATAACTCAGTAATGTACGCTACCCCTACAATAGAACCAGTCAGCATGATAATCTTATTCATAGATTCCATATGACCTATGGTAATATACTCTTTAAGGTTGAATACTTCCCGGGTGATAAGCATTAGTGTTAGTACCATCGCAAAACCTGAGAAAATAGCACCTGCAACGAAATATGGAGGGAATATGGTAGTATGCCAGCCTGGAATTACAGAAGTGGCAAAGTCCATCGATACAATAGTATGTACAGAGAGTACAAGTGGTGTAGATAAACCGGCTAAAATTAAACTGACAGACTCATACCGGGCCCATGTTTTAGCTGAACCATCCCAACCAAAACTCATGGCACCATATATAAATTTAGATACTTTGTTGCGGGCTCTGTCACGGATAGTGGCTAGGTCAGGTATCAAACCAATATACCAGAATACAAGGGACACAGTCAAATACGTGCTAATTGCAAATACGTCCCATACAAGTGGTGAGTTGAAGTTTACCCAAAGAGAACCGTAGGTGTTTGGTAGCGGCAATGCCCAATGAGCTAGCCATGGCCGGCCCATGTGTGCCAGAATAAAGCTAGCAGCACAAAGAACAGCAAAAATAGTCATGGCTTCTGCTGCACGGTTAATAGAAGTTCTCCATTTCTGGCGGAACAGCAGCAGGATGGCGGAAATCAGTGTACCTGCGTGTCCGATACCTACCCACCATACGAAGTTGGTAATATCCCATGCCCAGCCTACAGTTTTATTCAACCCCCAAACTCCGATACCCGTCCACCAGGTATAGAATAAACAGTAAGATCCATATCCTAATGTTATCAAAGCAAGTGTAAAGCAAATTAGCCATAACTTGGTTGGTTTACCTTCTACCTGCCGACACACATCTTCTGTAACGTCAGCGTAAGTTTTACCTCCGATAACTAAAGGTTCTCTTACTGGTGAAACAACTTGACTCATACTTTTTATTAATTAATAATGTGATAGATTACACTTGTTTGTTAGACACTTCTTTGTTTCTGATTTTAGTCAGATAAGAAATTTGAGGTTTGGTATTAATTTCGTTGAGTACCTCAAATGCCCGCTTTTCGTATTCTGCCTGGCGAATTTTAGCTACCCGGCTTTCAGGGTCCAAAAGATCACCAAATACAATGGCGTTTGTTGGGCAAACACTGGCACAAGCGGTTACAATTTCTCCATCTACTGGTCTTCTTCTTTGTTTTTTCGCTTCTAGTTTACCTAGCTGAATCCGTTGTACGCAGAATGTACACTTTTCCATTACCCCTCTTGAACGAACGGTTACATCTGGATTTAATACCATTTTACCCAGATCGTTATTCATATGGTAATCGAATTCCTCATTATTATTGTATTTGAACCAGTTAAACCTACGCACTTTGTATGGACAGTTATTTGCACAATATCTAGTACCAATACAACGGTTATAAGCCATCATATTTAAACCTTCAGAACTGTGCGCAGTGGCAATAACCGGACATACGGTTTCACAAGGTGCGTTGCCACATTGCTGGCAAAGCATGGGCTGGAATACTACCTCAGGATTGGCAGAGGCTTGTTCAAGATTTTTATAGCCAGCAATACTTTTATCTTCAGGATTTGCGTCACTGCTGTAATAACGGTCTATACGTAACCAGTGCATTTCGCGGCGGTTAATAACCTCCTGACGTCCTACAACAGGTATATTATTTTCAACATTACAACTTACTACACATGCTCCACAACCTATACATGAGTTTAAGTCTATCACCATCCCCCATGAATGGTTAGTATAGCTATGTTCATCCCATATAGTGATTTCACCTGGTTTTTTAGGACCTTGGGCTGTGGCAATTTTTGGAGCGTACCGACCAGCCGCCGGATTAGATTGGTATTCTTTTAGGTTAGCCTCTTGTACAATTGGGCGCGCCATAATAGTATGGTGTGTTTGTACTTGGGCTATCTGATGTTTTTCGCCTGTTTTAGTAAGTTTTACTGATGGCTGTGTATAAGAAAGCGAAGTTCCAGTAGTTTGAATTAGAGGAAAGGCATTTTTACCTACATTTTTACCGGCTTTACCTGCAATTTCTCTTCCATACCCCACTGCAATAGCAATAGTGCCATCTGCCTGGCCTGGCTGAATGAGCACTGGTAACTCAATTGATTGTTTACCCTGAATATCTACCCGTACTATTTCGTCCTGCTCAATTTCCATACTGTTAGCCATGCTTTGTGGAATAGCTACATAATTACCCCAGCAAGCTCTGGATATAGGATCAGGGAATTCTTGTAATAAGGGATTATTTGCCTGTTCACCATTACCTAAACCAGTTTTTTCATAGATATACAACTCCACTGCCTGATTATTAGCTTTGTAGGTACTGCCTATAGCACTTGCTGCAGCAGTTACATCACCTGCAAAACTTACCGCCGAGCCTGTAGATGCAGGAGCAGCATTTGAGGAAGGCACTTCTTGTATACTTGGAATAGCTACATTAACAGGTGCTGTGTTTCGCGTTTCAAATACGCCATCGTGCAGAGATTTATTCCAGAAATCATCAAATGAATTAAAACCAGAGGCAGAAGGGAATATAGTTTGCCGCCAGTTGTTTCTTAGATACGTATAATAATCTTGTGGATTACCTGACCATGTTAACAGACTTTCTTGTGCGGCTCTTGTTTTAAATACTGGGCTAATGGTGGGTTGTCCTAAGCTGTAAAAACCTCTTTTAGGTTCTGCATCGTTCCAGGCCTCCAGATAATTATGATTGGGACATACATAATCGCACAAAGCGGCTGTTTCGTCAAGGCTGCTAGCAAAAGATACTTTTAACTTTATTTTTTGCAGGCTGGCAGCAAATTCTTTTCCTGTAGGGTAGTTATACACCGGATTGGCATCCAAGAAAATAACGGCTGCTACTTGCCCATTTTTAACCTCCTGTACAAAATTAGCCATTGCTGAATCATCACCTTGCTTCAAATTAACCGGTGTATTCAAGTCAATGACAGGTCCATAAGCGCCCAGCAAGTTGTTAATGGCATTCACCATTGTCTGAACGTTCACATCATTAGATCCACTTACGACAACAGCTTTGCCTTTTGCAGCAAGCAGATCTTTGGCTGCCTCTTCTAAGTAAGCTATTTTCAGATCAGGGGTATTTACAGCTGAACCGCCGGTCTGTCTGGCTATTCTATTATATAGCGCAGCAACCACTAAGCCTTCCTGTGATGGCTTAATAGGCGATCTATAATCTGCATTGGCACCAGTTAACGAAAGAATAGTTTCAAACTGGTAATGACGGGACATTTGTTTTTTGTTTTGTCCTACCTTGCGGGTCTGTCCGTATTGATAACTGTATTCCGTGTTATTTGGCCAAGTTCCCAAAAAGTCTGCACTGATACCAACAATTACATCTGCATTGGCAAAATTGTAAGAAGGGACAACAGCTTTACCAAAGGAAGCATTATTTGCTTTGATTACACCCGAACAGGAGACTGCATCATATACAACATGTGTAGCAGTAGGGTATTTGCCAATAAATTCCTGGATTACTTTGCGGGTTGTAGGGCTAACGATACTAGATGACACAATACGTATGGCACCACCCTGCTGCAATTGACTACTAATTTTACCATCTACATCTTCCCAGGTAGTTAACTTATTAGTAGCTTTTACCCAAGGACCCTTTAATCTTTCTTGGTCATATAGGTCAAGTAATGAAGCTTGTGCCCGTGTACTAGTACCTGTTGGGGTGATGCTGGACATAGCGTTAGGCTCTATCTTTATCGGACGGCCTTCACGTGTTTTTACCAAAACGCTGCTGTAATCTCCACTTGAATCTACATAGGTAGAAGCATAGTAGTTGGCAATAGATGCGTCTATTTCTTCTGGTTTATTCAGATATGGAATGGCCTTTCTTACCGGTGCATCGCAAGCTGCTAATGAAACAGCTGTAACGCCAAAACCAAGCATTTTCAAGAAATCTCTGCGGTTAGTACCAGTTATATCATCGCTTGGAACGTTTGATTTGCCTTTCTTTTTGTCTTTTACAGATAAATATTCAGGGAATTCGTTTTGTGCTGACTTTACAAAATCTGTATTGTTAGATAATTCTTCTATACCTTTCCAGTATGTTTTATTATTATCTTCCATATATGTGTTTTACTGACGTATCTAGTTAAATAAAGGGAGAATATGTATATATTAATAATGGCATTTAGAACATTCCAGACCGCCAATATTAGCTACTTTTAAGGGTTCTTTGCTATTATGTAGCGCCAGAAGCTTGTCGTAATAATCATTACCTTCTGTGTTAACCTGTGTTTTTCTATGGCAATCGATACACCAGCCCATGGTTAGTGGTGATACCTGCTGCACTACTTCCATTGTCTGGATTTCACCATGGCAATTCTGACATTCAATACCTCCAACGTTGGTATGTTGAGAGTGATTGAAGTATGCAAAATCAGGTAGGTTATGAACACGTACCCATTCTATAGGCCGGTCGTTTTCGATAGCATCATAGATTTTCTTAATTTCTGGTGAGCTCGTTTGAATAGCATTGTGGCAATTCATACAAATATTAGCTGAAGGAATACTCGCAGATTTTGCTTTGTATACGGTTGTGTGGCAATAAGAACAATCGATCTGATACTGCCCGGCGTGAAGTTTATGCGAATAGGCAATAGGCTGCTTGGGTGCATATCCTTGGCTGATACCTATGTTAAACAAGCTATCTACGGCTACTTTGCCTACAATTAACAAGAAGATAAGAGCTACTCCACCTTTAAAAGCATTGCTGTTTACTACTTTCTTAATATCTATCCGCTGGTTAATTAATTCTTTATCTTCTTCAGGCAAATCTTTCCGCTCGCTTAGGAATTTGCCAAGCAATGAAACAATTAATACCAGTACCAATAAAATTAGCAGTAAAATAACCAGAAGTGCCCCGATGATAATGGTAAAATATTGCGAAGAAATACCTCCTCCGCCTTCGCCGGGTGTAACAGAGGCACCGCCCCCAGAAGGCACAGCTTGGTTATCCTTATCGCCGCCTGCTGCAGTATTCGCTGCTCCTCCCGTATTTTGCTGATCAATATACTGTAAAATAGAAACAATTTGCTCATCGCTAAAGTCATAAGCAGGCATCACCGTTTTATTGAACTTGTTAAACAAGTCTACTGCATACTTATCACCACTCTGGATTACTTTTTGAGAATTTTTAATCCAGTTGATAAGCCATGTTTGGGGACGTCTTTCATTAATTCCTTTTAAACCTGGCCCAACCAGTACTTCTTCTGAAAGTGCATGACAGGCAGTACAATTGTTATTGAAAAGTGTTTTGCCTGCCTCCACTTTAGCCGGATCAAGTGTACGTGGCTGAGAACCGCCAGCAGGTACTTGTCCGCCATCTGTATCAGCAACTCCACCTGTAACAGTAGAATCCTGATTAGCACTCTGCGCCACTACATAAGCAGATCCTCCTAGAAAAGCCAGGAAGAACACCAGCAGTTGACGGCATACAAATCGTTTGACTGAATAAATAAAATACATACAATTTGGTTATTTTATCTGTAATTTGATAGGTATTTGCATAAACCCCACAAATGTAGTATGCGAATTTGTCTAATCAAATAGCTTATGCCATAAAATAAATTATACAAGCGGCAACAGATGATATATTCCACTATTTTTTTGATTTTCATTTGCTTGCAAAATAATTTACGGCATTGTTTTTCTAATTTAGAACCATTTTAAATAATTATGTTCCCGGTATTGTGAAATTTCCGCACTTTCAGATGTCTTTATGCTCTACTTTATAATAGCTCAATCAAGCTGAATATGTTAATCATTTATTTGTTTATTTATAGAATATGCCTTCAAGTAAAAGAATTAGTTACTGTATAGTATAAGACTAATTTTTAGTTTTACTTTGCACAAGTTATTCTTGAATTAAGCCTGCTGTACTAAATGGATAAGGTTTATATAAACCAGTCTTTTGAACCGATCGCCTCTCCCTTACTATCGGTACATACTCACTCTCAAATAGCCGTATTAGTGGATGAGCATACAAAAAAATATTGCTATCCTAAAGTCAAGGCAATATTACCCCAGCATACTCTTATTACTATAAAAAGCGGCGAGGAAAGGAAGAACCTGGAAACCTGTAGTTATATATGGCAACAACTGACTGATAAACAATTTGACCGTAAAGGATTACTCATTAACCTTGGAGGCGGTGTAATAGGCGATATGGGTGGCTTTTGTGCAGCCACCTTCAAGCGAGGAATAGACTTTATACAAGCGCCTACCAGCTTGCTTGCACAGGTAGATGCTAGCGTAGGTGGCAAACTAGGTATTGACTTCAATGACTTTAAAAACCATATTGGCGTCTTTAAAGAACCAGCTGCTGTGCTGATAGCAACAGACTTTCTCCATACATTGCCTGTTAAAGAAATACGATCTGGCTTTGCAGAGATTATTAAACACTGTCTCATAGCTGATGCCACCATGTGGGAGAAAATCCGGAAGCGAGATTTAGAAAAACAAAACTGGGCAGAGTTGGTACCACATTCTATAGAAATAAAGAAGCGTGTAGTAGCCGACGATCCTACAGAAAAGGGATTACGGAAGATATTAAATTTTGGACATACCATTGGGCATGCAGTAGAAAGCTACTTTCTGAAACAACCTCGGAAAAAATTGTTGCATGGTGAAGCGATTGCTGTAGGGATGATCTGTGAAAGTTATATCTCTTACAAGAGAGATCTCTTAGATGAACAGGCTTTATATCATATAGAAGAATTTATTTTTTCTATCTATGGAAAAGCAAAAATTACCAGCCAGGATGCAGAAGCTATTATTCCGTTAATGATGCAGGACAAAAAGAATGAAAAAGGAACTATTCAAAGTGTGCTGTTACAAGGAATAGGGAATCCAGTGTATGACCAAAAACTTTCGTTAGAGGAAATTAAAGAAGCTATTCAGTATTATAGCAACTAATGCAAAAGATATTAATTGGTATAGCTTTGTTTATCCTCAGTGCTTGCTCTATGAATACTCCCACCTTTCAACCATCTGCTATGCAAACGTATGCGTTGCGTCTGCACCCCGGCCAAGACTTAAAACTTGAACTGCAAAAATTTATAGATGACCATGCTATTAAAGCTGCCTGTATCCTAACTTGTGTAGGAAGTCTTCAGCAAAGCACTTTGCGTCTAGCAAACCAGTCAGATTATCAAGTATATTCTCAGAAGATGGAAATTGTTTCGTTAGTTGGTCTATTATCCACAGACGGATCGCATCTACATGTGTCGCTAGCTGATTCTACCGGAGTAACTATTGGCGGGCATCTTGTAGAAGGTAACCAAATATATACTACTGCTGAAATTATTATAGGTATTATGCCAGACTATCGCTTTGCGAGAGAGCTAGATACAGCAAGTGGATATAAAGAACTGAAAATATATTCTTCTGCAAAAGATTGATCTATTTACTAAAATAATTAGAAGCTAATTTACCCTCTACGTCTTTCCAAAAGAATCATCATCATCAAGCTTAGAACAAGGCGTTCTTCTTCGCCCTGTTGAAAATCAGCTACCTTTGATACAGTGAAACGGCGTCCAAAAAACGAAGGTTCTTTTTTCAACTTAGCTACTTGTGTTCCATCCGGCCTTGTCACTAGATAAGCGGGATTAAATAAATATCCAGTGAATATGCCTAATAAAGGTATTTCTCCCAGTACAGCATCGCCTACTTTAATCCAGCCGTTTTCTTCACTAATGAATAGGTCTTGTACTCTGTTTTCATCATATATTTCATAGCGGGCTTTCCAAATAGAAGCCCACCCTTTTCTGGCTACCCTTCCTATTTCCAGGCCTCTTGCATCAGTAAAAATATAGGCTGCTGAAAAATCAATCCACTTATTAGCTTTTATAGTATACAATGCCTGCGACTTAGACTCATTATTGAAAACCTGTACTTCCTCAATAAACTTGAAGAGCTTTTGCCGAACAAAATGAATGACTTTGCCATTGGCATCTTCTACAATAAAGTCATTAGAAAAAGTGGATATTTTAAATGTAAACGTTAATGGAAAACTTAGATTTTTCAAATTGCAATGTGTAAAAGATTAAACATTTCTTCTTAACCTATTTTTAGCAAGTTATACCTATATAAATTGGTTTGTAAGTACTTTCTTTGTTAATAATGCCTTACTATAAATATATTAATTCCAACTCATAGGATAATTCTTATCTACAAATTCTTGTGCATCTTCTGTCAGCATCAAAGGACGAAAAGTATCTATCATAACAGCCAGCTCTTCCGTTTTTGTTGCTCCGATACTGGCTTCTGTGGTGCCTGGATGAGGTCCATGAGGCAGCCCTCCAGGGTGCAAGGTAAAGGAACCTCTTTCTATACCCCGCCTACTCATGAAATTTCCCTCTACATAATACAGTACCTCATCTGAATCTATATTAGAATGATTATAAGGTGCAGGAATAGATAATGGGTGATAATCGAATAAACGGGGCACAAAAGAGCAGATGACAAAATTATGTGCCTGGAAGGTTTGATGCACAGGCGGTGGCTGGTGAATCCGTCCAGTTATAGGTTCAAAATCATGAATGGAAAGTGCATAAGGATATAAAAAGCCATCCCAACCTACCACATCCAGTGGACTAAATTCATAGATATATTGGTGCAAATACCCGCCTTTTTTTATTTTCAACAGGTGTTCCCCTTTTTTATCTTCTATTACTAATTCGGCAGGGGGCCGGATATCACGTTCGCAATAAGGTGAATGCTCTAACAACTGGCCTAACTCGTTTCTGTATCTTTTTACTGTTTCTATCGGGCCGGCAGATTCAATAATCAGCAAACGTACTGGGGCATCATCAAACTGAATCTTATAAATAGTGGTGCGTGGGATTACCACATAGTCTCCGGCTAAGAAGCGGAGTTTGCCGAATTGGGAGATTAAGTGCCCGCTGCCTTCATGTACAAAAATTACCTCATCAGATTCGCCATTTTTGTAAAAATACTCCATTTGCTTGCTAGTAGGATTACACATAGCTATTGATACATCATTATTGGCTAGCAGCGTTCTACGGGCTTCCAGAAAATCTTTGCCTGTACTTTGTAAAACAGACGTTTTCAGATGAGTTTGCAACAAAGGATTATCTTTGGCAATGCTATAACCAAAAGGGATTGGCTTATCTACTTGCTTTACTTTAGTTGGGGGATTTTTATGATATAGTATAGAGTAAATACCGTGAAAACCTTTGGAACTGACCAACTCTTCTTTATACAGACTACCATCCGGTTGCCTGAATTGAGTATGACGTTTATGAGGGATTTCTCCTAATTTATAATAATAACTCATACAAATAAGGGTTATAGTGATTCTTATAATGCAAAAGCCGGTAGTTTATAGGCTAAATAAAACTCATTAACCTATAGACTACCGGCTGTAAAAGTATGCTAAACCAAAGTTTATTTCACGGCTACTTTACCTTTCTCTATTTCGGCAGCTCTATCAAACAGATTAAGAGCTTGATTATATACTTCGTCATTAGATGACATTACCTGGTAATACTCATTATTCAATCCTGTACTGCCACTGCCACTTTTCCATACACTCCGGGCAATTAGTGCTTTTAACTGTGTACGTATAAATTCTTTGGAACGGTTGTATTCTAGCTCATCGAATTGGGCTCCTGCTGCTGTACCACTGTTAACTATTTCCTTCATCATCTGGTCAGTTACAGCAAAATTGTTTTTGAAATCTCCAAACTTCATCTTTTCCAACTCAGATTTATTTTTGGTATAATAGTTAAATGCATACTCACGGATGATGTTAGCATTAACTAATTTATTCAAGTATTTAGTATTATAACTTGTATCCAACGGCACAAATACGTCGGGCATAATACCACCTCCACCATAAACTGTACGGCCTTTTACCGTCTGGAATTTCAATGAATCATTAAACTTGATACTGTCTGCATGGAAAAGCTCTCCATGTTCATACCTCTTCATCACGTCCATCGTATAATCTTCATCCTCACCCTCGTGGGTATAAGGCTTTTGTATACTGCGGCCACTTGGGGTGTAGTACCTAGAAATAGTTAGTCGAAGTTCTGATCCATCTTCTAAAGGAATAGGCGCTTGCACTAAACCTTTTCCAAAGGAACGTCTGCCTACGATAAGGGCTCTATCATTATCTTGTAAAGCACCCGCTACAATTTCAGAAGCAGAGGCACTACCTTCATCGATCAATACTACTACTGGCCCCTTCTCAAATATTCCATTGATATAAGCATTCACCCTGGAATCATACCTTGATTCTTTTCCATCGGTATACACAATTAGCTTATTTCCTGCTATAAATTCATCCGCCATATTGGTGGCCCGGTCCATATAGCCGCCAGGGTTTCCTCGCAAATCAAGTACTAATTGCTGCATACCTTCATTTTTAAGGGTATTCATGGCTTTCTTGAATTCTTCATAAGTATTGGCAGCAAAACGGTTCACTTTAATGTAACCAGTCTTGTTGTCAATCATATAGGTAGCATCAATGGAATAGGTTGGTATTTTGTTGCGCGTTACAGTAAAGTTCAACAAATCGTTAGCTAGACCACGTTTGATCCCTATTTTTACTTTAGAACCTTTTGGCCCTCTTAACCGGCCAAATACCGTGGAATTATCTACCTCTTTCCCAACCATAGGCTTGCCATCTACTTCCACAATTTTATCTCCCGCACGTATTCCAGCTGTTTCAGAAGGGCCGCCTGCGATTGGCGCCACTACAAAGACGGTGTCTTTAAAAATATTAAATTCTACTCCGATTCCATCGAAATCGCCCTCCAGTTGGGCTCTGGCCATTTGTAGATCTTTGGCAGGAATGTACACAGTATGTGGATCAAGTTTTTCCAGCATCTTCTCAATAGAATAATCTATGAGGTCTTCTGTATTTACAGTATCTACATAATCTCTGTCGATATGCGTCAATATTTCTTTATATTTCATATAACCTTTGGTTATACTACTTATATTAGAGCTACCCCCAAACATAGTGGCTCCAATAAATATACCTCCAGAGATAGCAATAGCCATCAGCAGAGGTAATCTGACATAGAACTTTGAATTATTAATTTTACTCACTTTATATGAAATTTTGAGTTGAGATAATACTGACTGATGTTAATGGATGATTAATAAGATTAAGTAAATTAAATATACGAATAAGCAAAAAGAAAAGTAAATCTGAAAGTCTATAAAATTTTATAGATACTCTTCTTTTCCTTACTTATTTTCATAGAAACGTTCGTTAGTATAACAAAAGAACATAGCATAAAGTTGGCTAGTTGGCCTACAAAATCCAAGTTAAACTGTATAAGCGGCATATACGTTAAATTTCTGTTTAAAAACTCAACTATATAAAGTATAGCAGTGGACTTAATCTGACAAAATAATTATCTTTGTAAAAGGCTCTTAATAATACCAATACTGTGGAAATTAGCAACAAGAAGATTACAGACCTAGTAGACGAAAACTATGTATTCGCTTATGTTTTGTATTATTTTGGAATCCAGTTTTACGAATATTCTGAAAATACGCTTAAGCAGGTGTGTATACAAAAAGGGCTAAATGTGCATCAGGTGGTGCAAAGTCTGGAATCTATCTCTTGGCCAGCAGAATCACCTTATTCAAAAGTGCCAGTAGACGAGCTGCCAATAGATTTGGTAATAGAATATCTGAAACATACCCATCATCTGTTTATTAAGCAGAAGCTACCTTATATTGCCCGGCTAATTGAGAAGTTGAACCCTACTCTTATACCACTAGCTAAAGATCTGCAAATTGTATTTCCTCTATTTGTAGAAGATTTTATCTATCATATCTATGAAGAAGAAGATACCCTCTTCACCTATATAGCTTTACTGGCCTCTGCTAAAAAGAAAAAAGCATATGCCAGCAAAGTATTTTTAGAAATGGAAAAGCACTCTCTTCAGAAATATGCTATGGATCACGATACACATGATGATGAAATGCAAGGCATACGTCAGATCACAAATGAATATTTGTTAGAGAAACACTATGGATTGCATATAAAGGTGATATTTTCTGAATTGAAAGCCTTTGAACAAGAGTTGAAATTACATGCACGCATAGAAAATGAAATTCTTTTCCCAAAAGCACTTGCTCTAGAAAAAGAAGTAAGAGACTATATCCATAAAATCATTCCTATGAACTAAATCTGGCTAAGTGTATGTAGTATACGTATGGGTAGATTAATGGCTATAGATTATGGAGCTAAAAGAGTGGGGTTAGCAGTATCTGACCCTATGCAAATTATTGCAACTGCGTTAGATACTGTAGCTTCTAAAGATATCTTTGACTACTTAAAAGCATATGATCAAAAGGAAGGCATAGAAGCTTTTATTGTAGGCATGCCTAAACAATTGAATAATACCGATTCCTCTAATGCTCCTTTTGTAAAACAATTTGTAAAACAACTGCAGACACAATTTTCTGGTAAGCCTATACATTTGGCCGATGAACGGTTTACATCTAGCATTGCTCTGCAAACCATGATAAGTGGGGGTATGAAAAAGAAAGACCGCCGCGACAAAGCGAACGTTGACAAGATAAGTGCTGTTCTAATTCTGCAAAGTTTTATGGAGAGCAAAAGATAAAAATGATCGAATAATGAGTCATTTTCTTCATTATTGCAAATAATCATTAATATTCGCTGTTGCTCTGTCATTTATTTATTAATCAATATTCAATATACATTATAATGATTTATCCGATTGTTGCTTACGGCGATCCAGTATTGAAAAAAATAGCTGTAGATATAGAAAAAGGCTCTACAGATGTAAAACAGTTAGCTGACGATATGTTTGAAACCATGTACGAATCGCATGGTGTGGGTTTGGCAGCTCCACAGATTGGAAAAAGTATTCGAATGTTTGTAATAGATGCCGAACCCCTAGATGAAGATAATTTAAAAGGTTTTAAAAAGGTTTTTATTAACCCTGTCATTTTAGAAGAACGCGGCAAAGAGTGGGCATTTGAAGAAGGCTGCCTAAGCATACCAGGTATACGGGCAGATATTTACCGGAAAGAAACCATTAAAATCCGCTATTTCGACACTGATTGGCAAGAGTATACAGAAGAGTTTGATGGTTATGCTGCTAGAGTAATTCAGCATGAATATGATCATATACAGGGAATATTATTTACAGATTACCTCTCAGCTATGAAAAAACGTATGCTAAAGTCTAAATTGACCGACATTAGCCGCGGACAAGTTAAAGCTGAATACCGGATGAAATTTCCTATAAAATAGATAGCATGAAAAAAGATTGTTAGTAATAAAACAAACGCCTATCTGATTCTTCAGACAGGCGTTTGTTTTAAATTTTTGTTAATTACCGGTAGTTGCTGTTGTGTCCTTTTTAGGTGCACCAAATAATTTGTTTTTGAGGCGCTTCTTTTCTTCTTCTATTCGCTTTTTGGCTTCCTCTTCCAGTTGTTTTTTCTTGGCTTCTGCTTCTGTCTGGATTCGCTCTTGTTCAGCCTTGGCTCTGGCTTCCGCTTCTGCTTTCAGCCGATCTGCTTCTTGACGTGCTTTGGCTTCTGCTTCTGCTTTAACCTTATCTACCTCTGTATTCACTTTATCTTTTACAGCTTCTGTTACTGCTTCTTTTACAGTACCAGTCGCACTGCTGCCAGCCAATCCAATTTTAGGTTGAGCGTAAGAGCCTCCAATGCTTAAATCCAGTTTAATCGTTTCTGCATTGGCAACTGGCTTTCCAGTTAGGGATGCAAGCGCTGTATTTACTGTATTACCTAATTGTCCGGCTGGAATATTCATTGCTACTTTATAATCCAGCGAACCATCTACTCCATTGCTTCCCGCAATATTCATTTTATAAGGTCCAGCTGCTACATCAAATGGCTTAAAATGAATACGTCCGTCTTTTACTTCAGCCTGCATTATTACGTCTTTCAGTTGAATAGTTTCTAGATCTTTTAGTTTAGTAAAGCTGCTCAGGTTGCTTAAAATAGGCGCATCTTTTACTACAGCACTTATTAATTTGATAATACCACCGCCAGTTAATGTATTGTATAAGGGCATCATATCCTGGCCTAAACCACCAGCAATTTGAAAGTCTGTTGAAAAATTGCCTTGAATATTTTTGGCTAATGGCATAAGCGCCTGAACAGTGTTAAATGTTTTATATGCTTCCGATACAGCTACATCAGCTATATTTAATGTAAAATCAAACGCAGGCTTCTGTATGTCTTTAGTATCATACGTACCACTAGTAAGGAACCGGCCTCCCAAACTATTAAAACCTAATTTATCCATCCGTACCGCACCATCTTTTACTATGATAGTACCTGCCATATCAGTCATAGTCATGTTATCGTACAAAACTTTTCCTAATGTAGATACTAATGTAAAATCAATATTCTTGGGTACTTCTACTATAGTAAGTGGTTCGTCCTCTGTAACAGGCGCATTAGGATCTTCGGTCATCCATTCATTTACATCAAATTGGTTAGATTTAAATGATAAATTTCCTCGGATTGTCTGATTTTCTTTAAATAAATAGGCTATATAGTTAGACAATGTACCTGTCATAGTTACATCACTTTTACCTAGAAAGCCTTTGAAATCTGTTAGGTTGATGTGCTGTGGAGTAAAATTCATAGCAGCATGATCGACTTTTACACCTTGAGGCATATCTGCGCTGGTATAGGTAAAATTATCAAGCTCCATAGTACCGCTAGTTGGCAGTTTGTCGTACCGCTCTGCTTCTACATCAGACATTTTACCTTTGGTAGCAATGTCAGCCTTCGCCTTTCCAGTTAAGGTCATTCCTTCTAACGGATAAATTTTAGTCAATTTGGTTAGGTCAGCTGTACCTTTCACTTGTACATCATAGGTGTAATCATCAAAGTTTTCAATGTAGGCATTGGCTTGAAGCGGTTCTCCTTCCAGCACCATATTAAAATCTTTCACCCATACTTTTGTATCTGCCATCTGCCCAGACTCATTTTTAACAGTTGAAGCAAAATGTACTTGCTCTAATGGCGCAGGAAAATCTTTCGATTTTACATAGCCGTTCTGTAAGCTCATAACAGCATCAATAGCAGGCATTGTCTTTTTAGCCTCACTATATACTCCTTTGGCTTTTAAATTTAAATTATACAACCCTTTTAAGGTCATTCCCTCAATAGGGAACATTTGGGTTAATTCTGCCAGATTCAATTTAGCTTGGACATTCGCATCCACATCATAATTGGTTAAACCTTTTACGAGCACACGTCCATCTATAGGATTCTTACCAAAGTCTGCATGAAATTTCTTAATATCTATTATTGTATTGTCGATGATACCATCCTTATTATCTACCTTCATATCCACATTAATGTTGGTCACGGCTGTTGGCAAGTCAGGATATTTCATCATGGCATCACGCACTTGCATAGTAACTCCAAAAGCTGGCAGTTGTACGGCATTATATGTTCCTTTTGCGTAGCCATCAAAAGCAATATTGCCCTCCGTTTTTACATCTTTAAAGCTTTCGGTGTATATACCTGGCACCAGAGACAGTAAACTCTTAAAAGTATTTTCTTTCGACTTATACGTAATATCCATGTTAATATTCGTGTCGGGCATGGCAACATACCCATCGAAGCCGAAAGCAAAATCATTTAATTGAACCGTATTATCTTTAAATGTATACTTAGATTCTGGCAGGTTCATGCTCAATGTCATGTCAGCATTTAACTTTTTATTACGCATATATTCTGTTCCATCATACAACACAGTAAGCGAACTTATATCCGTTAGTGTTTTCATGTCAAATAAATCCTGCGTAAAATCTCCACTTCCACTATGATTTAAATTGACAATGCGTGCATACATTGGCATGCTTCTGTCATCATATAACACATAGCCATTGCTGATAGACCAATTATCTATACCGAAAGCAAACTCTGACTTAGCTGTATCAGCCACTGAAGCAGAATCTTCTGGTGAAGGTATGTAAATGTCCCAATTTGCTTTTCCGTTTTTTAATACTTTGGCGTGAATACGCGGTTCTTCCAAGTCTAAGGCTTTTACTCCGATTTTGTCGCCTTTGATGACACTCATAATGTTTACAGTAACCTCAAAGGATTTAATAGCGGCTAGCGTATCGTTTTTAAATTCTCCTTTACCAATTACTCCAAAATTCTGCATAGAAGCAGTAATATTTGGAAAATGCCTAAACAGGCTCACACTAAAGTCATCCGCATCGAAATATACGTTGGCATCTACTTTTTTAGCTATTTCCTGATCAATTTTAGCTTTAATTTCATCTTTGTAAATAACCGGAAGTACGAATGCTGCTCCAAGCAAAACTAAAACTATACCGAGGATTATTAGAAGTGCTTTCTTCATGAGTATATCAATTTTGTAGTATATCAGGCTTTAAAGTTATACGTTAGTATGCAGAGTAGTCAAAAACTTTATGATAATTATATAATTCTACTAAAAGTTTTTAGGTATAAAAATATGTTTCTCACTGCTATTATGTAAGGTTTGACAACTTTCATACCATTTTATAGTCATTACTTTAACATGAAAAAAGTAGATGAAGTTTGCTTGGTGTTAGATAACTTAAATTGATTGAAAGAACAGTGCAACTTTTCATTAGTGACATATCAAATCTGAGGGATTTGTAAGCTTCCCAAAATGAATAATTTACTAGAAGAAATCTTTCTATGTATGTTTCTGTCCAGATAGTACCAGTTGAGTAGTCAAAGTGGAGGTATGTTGTTCAAAACAAACGTTTTTCAAATAATATATATATTGCAGCATTGTCAAAAAATAAATACAAAAATTTGACTATCAGCATTTTAAAATACATTAGCAGTATACTTTTTCCAGATGTATGAATAAAATAGATTTGATAAAAATAAATAGAACTTATATAAATTTTAATTTGTATTTGTGCTATTAATGCTATAAATAGTAAGATTTTATAACAATTTAAACCAGCCAAAATAAAGCATAAGCTTTCGATTTAAAATGTTAACTAACTCAATTAATCAACGTAAAAGACCAACACATTTAGTTACTTAATTACTTTTTTTCTATTATTACCTAAAGCAAAATTTAAAATTTCATCCATTTAAAAAATCTTATAACCTTTAACTGAAGAATAACATGTTGCTAGTAAAAACCAAACTTGGTTTAAGTAAGATAAGTGGCATTGGCTTGTACGCCGATACGTTTATACCAAAAGGCACGATTATTTGGCGCTTCGTGCCTAAGCTAGACCTGAAATTTAA
>JAESGR010000165.1_pt1 | contig 99673 bp, 88 predicted proteins | sample 9269771 | NCBI WGS metagenome assembly JAESGR01 (sample SAMN15739572, study PRJNA653492) | algae metagenome | isolation source: Chroococcus sp. CMT-3BRIN-NPC107 and co-occurring heterotrophs from well... | place: USA: Clark Mountains Wilderness, California | collected 2010-04-18
CGGTCGGCGCGACGGTGAGCGTCTCGATGTTGTAGCCGCGGGCCGAGAAGAGGCCGACGACGCGGGACAGCGCCCCCGGCTCGTTCTCGATGAGGACGGCGATGATGTGCTTCACAGGTCCTCCGATCCGAGCAGCATCTCGGTGATGCCCTTGCCGGCCTTGACCATCGGCCAGACGTTCTCGGTCGGGTCGGTGCGCACGTCGAGGAACACGGTCCGGTCCTTCAGGCGCAACGCCTCGCGAAGCGCCGGCTCGACCTCGGAGGGCTTGTCGATGCGGATGCCGACGTGGCCGTAGGCCTCGGCCAGCTTGACGAAATCCGGCAGCGCGTCCATGTAGCTGTGCGAGTAGCGCGAGCCGTAGTCGATCTGCTGCCACTGCCGCACCATGCCCAGGTAGCGGTTGTTGAGCGAGATGATCTTGACCGGCGTCTTGTACTGCAGGCAGGTGGAGAGCTCCTGGATGCACATCTGGATCGACCCCTCGCCGGTGATGCAGAACACCTCCGCATCGGGCTTGGCCAGCTTGATGCCCATCGCGTACGGCAGGCCGACGCCCATGGTGCCGAGCCCGCCGGAGTTGATCCAGCGCCTCGGCTCGTCGAACCCGTAGTACTGGGCCGCCCACATCTGGTGCTGGCCCACGTCGGAGGTCACGTAGGTGTCGATGTCCCTGGTCAGCTCCCACAGGGTCTCGACGACCTGCTGCGGCTTGATCACGTCGGCGCTCTTGGCATAGGCGAGGCAGTCGCGCTTGCGCCACTCGTTGATCTGCGCCCACCAGGGCGACAGACCCTTGACGTCCGGCTTCGACGTCGATTCCCGGATCTGCGTCGTGAGCTCGTGCAGCACGTCCTTCACGTCGCCGACGATGGGGATGTCGACACGCACACGCTTCGAGATCGACGACGGGTCGATGTCGACGTGGATGATCTTGCGCTCGACCGAGGCGAAGTGCTTGGGGTTGCCGATCACGCGGTCGTCGAAGCGAGCCCCGACGGCGAGCAGGACATCGCAGTTCTGCATCGTCATGTTGGCTTCGTACGTCCCGTGCATGCCGAGCATGCCCAGGAACTTGGGGTCGCTCGAGGGATAGGCGCCCAGGCCCATCAGCGTGTTCGTGCACGGAAAGCCCAGCAGGTCGACGAGCGCCCGCAGCTCGGCGGACGCGTTGCCGAGAATGACGCCGCCTCCGGTGTAGATGTAGGGCCGGCGTGCGGACAGAAGCAGCTGCGCCGCCTTGCGGATCTGGCCGCTGTGCCCCTTGCGCACGGGGTTGTACGAGCGCATCTCGATGGACGCGGGATAGTGATAGGGCGCGGTCGCCATGGAGACGTCCTTCGGCACGTCGACGACCACGGGCCCCGGCCGCCCGGTGCGGGCGATGTGGAAGGCGCGCTTCATCGTCGCCGCCAGCTCGCGGACGTCCTTCACGAGGAAGTTGTGCTTGACCACCGGCCGGGTGATGCCGACCGTGTCGCACTCCTGAAAGGCGTCGAGGCCGATCGCCGGCGTCGGCACCTGGCCGGTGACGATCACCATCGGGATCGAGTCCATGTAGGCCGTGGCGATGCCCGTGATGGCGTTGGTCACTCCGGGCCCGGAGGTCACGAGCGCGACACCGACCTCGCCGGTCGCCCGTGCATAGCCGTCGGCGGCGTGCACCGCTGCCTGCTCGTGCCGGACGAGCACGTGCTGGATGGTGTCCTGCTTGTAGAGCGCGTCGTAGATGTAGAGGACGGCGCCGCCCGGGTAGCCCCACAGGAACTTGACGTTCTCGGCCTGCAGGCAGCGGACGAGGATTTCGGAGCCGTTCGGGTCCGCTTCGGGAGCCGTGGCCGCGGGCGCCGCGATGGCGCGCTTCAGCGTGGACGCTGAGGATTCCATGTTCTTCACCTCTGTGAATTTCTCTGACGAAAAACCATCGGTGCACCTTTCCTCGCCCTCGTGAGGCGGGTGCGGTGCCTGAGCCGATCGCCGTGCCGCCGCGCGTCGGGCGGCACGAGCAATCGAAAACTGTCGTGCAACCGTCGATTATCGCATCCGTGGGACGAGTCCGACGAACGACGAGGCTTGCTGGTGAACCCGGGTGAGATAATTGCGGTCGCCCGAGCTGCTGCCGAAGGCCCGCTTCCTTGGCGACCGACAAAGAACTTTCCGACTTTCTGAAGAGCGTCGAGAAGCGTGCATGGAAGCGCGCCGTGTACGCCGTCCGGGACCAGGATGCCGCGCTCGACATCGTCCAGGACGCGATGATCCGGCTCTCCGAGAAGTACTTCGACCGGCCCCCGGCCGAGTTGCCGCTCCTCTTCCAGCGCATCCTCTCGAATGCGACCATGGACTGGTTCCGGCGCCAGAAGGTGCGCTCGCAGGTCGTGCGGAACTTCTCGGAATTCGAGGCCGGCGGCGAGGACGACTTCGACATCCTCGAGACCCTCGAGGCGCTCGGCGGGCCGCTCCAGTCGGAAAGCGCCTCCGACTCCGTTTCGCGGGCGCAGATCTTGCAGATCATCGATGTCGAGGTCGCCCAGCTGCCGGCCCGTCAACGCGAGGCGTTTCTCCTGCGTTACTGGGAGGAACTCGATGTCGCCGAGACCGCCGCCTCCATGGGGTGTTCGGAAGGGAGCGTCAAGACGCACTGCTCGCGGGCCGTGCACTCCTTGGCGAAGGCTCTCAAGGCGAAGGGAATCACGCTATGAACCAGCTCGACAGCTCCTACCGCGGAAGCGCTCGCGACGCCATGGAACTGCGCTTCGCGCGGCGCGTCACCGCCTGCCTCAGCGAAAGCGCGCGGAAGGTATCACCCGACGTGGACGAGCGGCTGCGTTTCGCGCGCGACAAGGCGCTCCAGGCCGCCCAGCGGGCGCGGCAGGCCTCCGCGGAGCGCCTCGGCACCACGGCCTCGGGTGCCGCCATCGCCGGCTTCAACCAGTCGCCCTGGTGGTTGCGCTTCGGCGCCATTCTTCCGCTGATCGTCCTTCTGGCCGGGCTGATGCTGATCCAGGACAGCCAGACCCGGATGCAGGTCTCGATCGCGGCCGAGGTCGACGAGGCACTGCTGGGCGACGACCTGCCCATCACCGCCTACCGGGATCCCGGCTTTTCCGAGTTCCTGAAAGCGCCGCCGAACGAATGAACCTGTCCCGGATCGCAGGGGCCGCGGCGGCGGCCCTCCTGGCTGCCGGCGGTGCTCTGGTCGCTGCCCAGCCCTCGCGGTCCGGCGGCACGCCCCCGGCTCCCAGCTCCCTTCAGGCTCCGCAGACCGAGGAAGGCGTGCGCTGGCAGAGCCTCACGCCGGAGCAGCGGCAGACGCTGGCGCCGCTCGAGCGCGAGTGGCCGTCGATCGATTCGCTGCGCAAGCAGAAGTGGATCGCCCTGGCGGCGCGCTTCAAGTCGCTGGGTCCGGCGGAGCAGGCGCGGATCACGACGCGCATGTCGGAGTGGGCGCGTCTCACCCCGGCCGAGCGCGGCCAGGCCCGGCTGCGCTTCGAGGCGGCGCGCGAAGTGCCCGCGCCCGATCGCAATGCACGGTGGCAGGCGTATCAGGCGCTGCCAGCCGACGCCCGGCAGCGTCTGGCGGAGCGGGCGGCGTCGGCTCCCAGCGCCGGCGCCGACACGGCCCGGCGCGACGCCCCGCCCAGCCGCTCCTCGTTGCCGCGCGAGGCCAAGGCGAACGTGGTCCCGAACCCTGCGACCGTGCAGCCCCGGCCGCGGCAGGTCTCCCCCGCGCTCGTCCAGGCGGCCCCCGGTGCGACGACCACCCCCATCACCCGCCGGGCGTCGCCGCCGCCGCACCAGCAGACCGGCATGCCCAAGATCGCGGCGACGCCGGAGTTCGTGAACCGCTCCACCCTGTTGCCCAAGCGCGGCCCGCAGGCGGCGGCGGTGACGCCCACCGCGGTGCAGTCCACGCCCGGCGTGCGGGTCGTCCCGATCACCAAGCCGCTCGTCCTGCCGCCTCCCGCATCGCAATGACGGCGCCGCCGCCCGGCGGCATGGCGCCCGTGGCGACTCCCGACGGCGCCGGATCGACGCCATCCCTGCTGCGGCGCATGGCCAGCTTCCTCTACGAAGCGTTGCTGCTGTTCGGGCTCGGCCTCATTCCCGGCGCGCTCGGCGCGATGTGGGTGGCGCGCAGCGGTCAGGCGAGCTGGCAAAGCGACACCGCCCTCCGCCTCTTCGCCATCGCGTTCTATGGCGTGTACTTCGTCTGGTGCTGGTCGAGGCGGGGCCAAACGCTGGCGATGCAGACCTGGCGGATCCGTGTCATCGGCCCCGATGGGCTGCCGCCGACCCGTGCCCGTGCCCTCGCGCGCTACCTCGCGTGCTGCGCCTTCTGGTTCCTGCCCGCAACGCTCATCGCGCGGATCTGGCAGCTGCCGCCGTGGCCCAGCCTGGGCGTTGCGGCGGCCGGCATCCTCGTCTACGCGCTCTCGACCCTGGCCGAGCCGACCCGACAGTTCTGGCACGACCGGCTGTGCCGGACGCGCCTGGTCGACGCGCCCCGCCCGCTGCGCCAGCCCCTCAGACCGCGTCCTCGTTGAGCTCGCCGGTACGGATCCGGACGACGTGCTGGATGTCGGTCACGAAGATCTTGCCGTCGCCGATCTTGCCCGTCTTGGCCGCCTTGATGACGGCGTCGATGCAGCGCTCGGCATCGGCGTCCTTCACGACGACCTCGATCTTCACCTTGGGCAGGAAGTCGACGACGTACTCGGCGCCCCGGTACAGCTCGGTATGACCTTTCTGCCGGCCGAATCCCTTGACCTCGGTGACCGTCAGCCCGGAGACGCCGATCTCCGCGAGCGCCTCCCGCACCTCCTCCAGCTTGAAGGGCTTGACGATGGCGGTGATCTGCTTCATGGCCGGCTCCGGAAAAGCGGAAGGATTCGCACGAGTTTAGGACAAGGCCCCCGTCCGCGAGGGTCGACGGCGCGGGCATGGACTTCCTCCTAACATCGTCCCCGAATGGGACGGCGACCGATGGGTGACCACGACGCGAGACGGCGAGCGCGAGCCGACGCCAGCGACGACGCCCACGTGCTGCGTGTCTTCACCGACCTCGGCGAGCTGGACACCGAGGCCTGGCGATCGCTGCTCGATGCGCAGGCCTCGGCGAACCCCTTCGTCACCCTCGACTACCTGCGGGCTCTCGACGACTCGCGCAGCGCCGTCGCGAACACCGGCTGGGCACCGCACTTCCTCGGGCTCGAGGAGCGCGGCGTGCTCGTTGCCGCCTGTCCGCTGTACCTCAAGGACCACTCGTACGGCGAGTACGTCTTCGACTGGGCCTGGGCCGACGCCTACCGTCGGCACGGGCTCGAGTACTACCCGAAGCTGCTCGGCGCGGTGCCCTTCACACCGGTACCCGGCCCGAGGCTCCTGGCCCGCACGCAAGCGCATCGGGTCCTCCTCCTGCGCGGCATCGAGCAGCTTGCGCGCGGGGCGGGGCTGTCGTCGGCCCACCTCCTCTTCCTCGACGACGCCGACCAGGCCGCGGCACGCGAGGCCGGCTGGTCGATGCGCAGCACGGTGCAATTCCACTGGCGCAATCGCGAGCCGACGCCGTACGCCGACTTCGCCGAGTTCCTGGCCAGCCTGCAACGCGACAAGCGGAAGAAGATCCAGCAGGAAGCCAGGCGCGTCGCCGAAGCCGGCGTGACCTTCACCGTCGCCCAAGGCCCCGAGATCTCGGCCGCCGACTGGGACTTCTTCTACCGCTGCTATGCCCTGACCTACCGCGCCCACCATTCGACGCCGTACCTGACGCGCGACTTCTTCGCCCGCTCGGCGCAGACGATGGGCGAGCGCTGGCTGCTCTTCACCGCCTGGCGGGACGGTCGGCGCGTCGCGAGCTCGCTGATCGCCATCGATCCGGACCGCAAGCTCGCCTTCGGGCGCTACTGGGGCGCGACGGAGTACATCGCCTGCCTGCACTTCGACGCCTGCTATTACCAGCCGCTGGCGTGGTGCATCGCGCACGGCTATCGACGCTTCGAGGGCGGCGCCCAGGGCGAGCACAAGATGGCGCGCGGCCTGATGCCGGTGCAGACCTGGTCCGCGCATTGGCTCGCGCACCCGCAGTTCGCCCGCGCGATCGACGACTACCTGGAGCGCGAGGGCGCGGGTGTCGAGACCTACCTGAGCGAGCTGAACGAGCGTCGCGTGTTCAAGCCTTCGCCGGACGCAGACGACGACCGCGGCTGACGAGGCGAGCTACGCCGAGCGGTCCGGCGCGCGCCGGTCGTGCACGCGCTTGGGCGTGTCGCGATAGCGCACGATGCCGCTCTCGATCTCGGCGCGGGCCGCGGCGGGGCCGTCCCAGCCGCGCACCTTGACCCACTTGCCGTCTTCCAGATCCTTGTAGTGCTCGAAGAAGTGCTGGATCGTGCGCAGGCGCAGATCGTTCATGTCCTCGGGCTTCTGCCAGTGCGCGTAGATCGGCAGGATCTTGTCGATGGGAACGGCCAGCACCTTGGCGTCGCCGCCGGCCTCGTCCTCCATGCTGAGGACGCCGATGGCGCGACACGTGACGACGGTGCCCGGTGGAAGGGGAAACGGGGTGATGACGAGAACGTCGACCGGGTCGCCGTCGTCGCACAGCGTCTGCGGCACGTAGCCGTAGTTGCACGGATAGTGCATCGCGGTGCTCATGAAGCGGTCGACGAACATCGCGCCCGTTTCCTTGTCGACCTCGTACTTGATCGGATCGGAGTTCATCGGGATCTCGACGATGACGTTGAACTCGTCTGGCGCGCGAGGGCCGGGCGTGACGTTGTGCAGGCTCATGGCGCTGGCGCTCCGGGAAAGGGGTAGCGATGGTAAGCGCCCCCGGGGAGGCTCGTCGCTTGCCGGCATAGCGACACGGAGGGCTTCACCGCATCCCTTAACATTCGCAGGTTTGCCCGACCGTGACATCTGCACGGGCCCAGAAAACGAGGCGATCGACTCGCCGGCTTCGACCGAGGAAGGAACTCTCTTGATCTCCACCACCAACGCGCTCTACATCGCCCTCGCCTGCGGCCTGGCGGCGGTCGTCTACGGCTTCGTGCAGCGAAGCTGGATCCTGAACCAGAGCGCCGGCAATGCACGCATGCAGGAGATCGCCGCCGCGATCCAGCAGGGAGCCGCCGCCTACCTGGCCCGGCAATACAAGACGATCGCCGTCGTCGGCGTGGTGCTGGCGGTTCTGATCTTCATCTTCCTCGACCGCATGACCGCGGTCGGCTTCGTGCTCGGCGCCATCCTGTCGGGCGCCTGCGGCTTCATCGGCATGAACGTCTCGGTGCGCGCCAACGTGCGCACGGCCCAGGCAGCGACCCGGGGGATCGGCCCGGCGCTGGACGTCGCCTTCAAGGGCGGCGCGATCACCGGCATGCTGGTCGTCGGGCTCGGCCTGATCGGTGTCGGCGCCTTCTTCTGGTATCTGAGCGGCGGCACCCGCGTCGACTCCAACACGCTGAAGCCGCTGCTCGGCTTCGCCTTCGGCTCGTCGCTGATCTCGATCTTCGCCCGCCTCGGCGGCGGCATCTTCACCAAGGGCGCCGACGTCGGCGCCGACCTCGTGGGCAAGGTCGAGGCCGGCATCCCCGAGGACGACCCGCGCAATCCGGCGGTGATCGCCGACAACGTCGGCGACAACGTCGGCGACTGTGCCGGCATGGCCGCCGACCTGTTCGAGACCTATGCGGTCACGCTGATCGCCACCATGGCGCTCGGCGCGCTGATGGTCACCGGCGCCACGGTCAACGCCGTCGTCTACCCGCTCCTGCTCGGCGGCGTCTCCATCATCGCGTCCATCATCGGCTGCGCCTTCGTCAAGGCGTCACCCGGGATGAAGAACGTGATGCCGGCGCTGTACAAGGGCCTTGCCGTGGCCGGCGTGCTGTCGCTGATCGCCTTCTATTTCGTCACGACCGCGATGTTCCCGCAGCCGATGACCCTGAGCGGCGGCGGCACCGTCACGGCCCTGTCGCTGTTCGGCGCGTGCGCCGTCGGGCTGGTGCTGACCGCTGCCATGGTGTGGATCACGGAGTACTACACCGGCACCCAGTACAAGCCGGTGCAGCACATCGCCCAGGCCTCCACCACCGGGCACGGCACCAACATCATCGCCGGCCTCGGCGTGTCGATGCGCTCGACGGCATGGCCGGTGCTGTTCGTCTGCGTCGCGATCATGGTGTCTTACTGGCTCGCCGGGCTGTACGGCATCGCTGTCGCGGCGACGGCAATGCTGAGCATGGCCGGCATCGTCGTCGCGCTCGACGCCTACGGCCCCATCACCGACAACGCCGGCGGAATCGCCGAGATGGCGGAGCTGCCGGCCAGCGTCCGTGACGTCACCGATCCGCTCGATGCCGTCGGCAACACCACCAAGGCCGTGACCAAGGGCTACGCGATCGGCTCGGCCGGACTGGCCGCCCTCGTGCTGTTCGCCGACTACACGCACTCGCTCGCCGGCCGGGGCATGACCATCAGCTTCGACCTGAGCGATCCCCGCGTGATCGTCGGCCTCTTCATCGGTGGCCTGATCCCGTACCTGTTCGGAGCGATGGCCATGGAAGCGGTCGGCCGCGCGGCCGGTGCGGTGGTGGTCGAGGTGCGGCGCCAGTTCCGCGACATCAAGGGGATCATGGACGGCACGGGCAAGCCGGAGTACGGCCGCGCCGTCGACATGCTGACCACCGCGGCGATCAAGGAGATGATCATCCCGTCGCTGCTGCCGGTCGTGGCGCCGATCCTGGTCGGCCTGCTCCTCGGCCCGGCGGCGCTCGGCGGCCTCTTGATGGGCACCATCGTGACCGGGCTCTTCGTCGCCATCTCCATGTGCACCGGCGGGGGCGCGTGGGACAACGCCAAGAAGTACATCGAGGACGGCCACCACGGCGGCAAGGGCAGCGAAGCGCACAAGGCGGCGGTCACCGGCGATACGGTCGGCGACCCCTACAAGGACACCGCCGGTCCGGCGGTCAACCCGCTCATCAAGATCATCAACATCGTCGCCTTGCTGATCGTGCCGCTGCTGCCGATGGCCACGGCGTCGAGCGTCGCGGCGCCGCATGGCGCTCCGGCCTCGGCGCCGGCGGCGGCGGCGGGCGGGAGTACGACGGCAACGACGACGGCGCCCGCGCCCACGGCGGCGACGCCGCAGGCCGCGCCGGCGGTGCCCACCAACGCGGCATCGGTGGCGACGACGACTTCGGCATCGAGCGCGCCGGGCGACGTGGCACCGGCAAGCGCCTCCGGCGGCGCGGCGAGCGGGGCTTCCGCTCCGCGGTAGGGCTCGGACGGCGCTCGGCACCACGCCGAGAGCCGACAGCCGAGAGCCGAGAGCCGCCGCCGGCAGCATTCAGGCCCAGCGCAGCGTCACGAGACGCGCGTCTGGCCGCCTCCTGATCGTGCCGGCGGAAACGGCACGTATTCGGCGATCAACGCCGCGCCATCGCTGAGCAAGAAGTCCTTGAAGGCCTGCGCGACCGGCGGCAGGCGCTTGTGCGTCCGGTGCACGACGTACCAGTTCAGCATCACCGGGAACCCCTCGACGTCGAGCACGGCCAGACTGCCCGACTCGAGCTCGCGCGCCACCGTGTGCGCCGACAGGAAACTGACGCCCATCCCGGCGATGACCGCCTGCTTGATGGTCTCGGTGCTGCGGATCTCCATCGAGACGTGCAGGTCGGCCATCGCGGCGCCGAAGCTCTCGGCCATCGAGTTCCAGGTGTCGGAGCCCTTCTCGCGCACCACGAAGGGCTCGCGGACGACGCGGGCGCGCGAGACGCCGCGCTCGCTGGCCATCGGATGGCCCGGCGCGGCGACGACGACGTAGGGGTGCGGCGCGAACGGCAGCTGCACGGTGTCCATGTCCGTGGGTGGCCGGACCATGATCGCCAGGTCGGTGAGGTTGTGCGCCAGCTGCTCCAGCAGTCCTTCGCGGTTATGGACGCCGAAATCGAGGCTGACGTCGCGGTGACGACGCACGAACTCGACGAGCAGGCGCGGGAAGAAGTAGTCGCCGGCGCTGATGACGCCGACGTTGAGCCGGCCGCCGGCGACGCCGCTGAACTGCGCCATCGCCTGCGCGGCAGCGTCGAACTGGGCGATGATGGTTCGGCCGATCTCGAGCAGCTCGGTGCCGGCCGGGGTGAGATAGATCTTCTTGCCGAACTGCTCGAAGAGCGGGTGGCCGGCATGCTCCTCGAGCTTCTTGATCTGCGTGGAGACCGCCGGCTGCGTGAGGTGCAGCTCCTCGGCGGCGCGCGAGAAGCTGTTCAGGCGCGCGACCGACTCGAAGACCTTGAGCTGCCGCAGCGTCGCGTTCTTCACGCCGGCTCGGCCGCCGGCCGCGAGCGCAGACCGGCAAGCGCCTCAGAAGCCCGTCTGCGCGACCTTGGTCTCGACGACGCCGGCATGGCGCGGCGGCACCCCTGCATGCCGGCTGCCGCCGCGGCGCAGCTCAGCGAGCCGGCACTCGATCGCCGAGGCCAGGAACTCGGCGTCGTAGGCGCGCAGCAGATGCGGGTGCTGCTGCTCCATGTAGTGGCGGATGCGCTCGCACGGGTCGCCGTGCGTCGAAAGCGACTGGAAGGTGTCCGCGCTCCAGTGCCAGCCAAGGCCGAGCTCGTAGAAAGCGGCGTTATAGGCACTGCGCTCGACTTCGAGCGCGGGCGCGGTGCTTCGGGTGGACGGGGTCTGCGGGGTCATGGCGATCTCCTCGAACCGCCGGCCCTGGAACGGCGGGCCGGCACATGGGCCAGGAACCCAATGTAGTCATGTGCGGTCGCGAATGACAGTCAAACTGTTTGATGCGAACGATCACCGCCAGCTTATGCGTCGCGCTCAGGGGGTGGCCACGAGCTCGCTTCCGCCGACGGAGAGATGCTGGCGGGCGCGCGCCTGGCCGCCGCCGTAGCTGCCCTGGGAGGGCGCGTCGCCGCCGCGCGTGACACGGACGGCGCAGTACTTGAATTCCGGGATCTTCGCGAACGGATCCAGGGCGGCGTTGGTGAGGCGGTTGATCGCCGCCTCGTAGTAGCAGAAGGGAACGAACACCGCGCCCGGGGGCGAGCCGTCGTCGGCCCGGGCGTAGAGCGTGACCTTGCCGCGTCGCGACTCGATGGTGACGAGGTCGCCCGGCTGGGCGCCCATCCCGGCGAGGTCCTGCGGATGCACCGACGCGACCGGGTCCGGCTCGAGCGCATCGAGCGCCGCGGCGCGCCGGCTCATGCTGCCGGTGTGCCAGTGCTCGAGCTGGCGGCCGGTGATGAGCACCATCGGGTAGTCGGCGTCCGGCCGCTCGTCGGCGGGGATGATGTCGGCGGGAACGAAGCGGGCGCGCCCGCTCTCGCGCGGGAAGTCGTCGACGAAGACGACCGACTGTCCCGGGTCCCCTTCCTCGCGGCACGGGTACGTGACGGCGTGCTCGCGCTCGAGGCGCTCCCAGGTGATGCCGGCGATGCTGGGCATCGTCTTCCTCATCTCGTTGAACACCTCCGACGCCGGCGCGATGGGCCAGTCGAGGCCGAGCTGGCGCGCGATCTGCTGGATAAGCCAGAGGTCCTGGCGCGCGTCGCCCGGCGGATCGATGGCCTGCCGGCCGATCTGCACCAGCCGGTCGGTGTTCGTGAAGCTGCCCGTCTTCTCGGGGAAGGCGCTCGCCGGCAGGATCACGTCGGCCAGGTAGGCGGTCTCGGTCAGGAAGATGTCCTGCACCACCAGGTGCTCGAGGGCGGCGAGCGCCTCGCGCGCGTGGTTGGCGTCCGGGTCCGACATCGCCGGGTTCTCGCCCATGATGTACATGCCGCGGATGCCGCCGCTCTTGATCGCGTGCATCACCTCGACGACGGTCAGGCCCGGCTTCGTGTCGAGCGTGCCCTCCGGCAGCTGCCAGGCGCGCTCGAAGCGGGCCCGGACCGCCGGGTCGCTGACATGCTGATAGTCGGGCAGCATCATCGGGATCAGGCCGGCGTCTGATGCGCCCTGCACGTTGTTCTGGCCGCGCAGCGGATGCAGGCCGGTTCCCGGCCGGCCGATCTGCCCGGTCATCAGCGCGAGAGCGATCAGGCAACGCGCGTTGTCGGTGCCGTGCACGTGCTGCGAGATGCCCATGCCCCACAGGATCATCGATGCCCGCGACGTCGCGTAGAGACGCGCCACGTGGCGGATCGTCTCCGCGTCGATGCCGCAGATCGGCGCCATCAGCTCGGGCGTGTAGCCGGCGACGTTGACACGCAGCTCCTCGTAGCCGATGGTCCGGCTCTCGATGAAGGCCGCGTCCACCAGCCCTTCCGTGACGATGACGTTCATCATCGCGTTGAGCAGGGCGACGTCGGTGTCGGCCTTGAACTGCAGGTAGCGATGGGCGAGCCGCGCGAGATCGGAGCGGCGCGGGTCGCAGACGACCAGCTTGGTGCCGGCTTCGGCGGCGTTCTTGATCCAGGTCGCGGCGACCGGGTGGTTCACGGTCGGGTTGGCGCCGATCAGGATCACGACGTCGGCCTTCATCACGTCCATGACCGGGTTCGACACCGCACCGGAGCCGATGCCCTCGAGCAACGCCACCACGGACGAAGCGTGGCAGAGGCGAGTGCAATGGTCGACGTTGTTGCTGCCGAACCCGGTGCGCACCAGCTTCTGGAACAGGTACGCCTCCTCGTTGCTGCCCTTGGCCGAGCCGAAGCCGGCGAGCGACTTGGCGCCGTGCTCGTCGCGGATCCTGCGCAGCGTGCCGCCGGCGAAGTCGAGCGCTTCTTCCCAGCTCGCTTCCCGGAACACGTCCAGCACGCGCTCGGGATCCATCTCGAAGTCGCCGCGCTTGGGTGCGTCCGCGCGGCGGATGAGCGGCTTGGTCAGCCGATGCGGGTGATGCGCATAGTCGAAGCCGTAGCGGCCCTTGACGCACAGGCGCTCGTGGTTGGCGGGGCCGTCGCGGCCTTCGACCCACAGGATGCGGTTGTCCTTGACGTTGTAGGTGAGCTGGCAGCCGACGCCGCAGAAGGGACAGACCGATTCCACCTGCTTGTCGGGCACGGCCAGGGCGACGTCGCCGGCCGGCATCAAGGCGCCGGTGGGACAGGCCTGCACGCACTCGCCGCACGAGACGCAGGTCGAGTCGCCCATCGGGTCGTCCATGTCGAAGACGATCTTCTCGCCCTGGCCGCGGTAGGCCAGGCCGATGACGTCGTTCACCTGCTCGTCGCGGCAGGCGCGGACGCAGCGCGTGCACTGGATGCAGGCGTCGAGGTGGACGGCCATCGCCGGGTGCGACAGGTCGGTCTCGAAGGGCGGGCGGGCCGGGAAGCGGGGCTTGCAGACGTCGAGCGCCTGCGCCCACTGGTCGAGCTCGCTGTGTCGGGTGTACGCCTTCTCGGGCATGTCCGAGAGCAGCAGCTCGAGGACCAGCTTCTGCGACTTGAGCGCGCGGCTGCTCCGCGTCGAAACCTTCATGCCGGCGGTCGGCACGCGGCAGCACGACGGCGCCAGCACGCGCTCGCCATCGATCTCGACGACGCAGGCGCGGCAGTTCCCCACTTCCTCCATGCCTTCGCAATAGCAGAGTCGGGGAATGGCGACGCCTTCGCGGTCGGCGACCTGGATCAGCGTCTCGCCGGCTCGCGCCGCGACCTCCCGGCCGTCGAGCTCGAACGCGACGAGCATGGCGGCCACTTCGGCTTCGCTGACGGCGTTCATGTCTGTTCCTTTTCCGGCGCTACGCCGCGAGCTCGTGCGGAAAATAGCGGATCACGCAGTCGACCGGATTCGGCGCGGCCTGGCCGAGGCCGCAGATCGAGGCGTCGCGCATGACGATCGAGAGGTCCTGCAGCAGCTCGAGATCCCACCGGGGCTCGGCGAGCAGCACCGACGCCTTCGCCGTGCCGTTGCGACAGGGGGTGCACTGGCCGCAGGACTCGTGCTCGAAGAAGCGCATGAGGTTGCGGGCCGCATCTTTGGCGGTGTCCCGGTCGGACAGCACCATCACCGCCGCCGAGCCGATGAAGCAGCCGTGCGGCTGGAGGGTGTCGAAGTCGAGGGGGATGTCGTTCATCGTCGCCGGCAGGATGCCGCCCGACGCGCCGCCCGGCAGATAGGCATAGAAACGATGCCCGTCCTGCATGCCGCCGCAGTACTCGTCGATCAGCTCCTGGATCGTGATGCCGGCCGGCGCCAGCTTCACCCCGGGATTCTTCACCCTTCCAGAGACCGAGAACGAGCGAAGGCCTTTGCGGCCGTGGCGACCGTGCGAGGCGAACCAGGCGCCGCCCTTCTCGAGCAGCTCGCGGACCCAGTACAGCGTCTCGAAGTTGTGCTCCAGGGTCGGCCGGCCGAACAGGCCGACCTGGGCGACGTAGGGCGGGCGCAGCCGCGGCATGCCGCGCTTGCCTTCGATCGACTCGATCATTGCCGACTCCTCGCCGCAGATGTAGGCGCCGGCGCCGCGGCGCAGGATCATCTCGGGGAAGGCGGGTACCGGCGGATCGGCGCGCAGCTTGTCGATCTCTTCGGCGAGCATCCGGCGGCAGCCGTGGTACTCGTCCCGCAGGTAGATGTAGACCTGCTCGATGCCGACGGCCCACGCCGCGATCGCCATGCCTTCGAGGAACCGGTGCGGGTCGCGCTCGAGGAGGACACGGTCCTTGAAGGTGCCGGGCTCGCCTTCGTCGATGTTGACCGCCATCAGGCGCGGCCCGGGCTCGGCGCCGACGATGCGCCACTTGCGCCCGGCCGGAAAGCCCGCGCCGCCGAGGCCGCGCAGGCCGGAGTCCTCCATGACCTTGATGACCGACTCGACCGTGCGCCGCCCGGCGATGCAGTCCTGCAGCAGGCTGTAGCCGCCCTCGGCGCGGTAGCGCTCGTAGCCGATGAAGGCCTCGATCACGGGTTCGGTGGCGTTCGCCTGCACGGCGGAGACGATCGTCTGAATGCTCGCCACTGGAATGGCGTTCTGCCCTACCACCGCCGCCGGCGCCTGCTCGCAACGACCGATGCATGGTGCGGCGATCACGCGGACCTCGCGGCCGAGGATCGCCGGCAGGCGCTCGAGCAGCTCGCCCGCACCCGCAAGCTCGCACGACAGGCCGTCGCAGACGCGCACGGTCAGCGCTGCCGGCGCCGCCTGCCCTTCCTTCACGATGTCGAAGTGGTGATAGAAGCTGGCGACCTCGTAGACCTCGGTCTGCGCCAGTCTCATCTCCTGCGCGAGCGCCGCCAGGTGCGCTGCGGAGAGATGGCCGAAGCGGTCCTGGATCGTGTGCAGGTGCTCGATCAGCAGGTCGCTCTGCCGCGACGCCGAGCCGAGCAGCGCCTGCACCTCCGCCAGCGCGACCGGGTCGACGCGGCGTCCCTTCGGAGCGGCACGCTTGCGCTGTCTTGTCGGCTCCAGCCGGACGATCGGGATGACCGGATGATTCACGTCAAAGGAGGCCGGCCCCGCGCGCCCACTGGTACTTGGCGCCGAGCACCGCGACCGGGATCTCGGTCGAGTACGCATACGCGGGGATGCCGTGCTCGTACAGGTACTGCGCGGCCTCCTCGACCTCGACGTCACCGGCGAGCGAAGCGACGATCGGCTTGACGATGCCCTTGGCCTTCATCTCCTCGACCACCTGCACCATGTTCCTCGCGAAGACCATCGGCGGCGTCACGATCGTGTGCCAGTAGCCGAGGATGAGCGCGTGGATGCGCTCGTCCTCGAGGCCGAGGCGCACCGTGTTCATGTAGGTGATCGGCGGCTCCCCGCCCGTGATGTCGACCGGGTTGCCCGCCGCGCCGAACGGCGGGATGAACTTGCGGAACGCCGCGTCGAGGTCCGCCGGCATCGGCTTCAGAAGCTTCAGGCCGTTGTCGACGCACGCGTCGGAAAGCAGCACGCCCGAGCCGCCGGCGCCGGTGATGATGACGATGTTCTCGCCCCTGGGCGTCGGCAGCATCGGCACGCCGCGCGCGAAATCGAGCAGGTCGCGGAGCGAGCGGGCCCGGATCACGCCCGACTGGCGCAGCACGTCCTCGTAGACCTTGTCGTTGCCGGCCAGCGCGCCGGTGTGCGAGCTCGCCGCCGCCGCGCCGAGCGACGTGCGGCCGGCCTTGAGCATGATCACCGGCTTCTTCTTCGAGACGCGCTTGGCCACTTCGGCAAAGGCGCGACCGTCCTTCAGATCCTCGCAGTGCTGGGCGATCACGTTGGTGTTCTCGTCCTGCTCGAAATAGAGCAGCAGGTCGTCCTCGTCGATGTCGCTCTTGTTGCCGAGTCCGACGATCGCCGAGACGCCCATCTTGGCCGAGCGCGAGAAGCCGATGATCGCCATGCCGATGCCGCCGGACTGCGACGACAGCGCCGTCGAGCCCTTGACGTCGTAGGCGGTGCAGAAGGTCGCGCAGAGGTTCGCCGGCGTGTAGTAGAAGCCGTAGATGTTCGGCCCCATCATCCGGATGTTGTACTTGCGGCCGATCTCGACGAGCTCCTGCTGCCCTTCGTGATTGCCGGTTTCCGCGAAGCCCGAGGGGATGAGGATCGCGCCCGCGATCTTCTTCTCGCCGCACTCGGTCAGGGCGCCGGCCACGAGCTTGGCGGGGATCGCGAACACGGCCGCGTCGATCTCGCCCGGCACGTCCTTCACGCTCTTGTAGGCCTTGTGGCCCATGATCTCGGACGACTTGGGATGGATCGGATAGATCTCCCCCTGGTACCCACCGTTGATCAGGTTCTTCATCACCGAGTTGCCGATCTTGCCGGCCTCGTCGGAAGCGCCGATCACGGCGACCGCCCGCGGCTTCATGATCCGGTTCATCGAGACGACGACGTCGGCCTCGGGCGGGCGGTAGCGTGCAGGCTTCTGGTCGAAGTCGACGACGATGCGCACGTCGGCGGCGATCGCGCCCTGGGCACTGGCGAACACCGGGTTGAGGTCCATCTCGGAGATTTCCGGGAAGTCGCTGACAAGCTCGCTGACGCCGACGATCAGACTGGCGAGCGCCTCGCGATTCACCGCCTCGCCGCCGCGGACGCCCTTCAGCATCTCCGCCGCCTGGATGCCGTCGAGCATGGAGAGCGCATCGTCCCGCGTCGCAGGCGCGAGGCGGAAGGTGATGTCCTTCAGCACCTCGACGAGCACGCCGCCGAGGCCGAAGGCGACCAGCTTGCCGAAGCTGCCGTCGGTGACTGCGCCGACGATCACCTCCTGGCCGCCCTTCAGCATCTGCTGCACCTGGACGCCGTCGATCTTGGCGTCGGCCTTGTACTTCTTCGCGCTGGCAAGGATCTGGTCGTACGCGCTCTGCGCCTCGTCGGCGCTCTGGAGGCCGACGATGACGCCGCCGGCCTCGGTCTTGTGCAGGATGTCGGGCGAGACGATCTTCATCACGACCGGAAAGCCCATCTTCGCGGCGAGCTGGGCCGCCTCGGCGGCGCTGCCGGCGACGCCCTCGCCCGGCACCGCGATGCCATAGGCGTCGCAGACGATCTTGCCCTCGGGGGCGGTGAGCGACTCGCGCCCGCTCGCCTTGACGGCGTCGAGGATCTGCCTGACCTTGGCCTTGTCCCTGTTCATCGAAAGTCTCCTGTTGTCAGATCACCCGCGCGGCGCGGAGTTCAGCGATGGCGTCCGGGCCGTACCCGAGCTCGGCCAGGACTTCCTCGGTGTGCTCGCCGAGCAGCGGCGAGCGCGTCACCTCGGTGGCGCTGTCCGACATCTTGATCGGGTTGCCCACGGTCAGGTACTTGCCGCGCGCCGGATGGTCGACCTCGACGATGGTGCCGGTCGCGCGCAGCGACGGCTCCTCGGCGATCTCCTTCATCGACAGGATCGGCCCGCAGGGGATGTCGAACTCGTTGAGGATGTCCATGGCCTCGAACTTCGTCTTCGTCATCGTCCATTCCTCGATGCGCGCGAAGATCGACTTGAGATGCGGCAGGCGCGCCTTCGGCGTCGCGTAGTTCGGGTCCGTGATCCAGCCTTCCTCGCCGATCACCTTGCAGATCGCGCCCCAGACCGGCGCCTGCGTGATGAAGTAGATGTAGGCGTTCGGGTCGGTCTGCCAGCCCTTGCACTTCAGGATCCAGCCCGGCTGCCCGCCGCCCGAGGCGTTGCCGGCGCGCGGCACCGCTTCGCCGAAGCCGATGTCGGGGTACTGCGGGTACTCGGTGAGCTCACCGACGCGCTGGAGCCGCTGCTGGTCGCGCAGCTTGACCCGGCAGAGGTTCAGCACGCCGTCCTGCATGGCCGCCAGCACCTTCTGGCCGCGGCCGGTGGTGTTGCGCTGGTAGAGCGCGGCGACGATGCCGAGCGCCAGGTGCAGGCCGGTGCCGCTGTCGCCGATCTGCGCGCCGGTGACGAGCGGCGGGCCGTCGTCGAAGCCGGTCGTCGAGGCGGCGCCGCCGGCGCACTGGGCGACGTTCTCGTAGACCTTGCAGTCCTCGTACTTGCCCGGGCCGAAGCCTTTCACCGACGCCACGATCATGCGCGGGTTGAGCTCGTTGATGCGCTCCCAGGTGAAGCCCATGCGGTCGAGCGCGCCGGGGGCGAAGTTCTCGACCAGCACGTCGCACTGCTTGACCAGCGTCTCGAGGACCTGCTTGCCCTTCGGGTCCTTGGTGTTCAGCGTGATCGAGCGCTTGTTGTGGTTCAGCATCGTGAAGTAGAGGCTGTCCACGTCGGGGATGTCGCGCAGCTGGCCGCGCGTGGCGTCGCCCTCGCCCGCCTTCTCGACCTTGATCACGTCGGCGCCGAACCAGGCGAGCAGCTGCGTGCAGGTCGGGCCCGACTGCACGTGCGTGAAGTCGAGGATGCGCACGCCGTCGAGTGCCTTCGTACCGCTCATTCGTCAGTTCCTTGTCGTTTCGATTCTTCGGCCGGAGCAGCTCTGGGCTACTTCTTCTTCATCGCCGCGCTGAGCGGATTCAGCATGGTGATGCGGCCGCTTTCGGTCCCCGCCGTCTCGTCGATGACGGCGTTGATCAGCGTCGGCCGGCCCGAGGCCACGGCCTCGGCCAAGGCCTTCTGCAGCTCGTCGGCCGTGGTCGCGTGGACGCCGACGCCGCCGAAGGCCTCCATCAGCTTGTCGTAGCGGGCACCCTTGACGAAGACCGTCGGCGCGACGTCCTTGCCGCCGCCCATGTTCACGTCGGTGCCGCGGTAGACGCCGTTGTTGTTGAAGACGATCACGCAGATCGGCAGGTCGTAGCGGCAGATCGTCTCGACTTCCATGCCGCTGAAGCCGAAGGCGCTGTCGCCTTCGATGGCGATGACCGGCTTGCCGGTCACCACCGCCGCGGCCACGGCGAAGCCCATGCCGATGCCCATGATCCCCCAGGTGCCGACGTCGAGGCGCTTGCGCGGCTCGTGCATGTCGACGATGGAGCGGGCGAAGTCCAGCGTGTTGGCGCCCTCGTTGACGACGATGGCGTCCGGCCGCTGCTTCACCTGCTCGCGGATGACGCTCAGCGCGCTGTGGAAGTTCATCGGCGACGGCCGTGCCGCCAGCGTCTGCGCCATCTTGGCCTGGTTCTTCTCGCGCCGCTCGGCGATGCCGCCGGTCCACTCGGCGGGCGGCTTGGCCCAGCCGCCATCGACCCCCGCCAGAAGCGCAGCGACGCACGAACCGATGTCGCCGATCACCGGCGCCGCGATCGCCACGTTGCTGTCGATCTCGGTCGGCGCGATGTCGATCTGGATGAACTGCTTCGGGCCCTTGTCCTGCGCCCAGGTCTTGCCCTTGCCGTGCGCCAGCAGCCAGTTGAGGCGCGCGCCGACCAGCATCACCACGTCGGCTTCGGCGAGGACGTGCGAGCGCGCGGCCGAGGCCGACAGCGGGTGCGTGTCGGGCAGGAGGCCCTTGGCCATCGACATCGGCAGGTAGGGAATGCCGGTCTTCTCGACCAGGGCGCGGATATCGGCATCGGCGCGCGCGTAGGCCGCGCCCTTGCCGAGCAGGATCAGGGGTCGCTTGGCAGCTTTCAGCAGGTCGAGGGCGCGCTGCACGGCGTCGGGGGCCGGGATCTGGCGCGGCGCGGGATCGACGACCTTGATCAGCGACCGCTTGCCGGCCTCGGCGTCCATCGTCTGGGCGAAGAGCTTGGCCGGCAGGTCGAGGTAGACGCCGCCGGGCCGGCCGGAGAGCGCCGCCCGGATCGCCCGCGCCACGCCGACGCCGATGTCCTCTGCATGGAGAACGCGGTAGGCCGCCTTGCAGAGCGGCTTGGCGATCGCCAGCTGATCCATCTCTTCGTAGTCGCCCTGCTGCAGGTCGACGATCTCGCGCTCGCTCGAGCCGCTGATCAGGATCATCGGAAAGCAGTTCGTCGTCGCGTTGGCAAGCGCCGTCAGCCCGTTCAGGAAGCCGGGCGCCGACACCGTCAGGCAGATGCCGGGCTTCTGGGTCAGGAAGCCGGCCGCGGCGGCGGCGTTGCCGGCGTGCTGCTCGTGCCGGAACGAGATCACCCGCATGCCTTCGGCCTGCGCCATGCGCGTGAGGTCGGTGATCGGGATGCCGGGCAGGCCGAAGATGGTGTCGATGTCGTTCAGCTTGAGCGCATCGATCACCAAGTGGAAGCCATCCGTGGTGGCGGGCGAAGTGGAGACGTCCGCGGCCCGGCCCTTGGCGGCCGCGTCCTGGGACGCCGGCAGCCCGGCGTCGCCGGGCGCTGCGGGCAGGCCCTTTTCGATGACAGAAGACATGGCGTTTCCTTGGCTTTCGAGGTGCGTTCGGTCGAGGAGAGGAGCACGTGAGTGGCCCGCCCGCACGGAGCCGCAGACTATGATTGGCGTCGACTCAAGGGCCATTGACCGCGGTCAACTTTCCGCAAGATGGGCGGCCCGGTCGGCGCATCCATCGGTGCGAACAAGCGAGGAGGACCGTGCTCTCGACGCTGCTGGAGAACCACCCCGAAAAGACCCTGGTGCGCCTGCAGCTTCGTCGCAACGTCCTGCTGGAGGACCTGTCCGAGGACGACTGGCAGGAGCTGGAAACCCATCTCTCCGTCGTCGACTGCAGCAAGGGCGACTTCCTTCTCCACCAGGGCGTCCGCGACATGGAGCAGTACTTCATCATCGACGGCATCCTGAAGCGCGTGGTCAGCAACGCCGAAGGCAAGGAGATGATCCTCCGCTTCGCCGACGAGCACGACATGGAGACGAGCTACGCGGCGCTGCGCCTCGGCACGCCGACGCCGTACGGGATCGTCTGCGTCACCAAGGCGCGCGTTGCCAGCCTGCCGCTGAAGGCCTGGATCGATTTCCTCGCCACGCGGAGCGCGGCGCGCGAGCTGTTCGAGCTCGCCGTGATGCGCGGGATGAGCGAGATCATGGCGCACACGATCACCCTGCACCTCCTCGATGCGCCCGGGCGCGTGCACCGCTTCCTGCGCAAGCATCCCGAGCTCGTCGACAGGATCCCGAGCAAGGAGCTGGCCTCCTACCTGAACCTGTCGGCCGAGACGCTCAGTCGCCTGCGCAAGCGCGGCAAGATCTGAGCTGACGGCATCCGCGCCGCGGCGGCGTCGTGCGCCCTGCCGTCCTCAGGTGAAGCGGCGGAACTTGCCCATCAGGCGCAGCTCGTTCTCGACGGCCGCCACCCCGGCGACGCCGCGCGCGACGTTCTCCGCCTGCAGCCGCTCCTCGGCGGTGACCACGATGCCGCGCAGCGCCACGCTGCCCGCTTGCGCGGCGATGGTCACGTCGATGCCGCGCGTCACCGCATCGTCGCGCAGGGCGGCGCGGACGCGCGCCTGCAGCGCCATGTCGGCGAGCAGGGCGCGCGACGCCTCCGTCTCGGCGAACTCGGGCCGCGATGCCAGCGCACGGATCTGCTCGACGGCGCCTTCGATCGACACGCGGTCGGTGTTGATGACGAGGTCGTAGAGCACCGGGTCGCCCCAGGTCACGTCGAACAGCTCGTTCATCCGTGCGGCGTGGGCGCGGTCGCTGCGTCGCACCTCCGCCTCGGCGAAGGCGCGGTCCTCGGTCTCGAGGTGACCCATGAGCCACTCGACACGCTTCTCGAGGGAGCGCGTGATGCGCACGCAGACCACGTGCGGGACCGGCCGCAGCAGGCAGGTCGCGCCCCAGCCGCGCAGGACGACGTTGCCGGCGGCCGCCAGGGCGAACAGCTCTTCGGCGGTGTAGAGCGCGACGCTGCGCTGGTCAGTGGTCAGACGCTCCATGAGGTCGGCCTTGCCTTCGCGCAGCCGGCCGATCAGGCTCGTCGGCACGTTCATCTTGTCGGCCACCCGGTCGATGACCTCGTGGCGCATGACGGCGAGGCCCATCGACTCGGCCAGCCGCAGCGAGACGTCCTTGGCCAACGAACCCATCTCCTGGGTCATTGCGATCACGGGCATGGTCGACTCCCGGTACAGGTGGAGCGCTAGTCCACCGGCTGCTCGACGGGCACCGCCGGCGGCTTGCGCGGCTTCAGCCTGCCGATGAGCCAGGAGATCAGCGGCCAGAACAGCAGGATCAGGGCCAGCGTCGTGATGGAGCCGACCAGCGGATTGGCCCACATGATGCCGACCTCGCCCTGCGACATCAGCATCGACTGGCGGAACGAGTCTTCCGCCTTGTCGCCGAGCACCAGGGCGAGGACCAGCGGCGCGAGCGGGAAGTCGAGCTTCTTGAAGACGTATCCGATCACGCCGAAGCCGAGCATGAACCAGATATCGAGCATCGCGTTGTGCACGGTGTAGGCACCGATGGCGCAGATGACGATGATGACCGGGGCGATGATCGAGAACGGGATGCGCAGGATCGAGGCGAACAGCGGCACCGTGCTCAGCACGACGATGAGGCCGACGACGTTGCCGAGGTACATGCTGGCGATGAGGCCCCAGACGAAGTCCTTCTGCTCGACGAAGAGGAGCGGCCCGGGCTGCAGGCCCCAGATGAGGAGGCCGCCGAGGAGCACGGCGGCCGTCGGCGAGCCGGGGATCCCGAGCGCGAGCATGGGCAGCAGCGCGCTGGTGCCGGCCGCATGCGCCGCCGTCTCCGGCGCGACCACGCCCTCCATCTCGCCGGTGCCGAACTTGGAGCCGTTCTTGGAGACCTTCTTCGCCAGCCCATAGCTCATGAACGACGCCGGCGTCGCCCCTCCCGGCGTGATGCCCATCCAGATGCCGATCAGGGAGCTGCGCACCGACGTCACCCAGTACTTCGGCAGCAGCTTCCAGGTCTGCAGCACCACCTTGGGGTCGATCTTGGCGCTCTTGCCCGAGAACTTGAGCCCTTCCTCCATCGACAGCAGGATCTCGCCGATGCCGAACAGGCCGATCACGGCGATCAGGAAGTCGAAGCCGCGCATCAGCTCGGGCTGGCCGAAGGTCATGCGCAGCTGGCCGGTCACCGTGTCCATGCCGACGCTGGCCAGGGCGAAGCCGAGCGCCATCGACAGCAGCGTCTTGAACGGCGACCCCTTGCCCATGCCGACGAAGCTGCAGAAGGTCAGCAGGTAGACGGCGAAGAACTCGGGCGCGCCGAACTTCAGGGCGAAGCGCGCCACCAGCGGCGCGAGGAAGGTGATCATCACCACCGCCACCAGCGCCCCGATGAACGACGAGGTGAACGCCGTCGTCAGCGCGGCGCCGGCCTGCCCCTTCTGGGCCATGGGGTAGCCGTCGAAGGTCGTCGCCACCGACCAGGGCTCGCCGGGGATGTTGAAGAGGATCGACGTGATGGCGCCGCCGAACAGGGCGCCCCAGTAGATGCACGACAGCATGATGATCGCCGAGGTCGGCGACATCGTGAAGGTGAGCGGCAGCAGGATGGCGACGCCGTTGGCGCCGCCGAGGCCCGGCAGCACGCCGATCAGCACGCCGAGGATGATTCCGACGAACATCAGCCCGATGTTCATGGGCGTCAGGATCACGGCAAAGCCGTGCATCAGAGCGCCGAGTTCAGCCATGTCGCGTCTGCTCCGTAGGCCCTGCCGGGCCGGGGTCTAGTCCACTAATAGCCGAGGAAGCCCAGCGGGTCGAGCGCGCCCTTGAACAGCGGCACCTTGAACCAGACCTCGAACAGCAGGAAGAAGAGGACGTTGATGACGACCGCGGCGACGACGCTGCGCACCGGCGGGTACTTGCCGAGGACGATCATGAAGAGGGCGATGTAGATCGCCGACGCGATGTAGATGCCGAGGAACCGGATGAGGAGGACGTAGAGCGCGGCGGGCACGAGCACCGACAGCACCCGCCTCAGCTGCACCGAGTCGACGAAGATCTCTCTCTTCCGCTTCTTGCTGATCAGCGACTGGTACAGCAGGCCGAGGCTCGAGATGACGATGATCAGGCCGATGTAGAACGGGAAGTAGCCCGACCCCGGGCCGTCGCTCGTCCACTCCGAGCCCAGGCGCCGGCTCTCGACGAGCACGACGATGCCGACGACCAGCAGGAGCGCCGCGACGACGGCCTCGACGACGTAGGTGGCGACGCCGGTGCGGCTCGCCTCGGCGGCCGGATCGTCCTGCTCCAAGAAGGCTCCTCCTCGTTCTTCGCGTGGGTCGAGGCGGCGGCCGCTCACGCGGCGGCCGCCTCCCGGGGCTCGGCTGGCGAGCGGCGACTACTTGGCCAGGAAGCCGGCCTCGGTCATCAGCGTGCGGTGCGTCGCCTCGGCGTTCTCGAGCCACTTCGTGAACTGCGGCCCGGTCATGAAGGTCGGGTTGAAGGCGCCCTTCTCGAGGTACTCCTTCCAGTCGGGGGTGGCGCGGACCTTGTTCAGCAGGTCGACGTAGAACGCCTGCTGGTCGGGCGTGACGCCCGGCGCCATGAAGATGCCGCGCAGCATGGTGTAGTCGGTCGGCACGCCCGATTCCTTGCAGGTCGGGATGTCGTACCACGACTGGGTGTCGGTCACCTTGGCCTTGAAGGGCATGCGCTCGTCGTCGAACACGCAGAGCGGCCGCAGGCTGCCCGCGCGCCACTGTGCGACCGCCTCGATGGGGTTGTTGACCGTCGAGTTGACGTGGCCGCCGACCAGCTGCACGGCGACCTCGCCGCCGCCCTTGAACGGCACGTAGATGAACTTGGTGCCGGTCGCCTTCTCGAGCGCGACGGTGATGATCTGGTCTTCCTGCTTGGAGCCGGTGCCGGCCATCTTGAACTTGTTCGGACCGGCCTTCTTGACGGCGGCGATGTACTCGTTCGCCGTCTTGTAGGGCTCGCTGGCGTTGACCCAGAGCACGAACTGGTCGAGCGCCAGCATCGCGACCGGCGTCATGTCCTTCCAGCTGAACGGCACGCCCGTGGCCATCGGCGTGGTGAACAGGTTCGACAGCGTGATGATGATCTTGTGCGGGTCGCCCTTGGCCTCCTTGACCGAGAGGAAGCCCTCGGCGCCGGCACCGCCCGACTTGTTGACGACGACCAGCGGCTCCTTCATCAGCTTGTGCTTGACGACGATGCCCTGGATCAGGCGCGCCATCTGGTCGGCGCCGCCGCCGGTGCCGGCCGGGATCACGAACTCGACCGGCTTGCTGGGCTCCCAGGCGTGCGCCGGCGCGATGGCGGCGAACGCGAGGAGGGCTGCGGCACAGGCCTTCGCGGGGCCGGTGCGGAATGGCGAAATGAAGCTCTTCATCCTGTGTCTCCTGTTCGTCGAGGCGCCCGAAGGGGGTCCCGAATCTCAACGCGTGATGCTGCGGGGCGGCTTCAGGGTTTCACCTTGACTCCGGTCAACTTTTCGCAAATGGCGTATCGGGGTTGCCCCGCATGGCGGCGTCGGCCGCACGACACCAGGGTCATTCCGTCGCCGCCTCAGTGCGCCATCAGCACCGGCACGTCGGTGGTGGCGAGGATCGATCGCGACGTGCCGCCGAAGACGCGCTCGGTCGCGCGGCTGTGCCCGTAGCAGCCCATCACGATCAGGTCGGACGACAGCTCGCGCGCCATCGCCGCGAGCGCGCCGCCGACATTCGCCGACGGCGCCTGCCCGTGGATCTCGGCGCGCACTCCGTGCCGCGCCAGGTACTCGCCGACATCGATCCGGCTGAACGGTGCCAGCGGCGCATGGCGCGTCCACGAGACGACGTGCACGTGCTCGGCGGCCTGCAGCAGCGGCAAGGCGCCGCTCAGCGCGCGCACCGACGGCATCGACCCGTTCCAGGCGACCAGGGCAGAACGCGCGACGTCGACATGGCGGAAGGCCGCCGGCACCACCAGCGCCGGTCGGCCGCTCTGCAGGATCGCCGACTCCGCGAATCCCGGCGGCGGCGAGCCTGGCTCCGCGACGCGAGCCTGCTGCCCGACGATGAGCAGGTCCGCGTAGACGGCTTCGGCCACGAAGCCCGGCGTGATCGCCTCGCCGACGATGTCGCACCAGGCGACGGCCACGGCATCGACGCCGGGATGCCGGCGCAGGCGGTCGAGCGCTGCCCGGTGCGCGGCCGCGTGACCGCTCTCGCCTTCGAGCGCCGCGGCCGCCGAGTAAGCGAAGGACGCCCGGTCGTCCCACGAGGCGCCGAACGCCGCGGTCAGGCGCGCGTCGAGCCGATGCGCGAGGCGAAGCGCGACCTGGAGCCGTCCGACTGCCGCCGACGTTGCATCGACGTGGAGCAGGATCGACTTGATCGACATCGTCGCCGCAGGGCCCTCAGCGGATGAGCAGCACCGGGGTCGAGGTCCGCGCCAGGACCTTGGTGACGACCGAGCCCAGCACCAGGTTGATGACCTCGCCGTGGCCGCGCGAGCCCATGATCAGCATGTCGAAACGCCCGTCCTCGGCGTGCGTGGCGATGACCTCGGCGGCGTGGCCGACGGCATAGACGAACTTCGCGTCGATGCCCTGCTGCTGGAAGAAGGCACGGATCGGCCGGAATACGGCCTCGGCGTCGTCCTCGTGGAACTGCGTCACGGCCGCGGTGCCCACGAAAGACGCCGCGCGGGACGGGACGGCGAGCACGGCCGTGAGCACGGTGTACTCGTGGTGCTTGCCGAGCCAGTCGTCGTGCGCGGCGATGTAGGCCAGCATCCGCTTGGTGTAGTCGCTGCCGTCGGCGGCGATCAGGATCTTCATGGCGATCTCCGGGATTGGTCCGCCGCCTAGTTTCGCAGCTTCCGCGGCCCGTCCTGGAGTCGCCCGAGCAGCCTGCCGAGGATCGCCGACGGCTGCGCCGGGGCGTTGCCGCGCCATGCCACCACTTGGTCGGGGCGGATCAGGGCGAGGTCGGCGCCGTAGAGCTCGCGCAGGCCGGCGTCGGCGATCGGCACGAGACGGAGCGGCACGCCGAGCCGGGCCGCCGCCTCGACGAGCGGCCGGGCGGCGTCTGGCGCTCCGCCGAGCCGGAGCAGGGTCCATTCGAAGCCGAACCGGTCGTAGAGCGACTCCGCTTCCCCGAGCCAGCGATGCGGCGCACGGCCGCCCGGGCAGGCGCTCGGGGTGTAGACGTTCGGCGAGTCGGGCGGCGGGTCGCTGCCGTCGGGAACGATCGCGTCGGAGTCGTCGTAGCGAGCGCCGAAGGTGACGCCGGGGATGTCGAACTCGAGGCGGCCGTGCGCCTCGAGGTAGGCGCCGGCACGGGCGCGTGCCGCCGCGCCGGAGGCGCTGTCGGACTCGATGTCCGGGTCGGGCTCGAAGAGGCCCAGCGAGTCGGCGAACCGCCTTGCATAGGCGGTGTTGCGCAGCGCGACCGGCCGGCGTTCCTGCTCGTACGTGTCGAGCAGCGCCGCCGAGGCCTGGCCCCGGATCACCGCCGCGAGCTTCCAGCCGAGGTTGACCGCGTCCTCGACGGCGGTGTTGTAGCCGAGGCCGCCGGTCGGCGTGAAGAGATGAGCGGCGTCGCCGCCGATGAAGACCCGCCCCTGCTGGAACCGCTCGGCGACGAGGCAGTGTCCGGCCGTCCAGGCGCGCCGCGACAGGATCTCGGCCGGCAGCGCGGCACCCGCGGCGGAGCGGAACATCGCCAGCGCGTCGGCTTCCGTCAGGTCCTCCTCGCGCTCGCCGTGCCGCAGCTGGGTGTGGAAGGCGAACTCGCCGCGCCCGTCGATGGCCGCCATGAAGGCGCGCCGCTCGCGGTTGAAGCTGACGTTCATCCACGCCGGCGGGTGCGGCACGGCGGCGTAGAACTCGGGCGAGCGCAGGTAGACGGCCAGCATGCGGCCGCCCATGAAGTCGCGCTGCACGCCCGTCTCCCCGCCGTAGCGCCAGCCAAGCTGCTGGCGCACGCTGCTGCGCGGCCCGTCGGCGCCGACCAGGAAGCGGCCGCGGACCTCGCGGCGGCGGCCGTCGGCCACACGCTCGACCGTCGCGGCGACGGCGTGCCCGTCGTCGCGGAAGCGCTCCAGGCGCCAGCCGTAACGAATGGCGATGCCGGGCAGCGCCTCGGCGTGGCGGCGGAGCACCTGCTCGACGAACTTCTGCGAGACGCGGTGCGGCAGCTCGGCCGCGCTCCACGAGCCGGCGAGCGTCGTGACCGCGGCCTTGGCCTCGCGCGCCGACGGCAGGCGGAAGCGGGCCAGCTCGTGCGCGGCGAAACGCGTGAAGTAGGCGATGTCGGTCGGGAAGTCGGCCGGCAGGCCGAGGGCACGGACCTCGTCGGCGAAGCCGAGGCGGCGGAAGTGCTCCATGGTCCGGGCCTGCGTCGCGTTCGCCTGCGGGTTGAAGGCCGTGGACGGCTTGTCGTCGACGAGCAGGGCCGAGACGCCACGGCGGCCGAGCTCGTTGGCCAGCATCAGGCCGCAGGGACCGCCGCCGACGATGAGGACGTCGACCTCGGCTTCGGCCGGGCCGATGCCGGCGGCAGGACCGGTGAGCGCTTCTTCTTTCACCTTCTGGGCAGTGTCGGCGATCCGCTGGTCGACAATGGTCCGAGGGGCTCCACGGCGCCGCGCCGGCGCCTCGACCCTGGCCTGCATCCCGAGGAGATCCCGATGGACGACGAGACCTTGAACCTGAGCACCCGCAAGTTCCTCAAGATGGTGGGCGTCAACTCGCAGCGCGAGATCGAGCAGGCCGTCGCCAAGGTGCTGGCGGCCGGCAGTGCGCCCGATTCCTTTCCGGCCACGATGACGCTCGAGATCCCCGCCCTCGGGCTGAAGGTGAACTTCGACGGCACCATCGCCCTCCGCTAGCCCGACGCTGTCGCACATGAGCGACTACCGCATCCTCTACGGCGACATCCACAACCACAACGCGCACGGCTACGGGGTGGGCTCGATCGAGCGCTCGCTCGAGATCGCGCGCAGCCATCTCGATTTCTTCGCCTTCACCGGCCACTCCGGCTGGCACGACATGCCGGCCATGGAAGGGCAGCGCGAGCGGCACTGGACCCTGGGCTTCCAGCGGCTCAAGGACACCTGGCCGCGCGTCCAGCAGGTCATCGCCGACGGCAACCGCGATGCGGAGTTCTGTGCCTTCCTCGGCTTCGAGTGGCACTCCTCGCGCTGGGGCGACCAGTGCGTCGTCTTTCCCGGCGACCATCGGCCGCTCTTCCACACCGACGACCCCCAGCGGCTGCGGCGCTTCTGCGTCGAGGAGCGCGCGCTCATGATCCCGCACCACCTGGCCTATCCGAGCGGCAGCCGCGGCGTGAACTGGGAAGCCTTCGACGAGGAGTGCACGCCCGTCGTCGAGATCTACTCCGAGCACGGCAACGGCGAGGAAGACCGCGGGCCCTTCACCTACTTCAGCCATTCGATGGGCGGCCGGCAGACGTCGAACACGGCGCGCGCCGGCCTGCAGGCGGGACTGCGCTTCGGCTTCGTCGGCTCGTCGGACGATCACGCCGGCTTCCCCGGTGCTTACGGCGAAGGCCTGATGGCCGCGCTGGTCGAGGACTTCAGCCGCGAAGGCATCTTCGACGCCATCCGCGCCCGCCGCACCTACGCGCTCACCGGCGACCGCATCGAGGTCGACTTCGCCGTCGACGGTGCGCCGATGGGGGCGACGATCGACGCCGGCACGCAGGTCGAGGTCGCCTTCGACGTGCGCGGCCGCGACGAGATCGACGTCGTCGAGATCATCCAGGACGGCCAGGTCGTGCATCGCGCTTTCGCCGCGGAGCTCGTCGGGCTCGACGACGCACTGGCGGCCCCGGTTCAGGTCCGGCTCGAGTGGGGCTGGGGCCCTTGGGGCGCGCTCGCGCTCGACCGCATCTGCGACTGGGCGATGCAGGTCGGCGTGCACGAGGGGCGGCTGCTGCGACACTTCCCGTGCCTGCAGTCGATGCCCTTCGACGAGCGTCGGCGCCATCGCTTCGAGCGCTCGGGCGACGGCTCGCTCTCGATCCGCTCGTACACCGCCCGGCATCAGGCCTACCGCGAGAACCCGAACCAGAGCGTCGTCCTGGAGCTCGAGGCGAGCGCCGCGACCGTGCTCACCCTCGACCTCACCGAGCCCGTGGCCCAGAGCTCGTCGGTGCGCATCGCCGAGCTGCACGCCGGCTCGCACCACCGATTCACCGGCGGCTTCCCGAAGGAAGGCTGGCAGTGGCACCGGCTGCTGCCGATGGCGGCGTCGTCGCTGCGGGGCCGCTGCACGCTTGCCGTGCCGGCCGGCCGCTCGCACGTGTACCTTCGGGCACGGCAGAAGAACGGCCACGTCGCCTGGGCCAGCCCGGTCTTCTTCAACCACCGCTGAGCCTCGCTCATGAACATCGCATCGATCGAGGTCTTCCCCGTCCGCCTGCCGATGAAGGCCGTGCTGACGCTGCCGCGCGGGCCGACGCGCACGCTCGAGGAAGGCAAGCGCGTGGCGCTGGTGAAGATGACCGACAGCGACGGCCACGTCGGCTGGGGCGAGGCCGGTCCGTCGCGGCGCTGGTCGGCGGAGACGCTGGAATCCTGCGTGAGCTCGATCCGCCAGTACCTCGCGCCGGCGGTCATCGGCCATGACCTCTTCGACATCGCCGGCCTGCACGCGAAGATGAACGCCGAGCTCGCGGTCGGCCTCGACCCGGGCCAGCCGATCGCCAAGTGCGCCATCGATCTTGCCGTGCACGACCTGATCGGCAAGCGGCTCGGCATCACCCTGCAGAGCTGGCTCGGCGCCAAGCGTGCCGATTCGGTGAGCCTGGCCCGGCTCGTCTCGGCCGGCTCGCCCGAGGAAGCGGCGCAGATCACGGAAGTCGCGCTGGCCGAGGGCTACCGCGGCTTCAAGGTCAAGGTCGGGCATCGCAAGGATCGCGATGCCGACATCGCCCGCGCCGTCGTCGACGCCGCGCGCGGCGCCTACGTGTGGGTCGACGCCAACCAGGGCTACACGCTCGACGAGGCGCTGACGCTGTCGCGCGCCTTCGAGAAGCTCGGCATCACGCTCTTCGAGCAGCCGGTGCCGATGAGCGACGTCTACGCGATGAAGAAGCTGCTCTCGGCGAGCGGCATGACCATCGCGCTCGACGAGGCGGCGATCGGCCTGCCCTTCGTCATCGAGATGATCCGGCGCGAGGCCGTCGAGGGCCTGGCCATCAAGGTCTCCAAGGTCGGCGGGCTGCACTATGCGCGGCAGATGTGCGACCTCGCCCTCAATGCCGGCCTGACGCTGATCGGCTCCGGCCTCATGGACGCGCCGATCGGCTTCGCCGCCTCGGTGCATCTGTTCGCCGCCTACGGCATCCGTCTGCCGGTCGACCTGAACGGACCGCAGTTCATCGCCGAGGACTACCTCGCGGAGCCGCTGCCGATCCGCGACCAGGTCGCCTTCGTGCCGAAAGCGCCCGGCCTCGGCGTCGTCGTCGACGAGACCAAGCTGCGCCGCTTCGCGCTCCCGCTGTCGTTCTGAAGGAGCGCTCATGCGCACGCTCGTCGCCGCCCTCCTCCTCACCCTCGCCTCGCTCGTGCACGCGCAGGGCACGTTCCCGACCAAGCCGGTGCGGCTGGTGGTCGCCTTTCCGCCAGGCGGCTCGACCGACATCACGGCGCGCCTGCTCGCCACCAAGCTCGCGACCACGTGGGGCCAGCCGGTCGTCGTCGACAACAAGCCGGGCGCCGGCGCGAACATCGGCACGGCGCAGGTCGCCAAGGCGCCGCCCGACGGCCACACGCTGCTGCTGGCGACGACGGCCCTGTCGATCAGCCCGAGCGTGTTCGCGCAGGTCGGCTACGACGCGCTGCGCGACCTGGCTCCCATCACCCTGGTCTCGACGATCCCGAACGTGCTCGTCGTGCACCCCGACGTGCCGGCCAAGACGATCGGCGAATTCATCGCCCACGTGCGCGCGAGCCCGGGCAAGCTCAACTTCGCCGCGCCGGGTGCATCGAGCGGCCAGCGCATGACCTTCGAGCTGATCAAGCAGGTCACGAACATCGACATCGTCATGGTCCCGTATGCCGGCGGCGCGCCCGCGCTGCAGGCAGTGCTCGGCGGCCAGGTGCAGGCGATGATCGTCAACGTCGCCGAGGCCACGCCGCACGTTCGCGCCGGCAAGCTGCGCGCGCTCGCGGTGACGACCGCCAAGCGCGCGCCGATGCTGCCCGACGTGCCGACGCTCGCCGAGACCGTCGCGCCGAAGGTCGACACCTCCGTCTGGCAAGGCCTGCTCGCCCCCGCGGGCACGCCGGAGGCAGTGATCCGGAAGATCCGCGACGACACCGCCGCCGTGCTGGCGATGCGCGACGTGCAGGACAAGCTCGCCGGCATGGGCATGGAGATCGTGCCCGGCACGCCGGAGGAATTCGCGAGGTTCCTGCGCGACGACATCGAGACCTGGCGGCGGGTGAGCAAGGCCGCCGCCATCCAACCCGAATGAACGGAGAGACAACCATGCTGAAAGCGCTCGTCCTCGCCGCCTGTGCCCTGGCGTCCGCCGTCGCATCGACCGCGGCCTCGGCCCAGCCGTACCCGAACCGGCCGATCAGGATGCTGGTCGGCTTCCCGCCCGGCGGCTCCACCGACCTCGCGGCGCGCGTCGTCGCCGCCAAGCTGTCGCAGGCGCTCGGCCAGACCGTCATCGTCGAGAACCGCGCCGGCGCCAGCGGCAACATCGCCTCGGAGGCGGTGGCCCGCGCCGCGCCGGACGGATACACGCTGATGATGGCCGCCACCTCCTTCGCCGCCGCACCGGCGTTCAGCGACAAGCTGAGCTGGGACCCGGTGAAGGACTTCACGCCGATCGCCATGGTCGCGACCGTGCCCATCATCGTCGTGACGACGCCCGGCATCGGCGTGAAGAACATGGCCGAGCTGATCGCCTACACCAAGGCCCATCCGGGCAAGATGAACCTCGCCTCGCCCGGCGCGACGACGCTCGTCCGGCTCTCGGCCGAGCAGTTCAAGCAGGTCGCCAAGCTCGACTGGGTGACGGTGCACTACAAGGGCGGCGCGCCGGCGATGCAGGACATGCTGGCCGGCACGACGCAGGTGATGTTCGCCAACATCTCCGACGTGATCGCGCAGGTGAAGGCCGGCAAGCTCGACCCGATCGCCGTGGCGACGCCGACGCGCACCGCCATCGCGCCCGAGGTGCCGACGATCGCCGAGTCCGGTTATCCCGGCTTCTCGTTCTCGACGTGGCAGGCGGTCGTCGGCCCGCCGGGGATGCCCGCCGACATCGTCACCCGCCTGAACACCGAGATCCGCCGGATCGTCGACATGCCCGACGTCAAGGCGCAGTTCCTCTCCTTCGGGACCGAGGCGGTGGCGAGCAGCCCGGACGAGCTGCGCACGCTCGTCGCCGGCGAGGTCGAGAAGATCAAGAAGGTCGCGAAGGCGGTGGGCGCGACGGCCGACTGAGCCGTGCCGCGGGCAGGCGCGCGCGGGACAAGCGCCGCCGCGGGCGCTTGCGCGCTCAGCGCCCCGCCTGCAGGTCCGCCGCCGGCGCCCAGCCGCCGCCCAGGGCGCGATACACGGCGACGAGCGCCGTCGCCGTCTGCGCCTGCGCCGCGACCAGCTGATCCCGGCTGGCCAGCACCTCTCGCTCCGCATCGAGGACGACCAGGAAGTCCGTCGCACCGGCGTCGTAGCGGACGCGCGCGAGCCGCGCCGCGATGGCGGCGTTGCGCGCCGCGGCGTCGAGCCGCTGCGCCCGCTCGGCGCTGCGGTTGAAGCCGCTGAACGCGCCCTCGGTTTGCTCGAGCGCGAGGGCGATGGTCTGCTCGTAGTCGGCGAGGCCTTGCGCGGCGCGCGCCTCGCTGGCGTCGACGCGGGCGCGCAGGCGGCCGAAGTCGAACGGCGTCCAGGCGATGCCGATGCCGAGCGAATAGATCGCCGACTCGCTCCGGCCGAGGTGGCCGATCGTCGCCGCGTTGAGGCCGAGCAGGCCCGACAGCGACAGGCGCGGGAACAGGTCGGCCGTGGCGATGCCGACGCCGGCAGTGGCCGCCGCGAGCCGGCGCTCGGCGGCGACGATGTCGGGCCGGCGCGCCAGCCACTGCTCGGGCGTGCCGATCGGCAGCGTCGCCAGATCGAGCACCGGCAGCCCCGGCAGCGGCGCCGGCGGCGCGAGGCGATCGAGCACGATGCGCGGCGACTGCGCGCTCAGGGTGGCGAGGCGGAACACGGCCCGCTCGGCGGCCGTCTGCAGCGCCGGCAGCGACGCCTCGGTGTTGGCGACCAGGGTGCGCGCCCGGGCGACGTCGAGCTCGGTCGTGCGCCCGGCGTCGAAGCGGGCCTCGGCGATGCGCAGGCCTTCGCGCTGGTTGGCGAGCGACTCGACCGCGACGGCGCGGCGCAGCTGCAGCCCGCGCAGCTCGAGGTAGTTGCGGGCGATCTCGGCGGCGACCGCGGTCTGCGCCGCGCCCACGCCGGCCATGCTCGCCCCGGCCTGCGCGCCCGCCGCTTCGCTGCCGCGGCGATGGCGGCCGAACAGGTCGAGCTCCCAGTTGGCGATGAAGCCGGCGTCGAACACGTTGCCGGTGCGCTCGCTGCGCGAGGCCCCCGGCTGCTGGGTCACGGGCCGGATCGAGCGCGTCGCGCCGCCGTCGAGCGCGGCGCCGGGGAGCGCCGCGACGTCGGCCTCGGCCTGGCTGGCGCGTGCCTCCTGCAGGCGGGCCCGGGCGATGCGCACGTCGCCGTTGGCGGCGATGCCGCGCTCCACCAGGTCGCTCAGCAGCGGGTCGGCGAAGCCGCGCCAGAACTGCGCGATGCCCTCGCCGACCGGCGCCGCGTTGGGCGCGCTGGCGCCGGCGTTGACGAAGGCCGCGTCGACGCCGGCCGCGGGGCGGGTGTAGTTCGGCCCGACGACGCAGCCGGCGAGCAGCACCGTCAGGAGCGCCGCAAGGCGCACCCGGGGTCGTGCGATCTCATTCATCGCCGCCTCCCGCGATCCGCGCTGGCACGAGCGGCGCAACGCCTGCTCCCGCCGCGCTCCCGTGCGGTGGCGCGGGCTCGCCGGCCGCGCGTCGACGCGCCCGGCGGCTGCGCAGCAGCACGTAGAACACGGGCGTCAGGAAGATGCCGAACAGCGTCACGCCGACCATGCCGGAGAACACGGCGATGCCCATCGCCCGCCGCATCTCGGCGCCGGCGCCGCTGCCCAGGATCAGCGGGATCACGCCGGCGCAGAAGGCGATCGAGGTCATGAGGATCGGCCGCAGGCGCATCCGGCAGGCGTGCAGGACGGCGTCGAGCAGCGCCTCGCCGCGCTCCTCGAGCTCCTTGGCGAACTCGACGATCAGGATCGCGTTCTTGCAGGCGAGGCCGACGAGCACGACCAGCGCCACCTGGGTGAAGATGTTCAGGTCGCCGGGCTGCATGAAGGGCGGGAAGTGCGACAGCCAGACGCCGAACAGAGCCGCCAGCACGCACATCGGCACGATCATGACGATCGCCAGCGGCAGCGAGAAGCTCTCGTACTGCGCCGTCAGCACCAGCAGCACGAGCAGCACGGCGATCAGCATCACCCCGGCGAGGATCGGCAGCTTCAGCGTCGTGCCGGGCAGCGCGATGTCGCGCGTGAGCCGGTCCTGGTAGCTGAGCTCGGTCCACTCGTAGCTCATGCCGCGCGGCAGCGTGCGCTTCAGCAGCGTCTCGATCTCGGCCTCGGACTGGCCCGACGAGAAGGCGGGCGCCGCGGCGCCGTTGATATCCGCCGACGGATAGCCGTTGTAGCGCGTCACCCGCGTCGGCCCGAAGGTCGGCTCGACCGTCATCAGGGCGCCGAGCGGCACCATCTCGCCGGCGCCGTTGCGCGTCTTCAGCGACTTGATCGCCTCGGCGTCGGCGCGGTACGGCGCGTCGGCCTGGACGATGACCTGGTAGGTCTTGCCGAAGCGGGTGAAGTCGTTGACGTACAGCGAGCCGAGGTTGACCTGCATCGTGTCGTAGATGTCGCCGAGGTTCATGCCCATCTGCTTGGCGCGGACCCGGTCGACGTTGGCGTAGAGCTGCGGCACGTTGATGTCGTAGGTCGAGAACGGCGTGCCGATGCTCGACTTCGGATTGCCGTAGACCTGCCCGAGCACGCCCCAGACGCTGCCGAACAGCGCCTGCTCGCCGAGGCCGCCGCGGTCCTGCACCTGCAGCTTGAAGCCGCCGGCGGTGCCGACGCCGTCGACCGCCGGCGGCGGCACGACGAACATGCGCGCGCCCTGGATCTTCTGGATCGCGCCGTTGACCTGGCCGAGGATCGCGTTCTTGCTCAGCTGCGGCGAGGTCCGCTCGTCGAACGGCGCCAGGCCGAAGAAGACGATGCCCTCGTTCGGCGCCGCCGCGAAGCCGGCGATCGAGAGGCCCGGGAAGGCGACCGAGTCGACGATGCCGGGCACCTTCAACGCGATGTCGCTCATCTCGCGAATCACGGCGTCGGTGCGGTCGAGCGAGGCGCCCGCCGGCAGCTGGGCGATGCCGATCAGGTACTGCTTGTCGGGAGCGGGGACGAAGCCGGAGGGAATGCTCGTGAACAACAAGCCGGTGAGCGCGAGCAGGCCGGCGTAGACCGCCAGCGCGATGCCGCGGCGCTTGACGATGTGGGTGACGCCGCGGCCGTAGCTCTCGCTCCGGCGCCCGAACCAGCCGTTGAACCAGCGGAAGAAGCCGCCGAAGACGCGGTCCATGCCGCGCGTCAGCCAGTCCTTGGGCGCGTCGTGCGGACGCAGCAGGTAGGCGCTGAGGGCAGGCGACAGGGTCAGCGAGTTGAACGCCGAGATGACCGTGCTGATGGCGATGGTGACGGCGAACTGCTTGTAGAACTGGCCGGTGAGGCCGGGCACGAAGGCCAGCGGGATGAACACCGCGCAGAGGACGAGCGCGATGGCGACGATGGGCCCGCTCACTTCCTGCATGGCCTTGACGGTCGCGTCGTGGGCGCTGAGGCCGGCCTCGATGTTGCGCTCGGCGTTCTCGACGACGACGATGGCGTCGTCGACGACGATGCCGATCGCCAGCACGAGCCCGAACAGCGTCAGCGTGTTGATCGAGTAGCCGAGCAGGAGGAGGACCGCGAAGGTGCCGACGATCGAGACCGGCACCGCCAGCAGCGGGATGATCGAGGCGCGCCACGTCTGCAGGAAGACGATGACGACGAGCACCACCAGCAGCGTCGCCTCGAAGAGCGTCTCGACCACCTTCTCGATCGAGGTCTGCACGAACCGCGTCGGGTCGTAGACGATGTCGTAGGCGACGCCCGGCGGAAACGAGGGCTTCAGCCGCTCCATCGCTGCCCGCACGTCGTTCGACAGCGCCAGCGCGTTCGAGCCCGGCGCCTGGAAGATGGCGATCGCTGCCGCTTCCTTGTTGTTGAGCAGGCTGCGCAGCGAGTACGAGCCCGACGACAGCTCGACGCGGCCGAGGTCGCGGATGCGCACCAGCCCGCCCGTCGCCGGCTCGGCGCGGACGATGATGTCGGCGAACTCCTCCTCGGTCTTCAGCCGCCCCTGGGTGTTGACCGCGAGCTCGAACTCAGTGCCCTTCGGCGCGGGCGCTGCGCCCACGGTGCCGGCGGCGACCTGGGCGTTCTGCTCGCGGATGGCGGCGACGACCTCGCCGCTCGTGATGCTGCGGGCCGCGAGCTTGCCCGGATCGAGCCAGATCCGCATCGCGTAGTCGCCGGCGCCGAACAGCAGCACCGAGCCCATGCCGGGAATGCGCAGCAGCTCGTCGCGGACGTTGAGCTGGCCGTAGTTGCGCAGGTAGAGCGCGTCGCGGCTGTTGTCGGTGCTGACGAGGTGGACCACCATCGTCAGGTTGGGGCTCGACTTCTCGGTCGTCACGCCGATCTGGCGGACGATCTCCGGCAGCCGTGGCAGGGCCCGGTTGACGCGGTTCTGCACCGCCGTCTCCGCCACTTCGGCGTTGGTGCCGATCTTGAAGGTGACGGTGAGCGTCAGGCTGCCGTCGGCCGACGCCTGCGAGCCGTAGTAGAGGAGGTTCTCGACGCCGTTGATCTGCTCCTCGAGCGGCGTCGCCACCGTCTCGGAGATGACGCGCGGGTTGGCGCCCGGGAACTGCGCGCGCACGACGATCTGCGGCGGTGCGACCTCCGGGTATTCGGAGACCGGCAACCGGAAGATCGCGAGCAGGCCGACCAGGAAGATGAAGATCGAGAGGACGACGGCGAAGCGCGGCCGGTCGATGAAGAAGCGGGAGATGTCCATGGCGTGCTCGCTCGCTTCAGGTCGTGCCGGACTTCTTCGCGGCGGGCGCGCCGCCCTCTGCCTTCGGCGGAGCGCCGGGCGGCGCCGGCGGGGGCACGACGGGCATGCCGCTCGCATCGACCGCGAGCACCTGCGGCGCCACCGGCATGCCGGGGATGATCCGCTGCAGGCCGTCGACGACGACGTGCTCGCCGGCCTTGACGCCGCCCTGCACCACGCGCATGCCGCCGAACAGCGCGCCGAGCTTGACCTCGCGCGGCTGCGGCATGCCGTCGGCGCCGACCACGAACAGCATCTTCTTCGTCTGGTCGGTGCCGATGGCGCGCTCCGGCACCATGACGGCGCTGTAGGGCGCGCTGGTCGTCAGCACCATGCGCGCCGCGAGGCCCGGCGTGAACTCGCCGCGCTCGTTGGCGAAGCGGGCGCGCAGGCGGATCGCCCCGGTCTGCGGGTTGAGCCGGTTGTCGACGAAGTCGACGCGGCCCTCGTGCGGGAAGCCCTGCTCGTTGGCCAGGCCCATGCGCACCTTCGGTGTCTTCTCGCCGGTCGAGCGCAAGCGCAGGTAGGTCTGCTCGCTGCCATCGAAGTAGGCATAGACCTGTCCCGAGCCGGCGATCGTCGTCAGCACCGTCTGCTCGCTGACCAGGTTGCCGGCGGTGACGTTGGCGCGCGAGATCCGCCCGGCGATCGGCGCGCGGACGCTGGCATGGCCGAGGTTCAGCCGCGCCACCTGCAGCGCCGCCTCGGCGGCGCGGATGTCGGACTCGGTCGTGCGCTGGCTCGAGGCGAGCTGGTCGTACTCCTGCCGCGAGACGGCCTTGGCGTCGAGCAGCCCCTGCGCGCGCGCCACTTCGCTGGCCGCGAGCGCGGCGCGCGAACGGGCCGCCGTCACCAGTGCCTCGGCGCGGGCGACCTCGGCCTGGAACGGCCGCGGATCGATGGTGTAGAGCAGCTGGCCGCGGGCGACGAGCGTTCCGTCGCTGAAGTGGACCTTCTCGATCGTGCCCGCCACCCGCGGCCGCAGCTCGACGAATTCGGTCGCTTCGAGGCGGCCGCTGAACTCCTCGCTGTCCATGACCGTGCGCTGCACGGCCGGCGCGACGCTCACCGGCGCCGCCGGCGGCGGCCCGGACTGCGCGCCGGCGTCGCTGCCGCATCCGCCGAGCAACGCGGCGCCCGCGAGCACCAGCAGGCCGAGCGCAAGCCGCGCGCAAACGAACGATCCCTCGAAGCCACTCATGGCACTCCCTCCTTGTTGTTCGTGGGCGCGCCGCTCGGCGGTGCCCGTGCACCTCGCTGCTCGGCGAGACGTCTGTGTTCGAAGCGGTTCAGGCAAGTATTGCCAACACGCACGGTTCGTGCCGAGCGCGAACCCGCCCGCCCTGCCCGAACGGACAGTCGACGCTGATGGCGAGCGTCAGCGGCCCGGGTCCGGACGCAGCTCCCGCACCGGCCGAACCTCGATGCTGCCGTGCCGCGCCGGCGGGATGCGCGCCGCGATCTGGATCGCCTCGTTCAGGTCCTTCGCGTCGACCAGATAGAAGCCGGCGAGCATCTCCCGCGTCTCTGCGAACGGCCCGTCGAAGAGCGTGACCTCGCCGCCGCGCACGTGCACCGTCGTCGCGGTGTGCACGGGGTGGAGGGGCTCGCCGGCGACGAGGCGACGTCCGGCCGCGAGCTGCTCGACGTAGTCGGCGCACTCCGCGTCGCTGCACGACGACCAGTGCTCGGCGTCGAGGTACACCAGGCAGAGGTACTTCACAGCCGCCTCGCGAGTTCGGCCAGCTGATCGGTGCAGCGGCCCCATCCTTCGGCGAAGCCCATCTTCTCGTGCGCCTCGCGGTCGGCCTCGCTCCAGTGGCGAGCCCGGGCGGTGTAGCGCGTGCGGCCGCCGCCCAGGTCGTCGAAGGTGAGGATCAGGGTCATGAACGGCTTCTCCGAAGGTTCCCAGGCGCGCGTGTAGGCGTCGGTCGAGACGATGCGCCGGTGCGGCACGACCTCGAGGTACACGCCCGGATTCGGCATGTCCTCTCCGTCGGGGCTGCGCATGACGACGAGGCTGGACCCGCCGGCGCGCACGTCGGTCTCGGCGTGCGGCGTGGTCCAGGGTTTCGGCGCGAACCACTGCTTCATCAGCTCGGGCTCCGTCCAGCAGCGGTACAGCGCCTCGGGCGACGCATCGATGTCGCGGGTGATGACGAGGTCTCGGTCGGTGTTCATGTGGCTCTCCTGCTCGCGGCCCGACCTAGGACAAGGGGATGGGCTCGCCGTTGACGGCCCAGCTGACGCCGAAGCGGTCGGTCAGCATCCCGAAAGTCCTGGCCCAGAACGTCGGCATCGGCGGCATGGTCACCTGGCCGCCCTGCGACAGCGCATGGAAGGCGCCGTGCGCCTGATCGACCGTGTCGTACTGGAGGGCGAGCATCACGCCCTTCATGCCTTCGTAGGCCATGCCGGGCGGCGTGTCGCCGGCCATCAGCATCGCGCCGCCGGGAAGGAGAAGGCAGGCGTGCATGATGCCGTCGCCGCTCGGCCGGCCGCCGCCGTCGGCGCAGCCTTCGCTCGGCACGGCCGAGGCCGGCATGTCCGCGTAGCTCATCATGGTCTGGATGCTGGCGCCGAGCGCCTTCTCGTAGAACGCGAACGCCTCGCGGGTCTTGCCGTCGAAGCTGAGGTAGGGCGTGAGGGTCGTGGCCATGGGTTCTCCTGTGTGTCGATGAAGGATGGGTGGGTGCCGACACCTCTGGTCGAGCGGCGGGACCGGCTTTCGACAAGCCTTCGTAAAAAAATCAGGCCTCCACTTCAGCCAGCCGGCGCATCAGGAAGAGGCGCTCCGGCTCCTGGCGCGCCAGTGCGAGCGCGGCCCGGTAGTGCCTCTCGGCCTCGCGCCGGCGCCCGGCGCGGCGGCTGAGGTCCGCGGCCGCGGCCGGCGCGGCGTGGTACGCCGGCAAGGCCGGCATGAGCGCCTCGACCAGCGCGAGCCCCGCCTCGGGGCCGTCGCGCATGCCGATGGCGACGGCGCGATTGAGGGCGATCACGGGGCTCGGCTCGACGCGCAGGAGCGCGTCGTACAGGCCGACGATCTGCGCCCAGTCGGTCGCGGCGACGCTCGGCGCCTCGGCGTGCACGGCGGCGATCGCCGCCTGCAGCGCGTACGCGCCGAAGCCCCGCTGCGACAGCGCCGCCTCGGCCAGCGCGCAGCCTTCGGCGATCGCGGCGGCATCCCACTTCGATCGATCCTGCTCCTCGAGCGGGACGAGCTCGCCGGCCGACGTCGCACGCGCATCGCGGCGGGCGTGGTTCAGCAGCAGCAGGGCCAGCAGGCCGGCGACTTCCGGCTCGGGCAGCAGCGCGCGCAGCAGCCGCGCCAGGCGGATGGCTTCCTCCGCGAGACCGGCCGCATGCGCGGCGTGGCCTTCGTTGAAGACGAGATAGACCACCCGCAGCACGCTCGCCAGGCGCGCCGGCCGCTCGGCCGGGCCCGGCACTTCGTACGGGATCCGGGCGGCCGCGATCTTCGCCTTGGCGCGGACGATCCGCTGCGCCAGCGTCGGCGTCGCGATCAGGAAGGCGCTGGCGATCGCCTCGGTGGTGAGGCCGCAGACCTCGCGCAGCGTCAGGGCGATCCGGGCTTCCTCGGCGAGGCTCGGGTGGCAGCAGGTGAAGACCAGGCGCAGGCGGTCGTCCTCGATCGCGTCGCGCTCGTCCCAGCGCTGCTCCCACCCGGGCGCCTCGTCGGCCACCGACTCCGCCTGCTCCAGCGCCTCGTCGAAGGCGACGAAGCGCCGATCGCGGCGAAGGCGGTCGATCGCCTTGAACCGGCCCGCCGAGACCAGCCAGGCCGCCGGATTCGCCGGCACGCCGCGCCCGGGCCATTGCTCCGACGCGGCGAGGAAGGCGTCGTGCAATGCGTCTTCGGCGAGCTCGAAGCTGCCGAGGAGCCGGACCAGGGTCGAGAAAACCTTGCGGCTGTCCCGCTCGTAGATCTTGCCGAGGAGCTCGTCCATGGCTGCAGACTAAACCAACGGTCGCAGCGCCCCGCAGCGGGCGCGGCCCATAGCAATCGGTGCTCCCGCGCACACCCGGGTATAGCCTGTGTATGGGCGAGGACGCACACGACTAGGCTGACCCATTCGAGGAGAAAACCGAGGCTGGCGCGTTCAAGCGACCAAGCCGGAGACGCGGGGACGACCCGCTTTGATCGGCGTCGACGGCTTACAAGCCGTCCGCGCCCGTCCAGCCACCTTCTTGTGCGTGGCCCAGGATCGAACCACCCACCGCTGCCCGGTCTCGCCCCGAGACCGGGCAGTCCTGCGACCACGCCTGCCACGTCCACGTGCGGGCCGTGGCTCATCGACATGGAGACCTGCGCATGAGCATCCGGTACACCCTTCTTCCCGCCCGCGAGGCGAGCACGACGCGTCCTCTCCCCACGGGCAAGCGTCTCGCGCTCGCGGCTTGCGCCGCGTGCGCCCTTGCGGCGCCGCTCGCGGAGGCCCGCATCACGCAGGTCGTGATCGACCCCGCCCGTTCCCAGGCCGTCACCTTCGGCGGCCTGAGCTTCGGCAGCGTCGGTCAGTACCAGAAGCTGCGCGGCACGGCGTTCGGCGAGCTCGACCCCAACGACCCGCACAACCAGGTGATCACCGACATCGAGCTGGCGCCGCGCAATGCCGCCGGCATGGTCGAGTACTCGATGGACATCCTGATCCTGAAGCCGGTCGACCCGAGCAAGGGCAACCGCAGGCTGTTCCTCGACTTCAACAATCGCGGCCAGCTGCGGGCGGCAAGATTCCACGACACCGCCCTCACCAACGACCCGACGACGGCAGCGCATGCCGGCAACGGCTTCCTGATGAAGCACGGCTACTCGATCGTCGGCAACGGCTGGGACTTCGGCGCGACCGGAGCGGACTCGATGAAGATCAGCGTTCCGCGGATCGTCGGGCTCACCGGACCGTCGTACGAATACATCGTCATCGACAACGCGACCACCCAGACCTTCAACCTCGCGTTCGCGGCGGCGAGCACGAACACCTCGCTGGCGAAGCTCACGGTCCGCGCCCGGCTCGACGATGCACCCGTCACCCTGCCCGCCTCGGCGTGGGAATACAGCAACGCCGCGGGTACCGCCATCCGCCTGCTGCCGGCCGGCACGCCGTTCACGCAGAGCGCGATCTACGAGCTGACGTACACGGCCAAGGATCCGGCGGTCTCGGGCATCGGCCTGGCCGCCACGCGCGACTGGGTGACCTTCCTGCGCAGCGCCAGCGCGGCGCAGGGGAATCCGCTGGCGGGTCACATCGACTACGCCTACAGCTACTCGATCTCGCAGCCTTCGCGCACCCTCAACGACTTCCAGTACCTCGGCTTCAACGAAGGCGAGGACGGCAGGCGCGTGCTCGACGGCATCCTCAGCCACACCGGTGGCGGCAGCGGCGACATGATCAACTACCGATTCGGCCAGACGGGCCGGACCGAGCGCAACCGCCAGAACCACCTGTACCCGGAAGGCATCTTCCCGTTCGCGCACCAGAAGCTGACCGACCACCTCAGCGGCAGGACCGACGGGCGCAGCGTCCGCTGCAGCGGTGACGACGACGATCGCCGGCCCGGCCGGCGCGCCGGCCGCGGCGGCGGCAAGAACCCGGGGACGAACGACACCTGCCCGAAGCGCGTGGAGGTCAACACCGCCAACGAGTACTGGGTCAAGGCCGGCTCGCTTTTGCACACCGACACGCACGGCCGGGAGCTGAAGGAGCCCGACAACGTCCGCTACTACCTGATGTCGGGGCAGTCGCACGGCGTGGGCGACATCACCGACCGAGGCAACTGCCAGCAGTTCACCAACGGCGTCAGCCCGTACCCGGCGCACCGAGCCCTGCTGCTGGCGCTGGATCGCTGGGTGACCACGGGCGCGAAGCCGCCGCGCAGCGAGGTGCCGGGCGAGGGCGACCGCGCCTGGGCGGTGACGCGCCCGGGCTTCCAGACTGGCGTGGTGCCGCAGAAGGCGCTGGGCTGGCCCGACATCCCCGGCGTCACGTACAACGGCGTCATCACCACGCGCTACTTCCTCGACTTCGGCTCGAGGCTCGACGAGGGAATCATCTCGAACTACCCGCCTTCGCTCGCCGGGCGGCCGTCGTACCCCATCTTCGTGTCGAAGGTCGACAAGGACGGCAACGAGATCGCCGGCGTGCGCATGCCCGGCGTCGCGGCGCCGGTCGCGACCACGACCGGATGGGCGCTTCGCCGCGCCGGCTTCAGCGAGAACGAGGGCTGCGAGGCCGACGGCCAGCACATCCCGTTCGCCGTCACGAAGGCCGAGCGCCAGGCCAGCGGCGACCCGCGCAAGTCGCTCGAGGAGCGCTACAAGAACCACGCGGGGTACGTCAAGGCCGTCGCCAAGGCGGCCCGCGACCTCCAGAAGGACGGCTTCCTGCTCGAGGACGACGTCCAGAAGTTCATCGCCGAGGCCGAGGCGAGCGACGTTCTCCGCTAGTCGCGCCTGAACGGATCGAGCCGCCGGTCGGTGGCTCGACCCGGCAGCGCCGGCGCGGACCGCGTGCGCGGCGGCGACCGGATGCCGCCGTCGCCGACAATGGGCGCGGCCGACACCCGACGTGTGGCCGATCCAGCCGCCGGCCGACAGCAAACGCATGAAGACCAGCAGGAGCGGATTCGAGCCCAAGCCGGACCGGTGCGACATCGTCTCGATCGGCGAGCCGATGGTCGAGTTCAACCAGACCGGCGAAGGCGACGGCCGCCTCTACGTGCAGGGCTTCGGCGGCGACAGCAGCAACTTCGCCATCGCTGCCGCCCGGCAGGGAGCGCGCGTGGCCTACGTCAGCGCCGTCGGCGACGATCCGTACGGCCGCCTGCTTCGCGCGCTCTGGGATGCCGAGGGCGTCGACCATGCCGGCGTGGCCGCCGACCCCGCCGCATTCACCGCCGTCTACTTCGTGACCCACGGCGAGCGCGGCCACGACTTCCACTTCTTCCGCAGCGGGTCGGCGGCCAGCCGGCTGCGGCCGGCGGATCTGCGGCGCGAGCTGATCGAGGGAGCGAAGGTCCTGCACCTCTCGGGGATCTCGCTGGCGATCAGCGAGCAGGCCTGCGACACCTGCTACGCGGCGATCGACATCGCCCGTCGGGCCGGCGTGCAGGTCTCGTTCGACACCAACCTGCGGCTGAAGCTCTGGTCGCTCGATCGCGCCCGCGCGGTGATGAACGACGTCATGCGGCGGGCCGACATCTGCCTGCCCAGCTACGACGACGTGCGCGCGATCACCGGCATCACCGACCCCGATGCGCTCGTCGACCACTGCCTCGCCGCGGGCGCCGGCACCGTCGCGCTGAAGCTGGGCGAGCAAGGTGCCATCGTCGCCGACGCCGGCCAGCGTCACCGCATCGCGCCCTTCGCCTGCAAGCCGGTCGATGCCACCGGCGCCGGCGACGCCTTCGGCGGCGCCTTCGTGGCCCGGCTCGTGGCCGGCGAGTCGCTGCACGACGCCGGGCGCTACGCGGCCGCGGCGGCGGCGCTCTCGACCGAAGGCTACGGCGCCGTGGCGCCGATCCCACGGGCCGCCGACGTGCGCGCCGCGCTCGAAGGCCGAGCGCCGTGAGCGCCCGCCGCATCCTCGTGACCGGGGCCACGAGCGGCATCGGCGCCGGGATCGCGCGTGCCTTCGCCGCGATCGGCGACGCGGTCACCGCGACCGGCGCCACCGAGGCCGAGGTGGCGCGCGCCGAGAGCGTCGCCGGCATCGACTTTCGCATCCTCGACGTGCGCGACGGCGAGGCCGTGCGCGCGCTCGTCGAGGGCCTCCGCGAGCTCGACGTGGTCGTCAACTGCGCCGGCGTCATCCGGCGCGGTGCCGAGCACGATCCGGTGGCGTTCGCCGACACGGTGGACATCAACCTCACCGGCACGATGCGCGTCTGTGCCGCCGCGCGCCCCGGTCTGAAGGCGCGCAGCGGCTGCATCGTCAACACCGCGTCGATGCTCAGCTTCTTCGGCGGCGGCCTGGTGCCGGGCTACAGCGCCAGCAAGGGCGGCGTCGCGCAGCTGACCAAGAGCCTGGCCATCGCCTACGCCGTCGACGGCATCCGCGTCAACGCCGTCGCTCCGGGCTGGATCGCGACGGCCCTGACGCAGCCGCTGCAGGACGACCCGGAACGTGCCGCTCCCATCCTCGCCCGGACCCCGCTCGGCCGCTGGGGTACGCCGGACGACGTCGCCGGGCCGGTGCTGTTCCTCGCCAGCGGAGCCGCCCGGTTCGTGACCGGCGTGGTCCTGCCCGTGGACGGCGGCTATCTCATCGCTTGAAGGAGAGACGACCTCATGATCGTTCAACTGCCCGGCATCCAGCCCGAGATCGCGGTGCAGGCCATCCCCGACGACGAACGCGTGTGGGTGCCGCAGGCGCCCGGCGTGTGGTTCCGGCCGCTGCTGCTGAACACCGTCACCGGCAGCTGGTGCAACCTCCTGCGCGTGCGCAAGGCCGGCGTTCTCTCCCGCCACATCCACCCGTCATGGGTCACCGGCTACGTGATCCGCGGCGCCTGGCGCTATCTCGAGCACGACTGGGTCGCGTCGGAGGGCTCGTTCGTCTACGAGCCGCCCGGCGAGATCCACACGCTCGTCGTCGACGAACGAGTCGACGCGCCGGAGATGATCACCTTCTTCAACATCCATGGGGCGATGGTCTACGTCGCCGAGGACGGCACGGTGACCGGTTACGAGGACGTGTTCACCAAGATCGCGATGTGCCGCCGGCACTACGAGGCGTGCGGGCTCGGCGAGGGCTACGTCGACCAGTTCGTTCGCTGAACGGGCCGACCCGGCGCGAGACGAGCTCGCTCGGGGTCGGCCCCGGGGCGTCGTAGCGGCGCTTTGCCGCCGCGACTAGGCGTGCCCGTCGGCCGGGATCGGCGTCGCTTCCCCGTGCGGGACGAGACCGAGGCGAATGGCCTCGACGGCCTCCGCGCGAACCTGCGCACGGCTCGTGCGGCTGGTGAAGGTCTCCTCCGCGAAAGGAACGTCGGCGGCTTCGCCGGCGGCGACCAGGCCGTGCTCGGCAGCCTGGCGAAGCTCGGCCACGACGTCGGCCCTCGACTTGGCCGACGGCGCACCCAGGGTGTCGAACTCGGGGGCGAACAGGCGCTCCCCGGCGGGCTGGGCCTGTGCCGACGCAGCGCCGACGAGAGCGACGGCAGCGGTGGCGAGGGTGATGATGTGCTTGCGTTTCATGAGGTGTGCTCCGGTTGAGTGAGGTTGTCGGCGATCCGGCCGGCGGTCGGCTCGTCGATGCATCCGAAGTGGGTCCGGACGTGCATGGCAGAAGCCGGCGCTTTTCAATGCACTGTTGAACGCCATTGAACAATCACCCGGGGGTGCCACGCGCGCAGGCATGACCGCCCGATCCAGCGTCCTGCCTCATAGGTGCATGCCGCGCAGAGGGCTTAATCGGCACCGCCCCTGTCCCTACCATCTTGTGCGATCCGCTCGAACATGGATTGCTCAGGAGAGACAAGGATGACGAACTCGATGAACGCGAAGTGCTGGACGATGCTGGTGTGCGCCGCCACGCTCCAGGCCGCAAGCGCCGCGGCAGCGCAGGCGTCCGCGCCGGCGACGCAGGAGATCACGCGCGCCGGAAGCCAGCCGTCGGCGGCCGGCCCGGCGGAATACTTCACCGGCCGCGCGCGGGTCGACCCGGTCTGGCCTGCCAACGACGAGATCAACGCAGCGGGCGCCCTGGTGACCTTCGAGCCTGCGGCACGCTCCGCATGGCACACGCATCCGAAGGGACAGCGCCTGGTGGTCATGTCGGGCGTCGGACTGACGCAGGAATGGGGCAAGCCCGTGCAGACCCTCCGCCCCGGCGACGTCGTCTGGTGCCCGCCCAACGTCAAGCACTGGCACGGCGCGGCGCCGACGACGGCGATGACGCACCTGGCGGTGACGGGCACCGTCGACGGCAGGAACGTGACCTGGATGGAGAAGGTAAGCGATGAGCAGTACCACCCGCGCTAGGCCCCTGACGCGGTTCGTCGCCATCGTGGCCGCGGCCGCGGCCTGGGCCGTGTGGCCGCAGCCCGCAGCCGCCCAGGCGACGGTCCGCGCCCAGGCGAACGTGCCCGCGGCGACCGACGGCGTGTTGACAGCCCGCCAGCAGTCGATCGCGCCGATCGGTGCCGCCACCGCGTCGGGCGACATGACCCGGCTCGCCGCTGCGCTGAACCACGGGCTGGACGCCGGCCTCACGGTCAGCGACGCCAAGGAGATCCTGGTCCAGCTGTACGCCTATGCCGGGTTCCCGCGCAGCCTCAATGCGCTCGGCGAGCTGATGAAGGTCCTCGATGCACGCAGGCAGCGCGGCATCCACGACGCGCCGGGCCGGGCTCCGGGTCCCGTGCCGACCGGCAAGGAACTGCTCGCCGCGGGCACGGCGAACCAGACGAAGCTCTCGGGCGCGCCCGTCAAGGGGCCGCTGTTCGACTTCGCACCGGCGATCGACGAGTACCTCAAGACGCACCTCTTCGGCGACATCTTCGCGCGCGACAACCTGGACTGGCAGAGCCGCGAACTGGCTACCGTGGGCGCTCTCGCCGCCCTGCCCGGCGTCGAGTCGCAATTGCAGGCACACATGCGCATCAGCATGAACGTGGGCCTGACGGCGAGGCAGTTGCGCAGCGCGGGCGAGGCGCTGGCCCAGGCCGGCCAGCCCGAGGCGGCCGAGCGTGCACTGGGGGCCCTGGAGAAGCACCTGGCGGACGCGGGGCGCCGCTGACGCCGCGAGCGCCGACGCACGCCATCGCGCGTGATCAGAGGACGCTTTCCGGCACCAGCGCACCGAACAGGAGAAGCTGCAGCCGCTGCCACAGACCGGTTCTCGGCTCGCTGCGCAGCGGCGGAGCGTCGAAACCGGTGCGTGCCCATTGCAGCTGGCCGTCGGCGTCGAGGCGCACCTGCCAGGCGCCGAACGCCATCAACGGCTCCAGCAGGCCCAGGACCTCGGCAGCGAGGGCCTGGCTCTCGATCAGGACGCCGGTTTCCGTGTTGAGTGCCACGGACCGCGGATCGAAGTTCATCGAGCCGATGTAGGTGATGCGCTGATCCACCACGGCGGCCTTCGTGTGGATCCGCAGCACCGGGCGCCCGCGCAGCTCCGGCCAGGCGAGCCGCTCGGTCGGCACCGGATCGACCTCGTAGAGCTCGGCGCCGGCCTCGATCATCCGCTTGCGGTAGCGCCGGTAGCCGACGTGCACCAGCGGCTCGTCGGTCGACGCCAGGGAGTTGGTCAGGATGCGGATGCGGACGCCGCGCTCGTGGTTGACCGTCGTGCGCGCCACGCCGATCTCTCCCGGCACGGCGTAGGGCGTGATGAGGAAGGTCTCGCTCACGGCGGCACGCATGACGCCGTTGACGACGCGGCGGATCTCGCTCGGCGCATCCCACAGATCCTCGGCCACGAACGGGCCGTCGTCGACCTTCTGCGGCAGGTCGGCGACGGCGCGGGCGCGTCCGGCGTGCAGCCTGACGCGCCCGCCTTCGATCTCGTCGCGCAGGCGCCCGTAGCCGAGGCGGTCGAGTGCCACGCGCGGCACCGTCGGCAGCCTGGCGTCGGCGACGGCGGCATCGAAGCGCCGGCGCTGCTCGGCGAAGCCGCCGTCCGGCCGGACCAGGGCAAGGAGGGGCCACACCTGCTCGCTGTTCCAGTACAGGTCGAACAGTGCCGCGAGGTCGGCGACCACCGGCCCGGCGACGACGACGTCCAGGTCGATGAAGGCGCTGGTCTCGCTCTGCCAGTAGTACTCGTCGGCGATGTTGCGGCCGCCGGTGAGCGCGAACGCGCCGTCGGCGACCAGGAGCTTGTTGTGCATCCGCATCTGCAGCCGGCCGATGTCGGGCCAGGACGCGAGCAGGCGCCAGGGCCACGATCCGTGGCGCACCGGCAGCGGGTTGAACACGCGCAGCTGCACGTTCGCCAAGGACGCGAGGGCGACCAGCGTCGCCTGCTGCTCGCCCGTGTGCAGGTCGTCGAGCAGCAGGCGCACGCGCACGCCGCGCGCGGCAGCGGCGCCGAGCTCGCGGAGGAAGCCGCGGCCGGTGTGGTCGTCGGCGACCTGGTAGTACTGGACGTCGAGCGAGCGCTCGGCGGTGCGGATCAGGGCCAGGCGGGCGTCGAGCGCCAGCGTGCCCGAGTGGACCAGGCGGGCGCCGCTCTCCGGCGGCGGCGGCATCGACGCTGCCGCCACGCGACCCAGGCGCGTGTCGGCGGAAGCGGCGATGGCGACGCTGGACGGCACCTCGGGACGCATCGGCAGCGCCGCGCAGGCAGAGAGGAGCAGTACCGCGACGGCTGCGAGCAGCGTGGCGCTGGCTCGCGCCCAACTCCATCGCCGCGTTGCAGACACGAGCAGCATCGACGATGCCGTCCTAGCGCCTGTCGCGGATCGCGTCGATCACCAGGCGCAACGCGCGCGACGAGTTGCGGTGGCTGGGGTAGTAGGCGTACAGCGGCGGAAAGCTCGGGCAGCAGTCGTCCATGACGCGGCGGAGCGTGCCGGCGCTCACGTGCGGCCGGGTGAGGTCCTCGGGAAGGAAGGCCAGGCCGTAGCCGCTGAGCGCCGCGTGCAGCATCTGGTACGCGCCGGTGAAGGTGACCTGGCCGCTGACCCGCGCCTCGACGCTCCGCTCGCCGTCGCGCAGCTCCCACGCATAGATCCCGCCGCGGCTCGACAGCCGCAGGGTGATGCAGTTGTGGCGCATCAGGTCGGCCACCGTGACGGGCACGCGGTGCGTCTCGAAATAGCGCGGCGAGCCGACGATCGTCATCGGCACGTCGGGGGTGAGGCGGACTGCGACCATGTCCTTCTGCACCTGGTCGCCGTAGCGCACGCCGATGTCGAAGCGCTCCGCCGCGACGTCGATCATCCGGTACTCGGCGTTGATCTCCACGCGCACGCCGGGGTACTGCTCCAGCACCGGCGCCAGCCGCGGCCAGAGGATGCTGTCGACGACATGGTCGATGGCCGTGATGCGGATGGTGCCGGCCGCCTTCTCGCCCAGCTCGCTGACGGCGGCGATCTCGGCCTCGATCTCCTCGAGACGCGGCGCGACCGTCTGCAGCAGCCGCTCGCCGGCATCGGTCGGCGACACGCTGCGGGTGGTGCGGCTCAGCAGGCGCACGCCCAGCCGCGCTTCGAGGGCGCGGATGGTGTGGCTGAGCGCCGACTGCGAGACGCCGAGGCGGCCGGCGGCACGCGTGAAGCTGCGCTCCTGCGCGACGGCCACGAAGGCAAGGATGTCGCTCAGGTTCTCGCGCGCCATGGGGGACCGGATGTGCGCCGTGATTGTAGGGAGCGGGTGTGGCGAGGCGCTGCATGCCGGGCTGTCGCCGATTGATGCTTGCCGTTCATAGACGCGTGCCACGTCGGCATGTCGATCGACGCTGTTTGGACCCTACCCTTTCGACATCGCGCTGGCCGAGTTGTCAGGCGAGCAAGGCACGCAACCAGATGAGCACCCGAACCGGCCCCATCCCCACCGGCGCCGTTCTCGCCCGAGACGAGGCACGGCCGGAGCCCGCGCACTGGAGCGGCGTCCTTGCCGTGTCGCTGTGCGTGTTCGCGCTCATCGCCTCGGAGTTCATGCCGGTCAGCCTGCTGACGCCGATCGCTGCCGACCTGCAGGTCACGGAAGGAATGGCCGGGCAAGGCATCGCCATCTCCGGCGCGTTCGCGGTGGCGACCAGCCTGTCCATCGGCCGGCTCGCCGGCGGCATGGACCGCAAGACGCTGCTGCTGGCACTGACCGGCCTCATGGGGCTGTCGGGCGCGGTGGTCGGGCTCGCGCCGGACTACCTCACCTACATGGCCGGCCGTTCGCTCATCGGCGTGGTCATCGGCGGCTTCTGGTCCCTGTCGGCCGCGACGGCCATGCGGCTGGTGCCCGGCAGCCAGGTGCCCAGGGCCCTGGCCATCTTCAACGGCGGCAACGCGCTGGCGACCGTCGTGGCCGCGCCGCTCGGCAGCTACCTGGGCTCGGTGATCGGCTGGCGCGGCGCGTTCTTCTGCCTGGTCCCGGTCGCCGCGATCGCCTTCGCCTGGCAGTGGGCCAGCCTGCCGCGGATGAAGGCGGACGAGCGGACGGCGTCTTTCGGCGATGCGTTCATGCTGCTGAGGAACCGATCCGTCGCGCTGGGCATGGCCGCCTGCGGTGCCTTCTTCACGGGGCAGTTCGCGCTTTTCACCTATGTGCGGCCCTTCCTCGAGACGGTGACGCAGGTCGCCATCCCGACGCTGTCGCTGATCCTGCTCGTGATCGGCGTGGCCGGGTTCATCGGCACGACCCTCGTCGGCAGCTTCCTCCGGCGCGGCCTGTACCCGACGCTGATTGCCATTCCCGTGGGCCTGGGTGCAATCGCGCTGCTGCTGATCCCCCTCGGCGCCAACGCGGTAGCGGCAGCCTTGCTGCTGGCCCTCTGGGGCCTGCTCGCGACCGCAGCGCCGGTCGGCTGGTGGAACTGGATCGCGGAAGCCCTGCCGCGCAGCGCCGAGGCCGGCGGCGGCCTCATGGTCGCCGTGATCCAGCTGGCCATCGCGCTCGGCTCCACCGTCGGCGGCCTGCTGTTCGATGGCGGCGGCTACCGGGCCAGCTTCGTGGCCAGCGCGGCCGTGCTGCTGTCGGCCGCCTGGCTGACGCTCCTGACGTCCCGCTCGCACGCGCCGCGGACCGCCCGAGCGAGAGGAGAGATGCGATGACCCCGAGCAGCCTCTGCTCGCGCCTCGGCAACCGAGGTCCTTCGCCCGCCGGACGTCGCCGCGCCGGGACATCGGCCGCGGCGCGAACGTCGAGCCTGCTGCTCGGGCTGATGGCGCTCGGCAGTTGCGATGCCGCCGAGCCATCGACACCACGCCCACCCGCTGTCGCTGCAGAGGCGGCTCCCGGATCGGCGGCAGCGAAGGAATCACGCATGTGGATGAGCGTCGGCGAACGCCGCTTCGCGATCACCCTGGCCGCCAACGAGAGCGCGCGCGCCCTCGCTGCGCTGCTGCCGCTCACGCTCGACATGTCGGAGCACAACGGCAACGAGAAATACGCCCGCCTGGCGCGCCGCTTGCCGACTGACGCCAGTCGGCCCGGGACGATCCGCAGCGGCGACCTGATGCTGTACGGCTCGGACACCCTCGTCGTGTTCTACGCCACCTTCGAGTCGACGTACTCCTACACGCGCCTCGGCCGCCTCGATGACCCCACCCGCCTGGCGCAGGCGCTCGGCCCCAGCGACGTGCGGGTCGTGTTTTCCGAGGATCGATAGATGAAGGACCCCGCCGTGCGAGATGACGCGGACCCGAACGCCGCAGCAACGCTGAGCGCGGACGAAGCCGCGCTGCTCGAGGAGATGCCCGATCTCCACGGCATCGGCCAGACGCGGCGAACCTTCCTCGGCCAGTCGGTCGCCGGCAGCCTGGGCTGGTTCGCCACCGACCTGCTCGCGCAGGAAGCGGCACTGGCGCAGCTGGCGCCGGCGGCCGGCGCTGCGTCGGCAGCGCCGGCCGCGCAGAACCTCGCCCGCGTGTCGTTCAAGGTCAATGGCGTGCAGCAGGCCTTGTCGATCGACACCCGCGTCGTGCTGCTCGACGCCTTGCGCGAACGCCTCGCCCTCACCGGCACCAAGAAGGGCTGCGACCAGGGCCAGTGCGGCGCCTGCACGGTGATCGTCGACGGCCGGCGCGTCCTCTCCTGCCTGACCCTGGCGGCCAGCTGCGAGGGCCGCGACGTGACCACCATCGAGGGCCTCGCGCGCGGCGACACCTTGCACCCGCTTCAGGTCGCGTTCATCAAGCACGACGCCTTCCAGTGCGGCTACTGCACGCCGGGGCAGATCTGCTCCGCGGTCGGCGTGCTCGACGAGGCCCGGCGCGGCGAGGCGAGCCACGCCAGCGACGACGTGACGGCCACCACCACGCGGCTGACGGACGACCAGATCCGCGAGCGCATGAGCGGCAACCTCTGCCGCTGCGGCGCCTACCCCGGCATCGTCGCGGCGATCCAGGAAGTGCACTCCGGCCGCGCCTCGGCGCAGACCTGGGGCTTCGCCGACGAGCAGCAGCTGGCCGACGCCAGGAAGGAGGACGGCCATGCGACCGTTTGACTACGTCCGCGCGACCGACGCCGGCGCCGCCACGGCGGCGGTGGCCGGGAATGCGCAGGCCCGATACCTGGCCGGCGGCACCAACCTCCTCGACCTCATGAAGGAGGACGTCGAACGCCCGACCCGCGTCGTCGACATCAGCCGCCTGCCCTTGCGCACGATCCGGCAGACCGCGACCGGCGTCTCCATCGGTGCCCTGGCGACGAACAGCGAGACTGCCAACCACCCGCTCATTCGCCAGGGCTACCCGCTGCTCACGCAGGCCATCGTCGCCGGCGCCTCGGGGCAGCTGCGCAACATGGCGACGAACGGCGGCAACCTGCTGCAGCGCACCCGCTGCCAGTACTTCTACGACACCGCGATGCCGTGCAACAAGCGCGAGTCCGGCTCCGGCTGCGGCGCGCGCGAAGGCCTGAATCGGATCCACGCCATCCTCGGCTGGAGCGAGCAGTGCGTCGCCACCTACCCCGGGGACATGGCCAATGCGCTGGTCGCGCTCGACGCCGTCGTCCGTGTCCGCACCGCCGACGGCGCCGAGCGGACGATTCCAATCGCCGACTTCCACCGCTTGCCCGGCGACCAGCCGCAGCGGGACACGAACCTTGCAGCCGGCGAGCTGATCGTCGCCATCGACCTGCCGCCCTCGGGCTTCGCCCGCAACTCGCACTATCTCAAGGTGCGTGACCGCGCCTCGTACGCGTTCGCGCTGGTGGCGGTCGCCGCGGCGCTCGACCTGCAGGGCGGAACCATCCGCCAGGCGCGCGTGGTGCTCGGCAGCGTCGCGCACAAGCCGTGGCGCAGCGTCGAGGCCGAAGCGGCATTGACGGGCCGCCCGGCCAGCGAGGAGAGCTTCCGGCTGGCCGGCGAAGCGGCGCTGCGCGAGGCACGGCCGCTCGCGCACAACGACTACAAGGTGGAGCTCGGAAAGCGCTCGGTCACCCGCGCCCTCATGCGCGCGGCGCGCCTGGCCTGAACGGAATCGACATGGCACGCTACATCGGAAAGGAAACGAGCCGGGTCGACGGCGTCGCGAAAGTGACGGGCACGGCCAAGTACGCGGCCGAGTTCCAGGTCCCGAACGTCAGCTACGGGTTCATCGTGCTCTCGACCGTGGCGAAGGGAAGGATCGCGCGCATGGACACGCGCGACGCCGAGCGGTCCCCCGGCGTGCTGCGGGTCTTCACGCACCTCAACGCCCCGACGCTCGGCCCGAAGCCGGCGCTTCCGGGCGCTGCAGTCGGACCGCATCCACTTCAACGCCCAGCCGGTGGCGCTGGTGGTGGCCGAGACCTACGAGCAGGCCCGCCACGCGGCGCGCCTGGTGAAGGTTTACTACGAGGCCGAGCGTCACGTCACCGACACCGAGCGCGCGCTCGGGACGGCCAAGGTGCCCGCGCAGGCCGCGCCGTCGACGCCGCGCGGCAACCCGCAGCAGGCGATGCTGGGGGCGCCGGTCCGGGTCGAGGCCGAGTACCGGATCCCCATCGAGCACCACAACCCGATCGAGCCGCACGCGGCGATCGCGTTCTGGCAGGGCGACGAGCTGACGATCTTCGACAAGACGCAGGGCGTGTTCAGCGTCCAGGAGCACCTCGCGTCGAGCTTCGGGATCCCGGCGGCGAAGGTCCGCGTCGTCTCGCCCTTCGTCGGCGGCGCGTTCGGCTCGTCGCTGCGGCCGAACTACTACCCGGCACTGACGGCGATGGCGGCGCGCGAGCTGCGGCGGCCGGTGAAGGTCGTCTATACCCGCACCCAGATGTTCACGGGGCACGGCTATCGGCCGTACACGGTGCAGAAGATCGCCCTCGGCGCCGACCGCTCCGGCCAGCTGGCGGCGATGATCCACGAGGCGGTGCACAACACGTCGTCGTTCGAGGAGTTCTCGGACGACACCACCCGCTTCACGCGCCAGGTGTATGCCTGCCCGAACCTCGTCGCGCCCCTGCGCATCGCCGCGACGGACCTCAACACGCCGACCTGGATGCGAGCGCCCGGGGCGGTCAGCGGCATGTTCGCGCTGGAATGCGCCATGGACGAGCTCGCCTACGCGCTGAAGATGGATCCCCTCGAGTTGCGCCTCGTCAACTACGCCGAGGTCGACCCCGAGAGCGGCAAGCCCTTCTCCAGCAAGGCGCTGCGCGAGTGCTACCGCCTCGGCGCCGAGAAGTTCGGCTGGAAGAACCGCATGTTCGAGCCGCGCTCGATGCGCGATGGCCGCCTGCTGGTCGGCTGGGGCACCGCCACCGGCGTGTGGGGCGCCTCGCAGATGCCGGCGAGCGCCCGCATCACCTTCCGCGCCGACGGCACGGCGCAGGTGGCGAGCGCCACGAGCGACATCGGGCCCGGCACCTACACCGTCATGACCATGATCGCCGCCGAATTCCTGGGATTGAAGCTGGAACAGGTGAACTTCGAGCTCGGCGACACGCGGCAGCCCCCGGCGCCGTCGCAGGGCGGCTCATGGACGACGGCCAGCGTGGGTTCCGCGGTCCAGGGTGCGGCGCTCGCCATCGTCGCGAAGCTGCTGGCGCTCGCCCATCGCGAACCCGGCTCCCGACTGCAGGGCGCGAGCGTGTCCGACGTCGAGATGATGGACGGCCGCCTGCGCGTCAAGGCCGACCCGTCGCGCTCGGTGGCCATCGCCGACCTCATGCGCAGGCACGGTCTCGCCGAGATCACCGAGACCTTCGACGCGAAGCCGTCCGCCGAACGCGACAGGTACGCCTCGCTCGCGCACGGCGCGCAGTTCGTGGAAGTGAAGGTCGACCCGGACCTCGGCACGGTGCGCGTGAGCCGCGTCATCGAGGTGACGGCCTGCGGCAGGATCATCAACCCCAAGGCCTCGCACAGCCAGGAGATCGGCGGCGTCGTCTGGGGGATCGGGATGGCGCTGCAGGAAGCGACCGAGATCGATCACCGCTACGGCCGGATCATGAACCCCAACCTGCAGCACTACCACGTGCCGGTGAACGCGGACATCCACGCCATCCAGACCTTGTTCGTGGAAGAGGACGACCGGATCGTCAATCCGCTGGGCGTCAAGGGCATGGGCGAGCTGGGCATGGTCGGCATACCGGCAGCGATCGCCAATGCCGTGTTCCATGCCACCGGTCGGCGCGTGCGCGATCTTCCGATCACGCCGGACAAGCTGCTGTAGCGGTCGGGCCGGAGGCGTCCTGGCCGGCGATCCGCTCGTCGGCCACGCGACCGAAATCGGGAGGTAAGTCGCATTCCCGGCTCGCAGCGACTCAGGTCCGCCCGCCGTCGGCCGATGACCGGCCATGCAACGTGCTCCCAAACGGACCGTCGAGTACTGGCGGTGGCGCTACCGCGACCCGAAGACCGGCCGCATCTGTCGAACCCTCTTCCAGCTCAGCGAAGCGGAGGCATCGAAGCTGCACGACGCCGAGCGCATCGACGGCTCGATGCTGCTGCGCGAGGTCGATACCGATGAGTTTCCGGAAACCGGCCCGGAAGTGCGCCGGCTCGAGAGCCTCTGATCGTGGACCCGAGCCTCGCGGTGGGTCCCTGACCGACGCGCCATGGTCAAGCGCGTCCATGTCGGCGACACGATGAGCCTCCCGAGCGGGCGGGTCTGCAAGGTGACTGCCGTGGCCGACCCGCGGCGGCCCTGGGCCGCCGTGCACATCGGCAGCGGGTGGTACGTCCACCGGCCACGGATCGGGCCGGGTGTCGAGCACTACTTCGCCGGTCAGCTCACGCCGCTGCAGTTGGACGAGCTCGACGCCAACGCGGCAGCGATGATCCTGAACACCGTCCGCGACTAGGCTGGCGCTGCCCCTGTGGGCAGCACGACCTTCGGGCGGACCGAACGAGTCGTCCGGCACGTGCACAGTTCACGGCACGCGTCAGGCGCTGTCGCGGAATCGGTCCGATGGGCGTCTACTTGCGCCCCTCGACGTCGCCCGCTACCGTGAACGAACCCCGTCTCACGCACTGTTGCCTGCAGGCCCCCTGCAGCCGCGAGTCGTCTCACTGGAAGGATGAACGATGGCCTCAAGGCGACTGATTCTGGCGACCCTCCTGGCCTTCGCGGCGGTCGCATGCGGTGGCGGCCAGAGCTCGGCCGGGGCTGATCCGCTCGGCGCCGAGCGCCGCCTGGCGCAGGCGGGGAACAAGGCCCCGGCAGGCAAGGCGGTGGTGGTGACCTTGCCGGCCACGACCCAAGCCGTCGTCGGCAGTCCGGTGCAACTCGTCGCACAGGTGAGAGACAAGAACGGCAGGCCCGTGTCCGGCGTCGTGCTGGTCTGGGCGAGCTCGGACGCGAGCATCGCCACCGTCAGCTCCGGCGGGCTGCTGACGCCTCTGCGCGCCGGCAGCACCACCGTCACGGCGTCCGCGAGCGGCTCGACGGCCACGACGCTCGTGTCGGTGGTCGAACCGAGCTCGACGTCAGCGCGCTCCAGGTACGTGGGCACCAATCTGGCCGGAATCGCCTACTGGGGGACGCAGTTCCCCTTCGCCGACCTGATGAAGAACAGCGGCGGCTGGTGGTCCCTGGAGGACAACGGCACCTGGCACGCACCCTTCCCGGCGATGACCGCCGACGGCTATCCCGCATCGCTGAAGGCCGGCCAGCATGCCGTCGCTGCCGTGGCTTGGGACAATTCCGGGTACGCGCCCGGTCGGTATGTCGTGCTGTGGGATGGCGAAGGGACCATCAGCTTCCCGATGAGCGCAGTGAAAGTCGCCGAGACGTCCGGGAATCGCATTGCCATCGACGTGAGCGTCACGACGGGGCAGCTCTGGGTGTCCATCGACCGGACCAGTGCGACCAATCCAGTGCGAAACCTCCGCTTTCTCTGGCCGGGGACGGAGGCGACGTATGCGACGAATCCGTTCAACCCCGTCTTCCTGAAGAAGGCGGCTCCGTTCTCGACCCTGCGCTTCATGGATTGGGGCGGCACGAACGGCTCACCCGTCGTCCACTGGAGCGACCGCTCCAAGGTCTCGGACCTGACCTACGCCAACCACAACGGCGTGCCCCTGGAAGTCATGATCGACCTGGCGAACACCCTGGGTGTCGATCCGTGGTTCTGCATTCCGCATCAGGCCACGGACGACTACGTTCGCCAGTTCGCCGCCCTGCTGCACAGCCGGCTCGATCCCACGCTGAAGCCCCACATCGAGTATTCGAACGAGGTCTGGAACCTGGCCTTCCCGCAGGCGACGTGGGGGGTCGCGGAGTCGGCCAGGCTCGGCCTGCCCGCGCCTCACGGCATGCCGTCGGCGTTCTATGCGCAGCGCTCGGTCGAGGTGTTCAAGCTCATGCAGCACGTGTATGGGTCCGACAGCGGCCGCCTGGTGCGCGTCATCGCGGGGCAGGCGGTGTGGACGCAGTTTCTCGAGAACGCGCTGCTCTGGAAGGACACCGCCGTCAACGCAGATGTGCTGTCCATCGCTCCGTACTTCGGTGCCGGTCCTGCCGACGACGCGGCCAACGTGGCCAAGACGCTGACGATGTCGAGCGACCAGATCGTCGATCTCATGTTCGCGAACGTGCGCGGGCCGGTCAGGGACATGATGGTCGCGAACGCGGCGCTCGCTCGGCGATACGGCCTGAGGTTCACGGCCTATGAGAGCGGTGCAGGCAACCACTCCTCCTACTTCCCTCCCGACAAGATCGATGCCATGACGGCCTTGTTCAGCTCGGCGCATCGCAACCCGCGCATGCGCGACGTTTATCTCGAGTACTACCGCCTGTGGGTGGCGAGCGGCGGCGACACGATGAACCAGTACCACGACATCGGCCCCTGGTCGAAATGGGGCCTGTGGGGAGCGCTCGAGCGCGTGACGCAGGACCCTGCGACCGCTCCGAAGTACCGCGGCCTGCTCGACTTCATCGCTGCGAATCCGACCCCGCGGTAAGTCCTAGTCCCTGTTCTCGCGCACGCCGGGACGGCGCTGCATCATTGCGGGCGGAGCTTCAGGAGCAACGATGAGCCGTCCCGCGACCCCGCCCGCGTTCGCCACCGTCGACCCCGCGACCCTGCTTCCGGGCAAGTCCTATCCCGGCCACAGCGCGCAGCAGGCCGCGGAAACGGTCGCTCGGTCCGCCGAGGCGCAGCGGGCCTGGCGACGGACCGGCTTCGACGAGCGCGCGCGCCTGATGCGGGCCGCCGCCGCCGTGCTCCGGAAGCGGCGCGACGAGTTCGCCGCGCTCATGACCGGCGAGATGGGCAAGGTCGTGACCGATGGCCGCGCCGAGATCGACAAGTGCGCGAGCGCCTGCGAGCACTTCGCCGAGCACGCGCCGCGCTACCTGGCGCGGCAGGGCGTCGAGATCGAGGGCGCGAAGGCGTTCGTCGCCTTCAATCCGCTCGGCGTGGTGCTGGCCGTGATGCCGTGGAACTTCCCGTTCTGGCAGGTGTTCCGCTTCGCCGCGCCGGCCTTGATGGCGGGCAACGGCGGCGTGCTGAAGCACGCCAGCAACGTGCCGGGGTGCGCGCTGGCGATCGACTCGGTGTTCAGGGACGCCGGCTTCCCCGAGGGCCTGTTCGCCACCGTGCTGGTCAGAGGCGCCGACGTCGAGCGGCTGATCGAGGACGCCAACGTCGCTGCCGTCACGCTCACGGGGAGCGTGGCCGCGGGCCGCAGCGTCGCCGCGATCGCCGGCGGCCAGCTCAAGAAGTGCGTGCTCGAGCTCGGCGGCGCCGACGCCTACCTGGTGCTCGAAGACGCCGACGTGGCGGCGGCGGCCAAGGTGTGCGCCGCAGCGCGCATGGTCAACGCCGGCCAGAGCTGCATCGCCGGCAAGCGCTTCATCGTCGTGCGGCCGCTGCGCGAATCGTTCGAGAGCGCCTTCGTGGAGGCGATGCGCGCCTACCGGATCGGCGACCCGCGCGACCCGGCGACGAAGCTCGGGCCGTTGCAGAGCGTGGCCGCCCGCGACCAGATCCACGAGCAGGTGCAGGAGAGCATCGCCCGCGGCGCAAGGCTCCTGCTCGGCGGCGTGATCCCCGACCAGCCCGGCGCCTGGTACCCGGCCACGGTGCTCGGCGACGTGAAGCCGGGCCAGCCGGCGCATGACGACGAGGTCTTCGGGCCGGTCGCCGCCGTCATCGAGGCCGCCGACGAACAGCACGCCATCGCCATCGCCAACGCCAGCGAGTTCGGACTGGGCTCGGGCGTGCTCACGCGCGACCTCGAGCGCGGCGAGCGCATCGCCGCCGACGAGCTCGATGCCGGCATCAGCTTCGTCAACGACAACGTCCGCTCCGACCCGCGGATGCCCTTCGGCGGCGTCAAGCACTCGGGCTACGGTCGCGAGTGCGCCGACTTCGGCATCCGCGAGTTCGTGAACATCAAGTCGGTCCAGGTCAAGGCCTGATGCGATGACCAAGGGCTCCGACCTTCTCGTCGCCGCGCTCGAGAACGAAGGCGTCGAGCGCATCTTCGGCATACCCGGCGAGGAGAACCTCGACGTCGTCGAGTCGCTCCGCCACTCCGGCATCGAGCTGGTGATCACGCGGCACGAGCAGGCGGCCGGCTTCATGGCCGCCACCTACGGCCGCCTGACCGGCAAGCCCGGCGTCTGCATCACGACCCTGGGCCCGGGCGCCCTGAACCTCAGCACCGCCGCGGCCTTCGCCCACGTCGGCGCCATGCCGATGGTGATGATCACCGGACAGAAGGGCGTCCTGACGTCGCGCCAGGCGCGCTTCCAGATCGTCGACATCGTCGCCGCCATGAAGCCGCTGACCAAGCTGGCGCATCAGATCGTCTCCACCGCCACCATCCCGACGCTCGTGCGCGAGGCCTTCCGCGTCGCCCAGGAGGAGCGGCCCGGGCCGGTGCTGCTGGAGCTGCCGGAAGACATCGCCGGCGAGGAGTGCCCGTCCGCGCGCATGATCCCGCCCCACCCGCTCGAGCTGCCGCTCGCCAGTGCGGCCATGCTCGACCGGGCCGCCGCCATGATCGTCGCCGCCCGCCGGCCGCTGATCATGCTCGGGGCGACCGCGTCGCGACCGCGCGCCACCGCCGAGCTGGCGCAGTTCGTCCTGCGCACGCGCATCCCGTACTTCACCACCCAGATGGGCAAGGGCACGGTGCCGGGCGGCACCGAGCTCTACATGGGCACGGCGGCGCTGTCGGAGCGCGACTACGTGCACGACGCCATCGAGCAGGCCGACCTCATCGTTGCCATCGGCCACGACACCAGCGAGAAGCCGCCCTTCATCATGGACGACGACTACCCGCGGGTGATCCACGTCGCCTACCAGCCGGCGACCGTCGAGCAGGTCTACTTCCCGCAGGCCGAGGTGGTCGGCGACATCGGGCGCTCGCTCTCCCTGCTGGCCGACCGGCTGGAGGGCAGGCTGCCGAACGCCGGCGCGCTCCTGCCCCTGCGCGAGGGCATCCTCGCCCACCTGACGGACCGCGCCACCGAGGACCGGTGGACACCGCAGCGCATCGTCCAGGACGTGCGTCAGGTCATGCCCGCCGACGGCATCGTCGCCCTCGACAACGGCATGTACAAGATCTGGTTCGCGCGCAACTACCGCACCCGCGAGGCCAACACGCTGCTGCTCGATAACGCCCTGGCCACCATGGGCGCAGGCCTGCCGCAGGCCATCATGGCCGCCCTGCTCTATCCGAAGCGGCGCGTGCTCGCGGTGTGCGGCGACGGCGGCTTCATGATGAACAGCCAGGAGCTCGAGACCGCGGTGCGGAGAAAGCTCGACCTGGTGCTGCTCGTGCTCGTCGACAACGCCTTCGGCATGATCCGTTGGAAGCAGGCGAGCGACGGCTTTGCCGATCATGGGATGACCTTCGGCAACCCGGATTTCGCGCTTTACGCGCAGTCCTACGGCGCGCACGGGTGCGGGCTGACGGAGGTCGGCGAGCTGGTGCCGGCGCTGGAGGCGGCGTTTCGCGCCGGCGGCGTCCACCTGATCGCCGTGCCCATCGACTACTCGGAGAACAAGCGCGTGCTCGTCGACGAGCTGCGCGACCGCCCGCCTGCGACGCTCGCGTCCTAGCGACGCGGACCGCCGGTGCCCGCAAGGCTGGTCAGGCCAGCGGCGAGTGGCCGGTGCGGAACACGTCGGGCGTCGTGTCCTCCTCGCCGGAGCCGCGCAGCGTCCGGGTGCCCTCGATGCGCTCCGCCTCCGGCAAGCCGGCCGCTTCCTGCTCGGTCAGCGTCTTCTCGGACACGCGGACCTCGCCGGTGGCGGTGTCCCGGTAGCGCCAGTACCAGCACTCGACGCGCTCGGTGGGCGCGTCCCTGCCCTCTGATTCCATCGGACGATCCCTGCTGTCCCATCGCGAGTGGCAGGCCGCGGACCCGACTTTTCCCCAGCCTCCGGCGGCACCACCCTGAACACGGGGCCCGGGAGGGCCTCGCTGCTTCTGAAACAAGCGGCCTGTCGGACGGGCCGGAAACAGGCGCTCCGAGGCCGGCGAACCCGCTTTGTCCACACTCTTTTCCACAGAAATTGTGGACCGTTCCGGCGCCCTGGCGGGTGCCTCGCGGCTTTCCGATTGCCGTACGATGAGACCGACTCCCCGCGCCGCGACGCCCCAGCCATGACCTTCCTGTGGCCCCAGTACCTGTGGTTGTCGCTGGCGCTGCCCCTGCTGCCGGTGCTGTACGTGTGGCTCCTGCGCCGGCGGCGCAGGAAGGCGCTGCGCTACAGCAGCCTGCAGGTCGTCCGCGAGGCTGCGGGCGAGCCGCACTGGCGGCGGCACGTGCCACCGGCCCTGGTCCTGCTCGCGTGTGGCCTGCTGCTGTTCGCCGCTGCCCGGCCGCTGGCCCCGGTGACACTGCCGTGGGCGAGGTCCTCGATCATGCTGGCGATGGACGTGTCGCTGAGCATGCGCGTGACCGACGTCAAGCCGACCCGCCTGGTGGCGGCGCAGGAGGCGGCGAAGCTGTTCCTGCGCGACCTGCCCAAGGACATCGACGTCGGGCTGGTCACCTTTGCCGGCAGCGCCCAGGTCGTCCAGCCGGCGACCCTGGATCGCGCCGCCCTGGTGAGTGCCATCGACGCGTTCCAGATGCAGATCGGGACGGCGGTCGGGAGCGCGATCGTGCTGTGCCTGGCCGAGCTGTTCCCCGACCATGGCATCAGCCTCGGCGACATGACCTTCGGGCCGGCGCAGAAGGTGCGCCGCCGCGACGACAAGGACAAGCCGCCGCCGAAGCAGATCACGCCCGTGGCGCCGGGCTCGTACAGCTCGGCGGCCATCGTCCTGCTGACGGACGGCCGCCGCACCACGGGCGTCGACACGCTGGAAGCGGCGAAGATGGCCGCCGATCGGGGCGTGCGCATCCATGTCGTCGGCCTCGGCACCGTCGACGGTCAGGCGGCGGGGGGCGACGGCTTCGCCATCTATCTGAAGCTCGACGAGCCGACGCTGCGCGAGGTGGCACGGATGACCGGCGGCGAGTACCACCACGCCGGCACCGCCGAGAAGCTGCGCAGCGTCTACGAGACGCTCGGCTCGCGCCTGCAGGTGCAGACGCGCGAGACCGAGCTCGCGCCCCTGCTCGCGCTCGTGGCCGCGCTCCTGGTCGCGGCCGCGGCATCCCTGTCGGTGCTGTGGCTCGGCGGCATGGGCTGAGGTGCCGCCCCCTTCCGGAGATGCTCATGTCGACATGCTCACGCCCCTTGCTCTGGACCCTCGCCGCGGCACTGCTGGCGGCGCAGGTGCCGCTCGCCGCGCAGTCGCGGGCGCAGGCGACGCCCTCGGTCGAGGCCGACTTGCGCATGCAGGAGGACGCGCAGCCGTTCCGCCGCGCCGCCGACGCCTTCGTCGTCAGTGCCCTCGCCGGCGACGCAGCGCAGGTGCGGTCGATGCTGAGCCCGGCGCTCGTCGCCCGCGCCGGCGACGCGGCGATCCGCACCGCGCTGGAGACGCAGATCCTGCCCTTCTTCGCCCGTGGCACGGCCCCGGGCCGCAGCGTCACCACCACCCGGACGACCGACGCTGCGGGGCAGCAGGGCTTTGCGTTCTACATGTGGCTGCAGGGCGCCGACGGGTCGGCGCAGCGGCCGTTCACGGTGTACGTCGTCGAGGAGCAGGGCCGACTGACGATCGCCAACGTCGTGCCCGACCGGCTCGTCGAAGGGCGGCACCGCTGAGCGCGCAGGACAGGCCTGGGCACGCCATTTGCAGGGCGAGGCACAACGATTCGAGCAGCGTCTTGGAAGCTTGGCTTGTCGGCATTGGCACCGTCCTCGTCGCGGCAACGCTGCTTCCCTTCATACGTGGCCAGAGCTGGTGGATCCGGATCTTCGATTTCCCGCGGATGCAGATCGCGGCAGCCATGCTGCTGGTCCTGCTCGCCCATGTCCTGACGGTCGATGCGAGCCCGTGGGGTCAGCTGCTTCGGGCGGCGCTGATCGCCGGCCTGGCCCTGCAGGTGGGACACATGCTGCCGTACACCCGCCTGGCACGCTCGCAGGTCGAGGACAGCCGCCGGGCCGATCCGGACAACAGCGTGCGGCTGCTGTTCGCCAACGTGCTGCAGAGCAATCGGGACGCGGCGGCGCTGCTGGCCGTCGTGCGCAAGGCGGACCCCGACGTCGTGCTCGCGCTCGAAGCCGACCGCTGGTGGTGCGAGCAGCTGGCGGAGCTGTCGCGGTCGCATCCGTTCACCGTGCTGCGCCCTCAGGACAACACGTACGGGATGCTGCTCTACTCGCGCCTGGCGCTGATCGAGCCCGTGGTGTCGCATCTCGTCCAGGACGACGTGCCGTCGATCCACACCGGCCTCCGCCTGCCCTCGGGGCGGCTGATCAAGCTGCACTGCCTGCATCCGCGACCGCCTGCGCCGACCGAGAGCGACAGCTCGGTGCCGCGCGACGCCGAGCTGCTGATCGTCGGCCGTGCCGTGCGGGAGGATCCCGGTCCCACCGTCGTCATGGGCGACATGAACGACGTCGCCTGGTCGCACACGAGCCAGCTGTTCCGTGACATCAGCGGGCTGCTGGACCCTCGGGTGGGCCGCGGTTTCTTCAACACCTTCAACGCCAAGCACGCCCTGATCCGCTTCCCGCTCGATCACTTCTTCCACTCGAACGACTTCCGCCTGGTCGAGTTCTGCCGGATGCCCTACATCGGCTCCGACCACTTCCCGGTGTACATCCACCTGAGCCACGAGCCCGACGCCGTCCGTGAGCAGGCCGAGCCGGCTGCGGACGCCGAGGAAGGGCGCGAGGCCGAGGAGAAGATCGCGCAAGCGCCGGCCGCGGGCACGTCGCGCCCGGCGGAGCCGGTGCTGCAGTCGCGGTCCAGCGCCGCCGGTTAGCCGTCCGGCACCGGCTCGCGCGAGCCGGTGACCGCGCGCCACGACGGCTTCCGCACGTGTCCCCGGTCGTGCGCCATGCGCAGCAGGAGGAGGCCCGCCGCCAGGCAGACGGCGACGGCCACGATCGACGCTTCCGGGCCGAAGCTGCCGCCCGAGAGGACCGGGTGGCCGCTCAGCTGTCCGTTCAGGTAGCCCGCGCTCTCCACCCCCGACGTGGCAACGCCGAAGATCCCGCTCTGCGCGAAGTTCCAGGACGCGTGGATTCCGATCGCGAGCCACACCCGCCGGGTCACCATGTACGCGGCGGCCAGCATGACGCCGGCCTCCAGCGCGATGGCGGTGGAGCTCATCAGCGTCGCCTCCGGATTCGGAAGATGCATCAGGCCGAAGAGCGCCGCCGAGAGGCCGAGCGCGAGCCAGCTGCCGAGCCATTCCTCGAGGATCCGGAAGGCGACGGCGCGCAGGAGCAGCTCTTCGGTGATCCCGGCCATGAGCGCCAGCATCAGCGCGGGGACGGCGGCCGACGGGGCGTTGACGCCGCTCACCGAATAGACGTCGAGGAGAAAGAGGATGCCGATGACGAGGCCGAACAGGGCCGAGCCGATGGCAGCGCCGGCGAGCGCTTCTGCCAGGCTTCCCTTCGACAGCAGCTCCACGACCGCCCTCCTTTCGACGACGCGGACGAAGGAGTAGTAGCCGACGAGGGCTCCCGCGGCGAGCAGAAGCGGAGCGAGCATCTCGATGCCCCCGGGCAGCAGCGCGGTGCAGGCGGAGCCGATGCCGATCGCAGCGCCGACGCAGAAGAATCCCAGGACGGCTCGCAGCGGCGGCGTCGAGACCAGGCGACGAATGTGGCGGACCAAGCGGCGCAGCATACCCGTGGGTTCGAGCGATGCGCAGCGGATGCCCGCCGCTATCATTTCCGCGATGCGCCCCGAGCTGCGTATCGTCCTGGCGACTGCCGCCTTCGCAGCGGTGCACAGCCTGCTCGCGAGCCGTGCGGCGAAGGACGTCGCGGCGCGCCTCGTCGGCAGCCGTGCGCGGGACGGCTGGTACCGACCGCTCTACAACCTGCAGGCCGCGGCCACCACCGCCTGGTGGCTGCGAGCGGTGCTGCGGCCGCCCGATCGCCAGCTCTGGCGCGCACCGACGCCGCTGGCCGTGGCGATGGTCGCAGGGCAGGCGGCGGCGCTGGTGTGGATGGCTCGGGCCGCCCGCATCGTCGGCATCTTCTCGCTGCTCGGCGTGCACGGCGCCGCGGCCTGGCTCCGCGGCGAACCGGTCCCTCCGCCGCAGGAAGCGCAGGGCCCGGCGCCCTCCAAGGAGACGAGGGGCGCGATGGACGCGCGCGGACCCTTCCGGCGGTCGCGCCATCCGCTCAACGCCGCCCCCATCGTCGTGCTCTGGCTGCAGCCGAGGATGACGCGCAATCGCCTCCTGGCCACGCTCCTCGCCACCGCGTATTTCGTGGCCGGCTCGCGGCACGAGGAGCAGCGCCTGGCGCTGGCCTACGGCGAGCGCTACGAGCGCTACCGCCGCGGCGGTACGCGCTTCCTGGCCTGAGCCGGACCTGACGCGAGCCGGGACGCTCCGCGGTGCCATCGGCCGACCCTCTCCGCATCGTCCACCTGGGCCTCGGTGCGTTTCACCGCGCTCACCAGGCCTGGTATCTGCATCGGCTCATCGAGGCCGGCGAGCGCACCTGGACCATCGCTGCCGGGAACATTCGCCCGGGGATGGAAGACACCGTGGAGGCGCTGCGAGCGCAGGGTGGCGAGTACACGCTCGAGACCGTCGCGCCTTCCGGCGAGCGCAGCTACACGCGGATCGGCTCGCTCCGCGAGGTCATCGCCTGGCAGCCCGGGATCCCCGAGCTCGTGGCGGCGGCCGCCCAGGCGGCCACGCGGATCGTCTCGTTCACCGTCACCGAGGCCGGCTACCACCTGGATCCGAACGTCGGTCTCGACCTGGCGGCAGGCGAGATCGCGGCCGACCTCGCGGCCGCGAGACGACGCGAGGCCGGGATCACGATCTATGGAGCGCTCACGGCGATGCTGCGCGAACGCATGCGCCGCCGCGCCGGCCCGCTGACCCTGCTCTGCTGCGACAACCTGCGCCACAACGGCGATCGGGTGCGCGACGGCTTGCTGCAGTTCATCGAGGCGGTCGGCGACGCGGAGCTGCTCGCCTGGGTCCAGGGCGAGACCACGTTGCCGAACTCGATGGTCGACCGGATCACGCCGCGACCGACCGATGACGTGCGGGAGCGCGTCAGGGCGGCGACGCACCGGGACGACCCTGCGGCGTTGATGACCGAGCGCTTCTCGCAGTGGGTCATCGAGGACGGCTTCGCCGCCGGCCGCCCCGCGTGGGAACAGGTCGGGGTCGACATGGTCGCCTCGGTGGCGGCCCACGAGGAGGCGAAGATCCGCCTCCTCAACGCCACGCACAGCTGCATCGGCTGGGCCGGCACCCTCGCCGGCACGACCTACATCCACGAGGGCATTCGCGACCCCGAGATCCTCGGCTTCGCCCGCGACTACCTGACGGTCGACGCGATTCCGGCGCTCGGCGCGAGCCCGCTCGACCTGCCCGGCTACGGCGCCTCCGTGCTCGAGCGCTTCGGCAGCCCCTTCATCCGCGACACCCATGAGCGCGTGGCGGTCGACAGCTTCTCGAAGCTCGGCGGCTTCGTCGCGCCGACGGTGCGCGACCGGCTGCGCCAAGGCATGAGCATCGACGCCGTGGCGGTGCTGCCGGCGCTGTACCTCGCCTGGCTGCAGCGATGGCATCGCGGTGCCTTGCCCTATGCGTACCGCGACCAGGTCCTCGATGCCGGCGCGGCGGCGCAGCTCTGCAGCGGCAGCGACCCGATGGCCGCGCTCGCGGCGGACGAGCGGACCTGGGGCGATTGCGCCGGCAGCGAGCGCTTGATGGCCGCCCTGCAGCGCGCGCACGCACGGGTCCGGCGCTTCGAGGCTGCGCGCTCGACGCCTTGACGCCGGCGGGCAAGGCAAGGCCTGCTCCCGGCGCGCTGGCAGGCGAGGCGGCACAGGCTTTGCCGAAGGCATGCGCCCGGTGGCAGGGCACCGTTCCTGCCAGGGCAACCGATCCCTCTTCCGAACCCGTCAGGACGTGCGCCGAACCAACCTTGTCGTGGCCCGCGTCGGCCGCCACTCGCTGCATCCGACCTGGCTCGACGCCGGCGGACAACGGACCTGGGACCTGTACCTGTGCCCGTACCAGGAGCTGCACGAGCCGCCCAACGATGCGATCACCGTCGGCGAGGTGGTCGTCGGTCCGAAGTGGACCGGCCTGCGGCAGCTGCTCAATAGCTGGGACGGCTGGCGCGAGTACGAGCGCATCTGGCTGCCCGACGACGACATCTTCGCGACGCAGGGCACCATCGACCGGATGTTCGAGCTGGCCGGCATCCTGCAGTTCGACCTGTGCGCGCCGGCCCTGAACGAAGCGTCGTACTACGCGCACTTCACGACGATGCGCAACCGCTGCTGCCATGCGCGACGCACCGGCTTCGTCGAGATCATGGCGCCGTGCTTCAGCCGCGAGGCGCTCGACCTGCTGCTCCCGACCCTCGACCTCACCACCACCGGCTGGGGATGGGGCCTGGACTCGCTCTGGCCCAAGCTGCTGAGGTACGAAAACATCGGCGTCATCGACAGCACGCCGGTCCTGCATACCCGGCCCGTCGGAGCCTTCCGCGACGAGGCGCTGGGCCGCGCGGTGCGCGAGGAGTCGGATCGCATCATGGAGCGCTACGGCTGCGCGCAGGTGCACCGGACCTTCGCCGCCATCGGCGCCGACCTGCAGGATCTCGACCTCAGCGCCGAAGCGCTGACCGTGCACCTCGCCGAAGGGTGGCGCTATCTGTTCGACTCGGCGCCCGCCGTCCTCCCGTGGCTGCTCGCGGCGCAGAAGCCCGATGGCGGCTGGACCGACTACCCGATCGCGGGCTCGCCGGCACGTGGCTACGTCTGAAGTCGGCGGCCAGGAACGGGTCAGGGACGAGCCCTGCCTCTCGCCTGCCCTGCTGCGCCGCCTGCGCCCGGGCGTGCGCCACCCGGCATTCGCACCGCAGGCACTGCGGCCCGGCATCCTCCACCTGGGCTGCGGCGCCTTCCACCGCGCCCACCAGGCGTTGATCACCCAGCATGCGATCGAAGCCGAGCTGGCGTCGTCCACGCGCAAGGACCGGCTCCCACCCTGGGGCATCGTCTCGACGAGCCTGCGAAGCCCGGACACCGTGCACGCCCTCAAGCCGCAGGGCGGCCTGTATTCGGTGCTCGAGCGCGGCGCCGACCGGACCCGCACGCAAGTGGTCGGCACCCTGTGCCACCTGGCCTTCGTGCCGGAAGAGCGCGAGACGCTGGCGGCCTGCTTCTCGCACGCCGCGATCCGCATCGTCACGCTGACGGTGAGCGTCACGGGTTACTGCATCGATGCCACGTCGCACCGGCTGGACCCTTCGCGTCCGGAGATCCAGCGCGATCTGCGCAGCGACTACCCGTGCAGCACCGTCGGCGTGCTGGTGCAAGGCCTGGCGCAGCGACGCGCCGCCGGCTTGCCGCCGCCGGTGGTGCTCTCCTGCGACAACCTCTCGCGCAACGGGGACGTCGTGCGTCGCGCCTGCATCGACTACGCGGCGCTGAGCGACGACGGACTCGCGCAATGGATCGCCGCGAACGTGCAGTTCCCGAACACCGTCGTCGACCGCATCGTGCCCGCGGTGACGGAAGCGGACCGCGCCGACGCCTTCGACGCCCTCGGCGTCGCCGATGCGGCACCGGTCTCCGCCGAGCCGTATCGGCAATGGGTCATCGAGCGCTTCGACGGGCCGCGCCCGCGCTGGGACGCGGCCGGAGCCGAGTTCGTCGCCGACGTCGGCGCCTGGGAAGCGTCGAAGCTCCGCCTGCTGAACGGCGGTCACCTGGCCCTCGCCTACCTGGGCCTGCTCGGCGGCTTCGACACCGTGGACCGTGCCATCGCCGATTCGCGGATGCTGGCCTTCGTGCGCCGCTTCATGCTCGACGAGCAGTGCCCGACCCTGCCGCCGAGCGGCCACGACGTCATGGCCTATGCGGCCCAGCTCGTGCACCGCTGGCGCAACCCGAACATCGCCGATTCGCTCCTGCGGGTCGGTCGCGACGGCTCGGCCAAGCTGCCGGCGCGCCTGCTCGCGTCCCTGCGCGACAACCTGCAGGCGCAGCGGCCGGCGCCCTGCACCGTGCTCGCCGTCGCCGCCTGGATGCAATGCGCTGCGGGACCTGGCTCCGCCAGGCCCGCTGGCGGCCTCCAGGACCCTCTCTCGGACGCGCTCCAGCGCGTCGGCGTCATGGCCGGCGACGATCCGCAGCGCCTGGTCGACGGCCTGCTCGCCCTGCCGGAGATCTTCGGCGACGACCTGCCCAGCCACCCGCTCCTTCGCCGCGACCTGTGCCGCGCGGTCGATGCGCTGCAACGCCACGGGGTGCCGGGCGCCATCGCCGCGTGCCTGTCGCCGTACGGCGCATGACCGCGACGTTCCTGCCTCGGCAGCGTCGATCGGCTGCGGAGCCACTGGCGATCGAGGCACTCGTCTTCGACATGGACGGCCTGCTCCTCGACACCGAGCGACTGGCGTTCCGTGCCCTGCAGCAGGCCGGCGCCGAGCTCGGCCTGGAGATGCCCGAGAGCCTGTGCCACTCGATGATCGGCGTCGCCGCCGACAAGTCGCGACTCCTGCTGCTGGAGCGACACGGCGACGCGGCCCCCGCCGACGCCCTCTTCGCCGCCGCGGCTCGACACCTCGAGGCGCAGGTCGAGGCGGGGCTGCTCGATGTGAAGGCGGGCGTGCCGGAGCTGCTGTCGGCCGCCGAGCAGGCCGGCCTGCCGAAGGCGGTCGCCACCTCGTCGGCGCGGCAGAAGGCGCTGCGTCACCTGCACGCAGCGGGCATCGACGGGCGCTTCGATGCCATCGTGACGCGCGACGACGTCGAGCGCGGCAAGCCGCATCCCGACCTCTTCCTCCGCGCCGCCGCCGCGCTGGGCACGGCGCCGGAGCGCTGCCTGGCGCTCGAGGACTCCTACAACGGCGTCCGCGCCGCGCACGCCGCCGGCATGCCCGTGGTCATGGTCCCGGACCTGCTCGCTCCGAGCGAGGAGATGCACCGCCTCTGCCGCGCCGTGCTGACGGACCTGCATGCGGTGCTGCCGCTGCTCGGCCGCGGCGGCGATCGCTAGCGCGGCGAACGCACTTCGCGCCCGCCGCCGCCTCAGTACAGGATGCGGCAGCGGATCGTGTCCGGCACGCTGCAGAGATCGGCCAGCGTCGGGTCCCTCGCGGCGCCGTCGACGTCGATCACGACGTAGCCGACCTCCTCGTTCGTGCTCAGGTACTGCGCCGCGATGTTGATGCCCGACGCCGAGAGGCGATCGTTCACATGGGCCAGCACGCCGGGAACGTTGCGGTGGATGTGCAGCAGGCGGCTGCGGCCGGTGTGCTGCGGCAGGGCGACCTCGGGAAAGTTGACCGCCGACGTGGTCGAGCCGTTGCTGCTGTAGCGGATCAGCTTGGCGGCGACCTCCTTGCCGATGTTCACCTGCGCCTCCGAGGTCGAGCCGCCGATGTGCGGCGTCAGGATGACGTTGTCGAAGCGCCGGAGCGGCGACTCGAAGACCACGTCGTTGCCTTGCGGCTCCACGGGGAAGACGTCGATGGCGGCGCCATGCAGATGCCGCCGCTCGAGGGCGTCGGCGAGGGCATCGATGTCGACGACGCTGCCGCGCGAGGCGTTGATCAGGTGGCTGCCCGGCTTCATTGCGGCCAGCTGCGCCGCACCCATCATGTCCTTCGTGTCGGGCGTCTCGGGGACGTGCAGGCTGACGACGTCCGACGCGGCGAGCAGCTCGTCGAAGCCGCTCTCGCGGGCGTTGCCGAGCGGCAGGCGCGCCTCGACGTCGCGGAAGAGCACGTTCATGCCGAGCTGCTCGGCCAGCACGCCCACCTGGGTGCCGATGTGCCCGTAGCCGACGATGCCGAGCGTCTTGCCGCGCACCTCGTACGAGTGGGCGGCGCTCTTGACCCAGCCGCCGCGGTGCAGGATGGCGTTCTTCTCGGGCACGCCCCGCATCAGCATGATGATCTGCGCCAGCACCAGCTCGGCGACGCTGCGGGTGTTCGAGAACGGCGCGTTGAACACGGGCACGCCGAGGCGCATCGCCGCGCGCAGGTCGACCTGGTTGGTGCCGATGCAGAAGCAGCCGAGCGCTTCCAGCCGGCGCGCGTGGCGCAGCACCTCCGCGGTGACCTGCGTGCGCGAGCGGATGCCGAGGAGGTGCGCGTCCTCGACGGCCCCGAGCAGCTCGCTGCCGGCCAGCGCCTTCGGGTGGGTGACGATGCGCGTGTAGCCGTCGCGGCGCAGGGTCTCGACGGCCGAGTCGTGGATGCCTTCGAGCAGGACGACCTTCAGCTCGCTGCGGAGCGCACGGATCTCGGCGGCGTTCATGACGTCCTTCCCTGGCGCAGTCGCAGCGCGTTGGTGATCACCGAGGCCGAGCTCAGGCTCATGGCCACGGCGGCGAGCATCGGCGACAGCAGCCAGCCGGTGAGCGGATACAGCACCCCGGCGGCAACCGGGATGCCGAGGGCGTTGTAGACGAAGGCGAAGGCCAGGTTCTGCTTCATGTTGGCGATCGTCTGCTCGGAGATGCGGCGCGCCCGCGCGATGCCGCGCAGGTCGCCCTTGACGAGCGTCAGCTGGGCGCTGTTCATGGCCACGTCGGTGCCGGTGCCCATGGCGATGCCGACGTCCGCCTTCGCCAGGGCCGGCGCGTCGTTGATGCCGTCGCCGGCCATCGCGACGACCCGGCCCTCTCGCTGCAGGCGCGACACGAGCTCGAGCTTGTCGGCCGGCTTCACGTCGCCGTGCACTTCGTCGATGCCGAGCTTGCGGCCGACGCTGCGGGCCGTGGCGAGGCCGTCGCCCGTCGCCATGACGACGCGGATGCCCAGCGCTTTCAGCGACGCGAGCGCGTCCGGCGTGGTGGCCTTGATGGGGTCCGCGACGGCGAGCCATCCGGCCGGCTCGCCGTCCACGGCCAGGAACATCACGCTGGCGCCCTCCTGGCGCAGCGCGTCCGCCTGCGCCGCCATGGCGTCGACCGAGACGCCGATCTCCTTCATCAGCGCCGCGTTGCCGAGCGCGATCGCCTTGCCGCCGACGATGCCGCGAACGCCGATGCCGGTGCTCGAATCGAAGCTCTCCGGCTTGTCCAGCACGAGCCCGCGCTCGAGCGCGGCGCGCACGATCGCCGCCGCCAGCGGATGCTCGCTGCCCTGGTCGATGCTGGCGGCGAGTCGAAGCACCTCGTCGGCGGTGGTGCCGGGCGCCGGGAAGGCGCGGTCGAACGTCGGCCGGCCTTCGGTGAGGGTGCCGGTCTTGTCGACGATCACGGTGTCGACCTTGCGCAGGTTCTCGATGGCCGCGGCGTCGCGGAACAGCACGCCTTGCGTCGCCGCGTTGCCGGTGGCGACCATGATCGACATCGGCGTCGCCAGGCCGAGCGCACAGGGGCAGGCGATGATCAGCACGGCCACCGCGTTGATCAGCCCGTAGCCCCAGCTCGGCTCGGGGCCGAACAGGCCCCAGCCGAGGAAGGTCAGGATGGCGACGGCGATGACCGCCAGGACGAACGTGCCGGCGACGCGGTCGGCCATCCGCTGCATCGGCGCGCGGCTGCGCTGCGCCTGGCTCACCATCTGCACGATCTGCGCCAGCACAGTGGCGGAGCCGACCGACTCGGCGCGCATGACGAGCGCGCCGCTGGTGTTGATCGTCGCGCCGATGAGCCTGTCGCCGGGGCGCTTGGCGACCGGCATCGGCTCGCCGGTGAGCATCGATTCGTCGACCGAGCTGCTGCCCTCGACGACCGAGCCGTCGACGGGCACCTTCTCGCCGGGACGCACGCGCAGGGCATCGCCCACGTGCACGTGCGTCAGGGGGATGTCGGCCTCGGTGCCGTCAGCGTTGATCCGGCGCGCCGTCTTCGGCGCCAGTCCCAGCAGCGACCGGATCGCCGCCGAGGTCTGCGAGCGCGCCCTGAGCTCCAGCACCTGGCCGAGCAGCGTCAGCGAGATGATCACGGCGGCCGCCTCGAAGTACACGGACACCCGTCCCATGGCGGCGAACGACGCCGGGAACGCCTCGGGCGCCACAGTCGCGACGACGCTGTAGGCGAAGGCCGCCGCCGTGCCGAGCCCGATCAGCGTCCACATGTTGGGGCTGCGGTTGACCACCGACTGCACGCCGCGGACGAAGAACGGCCAGCCGGCCCACAGCACCACCGGCGCCGACAGCACGAGCTCGACCCAGCTTTGCGTCGCCATGTCGAACAGCTGCATGCGGTGGCCGAACATCGCCAGCACGGCGACGGCGATCGTCAACGGCAAGGTCCACCAGAAGCGGCGCCGGAAGTCGACGAGCTCCGGGCTCTCGGCATCGTCAAGGCTGGGCATCTCCGGCTCGAGCGCCATGCCGCACTTCGGGCACGCGCCCGGATGGTCCTGGCGCACCTCGGGGTGCATGGGGCAGGTGTAGACGGTGCCCGGAGCCGCGGGCGCCGCCGCCGCGGCGTGAGCGGGTGCATCGTGGCGGGCCGGCTGCAGGTACTTCGCCGGATCGGCGGCGAACTTCGCCCGGCAGCCGGCGCTGCAGAAGTAGACCGGCTTGCCGTCGTGCTCGTGCACGTGCGGCGACTGCGCCGTCACCGTCATGCCGCAGACCGGGTCCTTCAGCTCGATGAGCGGGTCGGCGCCCGATCCGGGCGCATCCGCGACCGTCGCCGTCCCGGCGCAGCAGGAGGAATCGGCGCCGTGCGCGTGTCGATGGTGTTCCATGGTCTTCTCCAGGTGGAGGTCCGATTTGCCTGAGCGAAGCTTAAACTCCGTACTCGACCCCAGAGTCAAGCCCCCGCATCGGGAGGACCCACGCGCCATGAGGTCATCGCCGCCTGCGCCATCGCTCACCATCGGCCGGCTCGCCCGGGCCGCCGACGTGGGCGTCGAGACCATCCGCTACTACCAGGACCGCAAGCTCCTGCCGGTGCCGCCCAGCGACGGCGCGTTCCGCCACTACCCCGTGACGCTGGTCGAGCGCATCCGCTTCATCAAGCGGGCGCAGGAGCTCGGCTTCTCGCTCGAGGAGATCCGCGAGCTGCTGGACCTGGAGGACGGCGCCGATCGCAGCTCGATCCGCCGCGTCGCCGGCGACAGGCTGCAGCAGATCGAGGCCAAGCTCGCCGATCTCAGGAGGATGCAGCGCGTGCTCAAGGAGGTCCTCACGCAATGCGAGCACACCCGGGCCGACCTGCCGTGCCCGATCATCGGCACCCTCCGCGAGCCCTCGGCCCGGCCGCTACCGGACTCCGCGCATCCTCGACCGCGGCGCTAGCGGGCGATTCGGCTCCGCTCGACGCGCGACGAGGCGCGTGCGTCGGCAACGGATGTACCCGACAGCGGTGGGACATGTACCAAGTGTTCTTGGCGTGGGGCGCACTCAGGATCTGTCCGGTGCTGCCGGCGCCGTCGACGCGCCAGCCGGCGTGCACGCAGAGGATCTCTCATGGCCGCTCGCCTGTTCGTGTCCGCCTTGTTGCTCGCGCTCGGCGCCTGCGCCTTCGACGGACCGGCACCCGCCACGGCGTCGGTCAAGCAGATGGAGGTGAACGGCGCTCGCCTGGCCTACATCGAGCAGGGTCGTGGCGTCCCGGTGGTCTTCGTCCACGGCTCCATGAACGACCATCGCCTCTGGACCCCGCACGTGCAGGCTGTCTCGCGCCAATACCGCGCGGTCTCGTTCACACAGCGGTACTTCGGCAGCGCGCCCTGGCAGACCGACTGGCCGAAGTTCGGCGTCAAGGCGCATGCGGCCGATCTGGCGGCCTTCATACGCGGCCTCGGCGCCGGTCCGGTGCATGTCGTGGGCTGGTCGTATGGCGCCAGCGTCGGTCTGGCGATGGTCCAGCAGCACCCGGAACTGGTGAAGAGCGCGTTCCTGTACGAGCCGGCCCATCCGACCTTCGTGAGCGATCCCGCGGACCTCAAGGCCATCGCCGACGACCGCGCCCATTTCGCTCCCGCTGTGCAGGCTGCCAGGGCCGGCGACAACCTGGCCTCGGCGCGCGCGCTGTTCGATCTCGTCGGCAACCGCAGCGGCGTCTTCTCGACCCTGCCTGCGGAGTTCCAGGCCATGGTCGTCGACAACGCGCGCACCATGCCCCTGCTCCTCACCGCGCAGGAACCCCCACCGTCCATCGCTTGTTCGATGCTCCAGCAGGTCCGGCCGACGGTGGCCGTCGCTCGCGGTGAACGCACGCGGACGTTCTATCGCGTCATCGCCGACACGGCCGCGAACTGCATGCCGAACAGTCGCCACGTGGTCGTGCCCGGGGCCACGCACATGTGGCCTGGAACGGACCCCGCAGCCTTTGCCGAGACGGTGCTTGACTTCCTGTCCCGGCAGTAGAGCGTCGGCCGAGGACGAAGCCCGCGTCAGCGTGCCGAAGCTGAAGGCACGGGCCTCGTCGCAGTTCCGCGGAGGGCCGCTGCGCCGATGGCGGCGGCCTCGCGTTTTGTCATCCTCGACCCGCTGCGCGGATCGCCCTTGCGCGTCGTTCGCAGCCACCGAAAGGCCGCTGCCAGAGTTCCGGCATCGCCGGCAGAGCTATGAGCTCTCGCGGGCCTGCGCTTCCGCCGCCAGCCGCGCCGGCGCATTGAGGGCGCCGTAGGCGTCGTACGCGCGCACGCGCTGAACGATCTCGAAGAAGAATCGGTCGGCGAACGCTTCGGTGTAGATGTGCAGATAGTCGCCGTCGGCCGAGCGATCGAAGAGGATCCCGAGCTCGCGCAGCGAGGCCAGCAGCGCCGGATCGAGATCGAGCCGAGCCGCGAGGTCGTCGTGGTAGTTGGCCGAGATGGCCACGAAGGCCACGCCGCGCGACCTCAGGCGCGCGACGGTGCTGAAGATGTCGTCGCAGGCGAAGGCGATGTGCTGGACGCCGACGCCGCCGGTTGCGCTTGCCTTGCGCGCAGTCCGCGTCGTCCTGCTGCTCGAGGTGTTGAGGACGATGCGGAGGCTGCGCTCGATGTCGGCGACGCCGACGCTGCGGACGAGGCCGAAGGGGTCGGCGAGCTCGAGGCTGTCGCCGGGCTCGAGCCCGAGCACGGCGCGGCCGAACAGCACCCAGCTGTCGAGCCGGTCGTTGGCCAGACCGAGCGCGATGTGGTCGATGCTGCGCAGGCCGCCGTCAGGCACCGCCTCGCCGCGGGGGTCGTCCACGAAGTCGGCCGCCAGGGGATCGGCATCCGGCGACGATCCGGCGACGAAGTGGACCAGGATGCCGCCCGGCGAGACGATCGCCGGCATGGCGAGCTCACGCGGTCCGCGCGGGCCCTCGACCCGCGCCGATTGCAGCGCGACCGCGCGGTTCACGGCGCGCTCCGGTTCAGGCGTCGCGATGCCGATGGCGCAGACGCAGGGGCCGCCCTCGACAAAGCGCCGGCGTGCGGACGACTCCGGCTCGGCGTTGACGACCAGGCGGATCGATCCCTGGCGGAACAGCGCGACGGCCTTGGAGCGATGGCGCCCCGCCTGCGCGAAGCCCATGCGGCCCAGCCACACCGCCAGCTCGGCGGCAGCGCTGTCGTCGACGCCGAATTCGAGGAACGAGTAGCCGCCGAGCCGTGGCATCGCGGGCGGATCGAACAGCTCCGTCCGCTCGGCCGCGAGCTTCGCCGCCGCAGCGCCGTCTTGGCTCGCTTCGCGCTCGAGGCGGCGTCGGACCTGGCTTTCGACCAGCAGCAGGGAACGCATGGCGTCGGTCGCGGTGCGCCGGTTCGGCGTCTCCCGGAAGACGTCGTTGAAGATCTCGAGGGAAAGCGGCCCGGCGTAGCCCGCGCGAAGCACCAGCGCGAGGAAGCGCTCGCAGTCGAACTGGACTGCCCGGGGAGGCAGCGGTGGTGGCGCGCCCACTGCAGGACGTCCATCGCCAGGATCGGCGCGTCGGCCATCTGCAGGAAGAAGATCTTCTCGCCCGGGATCGTCGCGATCGCCGAGGGATCGTCGCCGAGCGACAGCGTGTGGAAGCTGTCGAGGATCAGCCCCAGGTGCGGGTGGTCCGCCCGTTCGACGATCGCCCAGGCCTGCCGGTAGCGGCTGACGTGGCGGCCCCAGGCCAGCGCCTCGTAGCCGATGCGCAGGTTGCGCCGCGCCGCCCGTTCCGCGAGCTCGTGAAGCTGCGCGGCGCTCCGCTGCGGGTCGTCGAGGCTCTGCGCCGAGGTGTTCGAGCAGACCAGCATCGTCGGGGCGCCGAGCGCCTGCATGACGTCGAACTTGCACTCGGCCCGATCGAGGTTGCGGGCGTGATCGGCGTCGGGCATGCCTTCGAAATCGCGAAACGGCTGGTACAGGTCGATCGACAGTCCCAGGTCCGTGGCCATCGCCCGCAAGTCGGCGGCACTGCCGTCGAAATTGACGAAGTCGGGCTCGAACAGCTCGATCCCGTCGAAGCGGGCGGCGGCGATCGCCTGCAGCTTCTGGCGGAGCGTTCCGCTCATCGACACCGTGGCGATCGATCTGCGCATGGCGGCTCCGTTCAGTCGCCGAGCCGCGCCACCGAGCGCAGCACGTCCGGCGTCGTGCTCGAAAAGCCGAAGAACTCCAGGTAGGCCGGGATCTGCTCGAACAGCATGTCGGAGCCGACCTGGAAGCGGCAGCCGCGCTCGGCTGCCGCCGTCAGGAATGCCGTCATCTCCCTCTTCATCACCACCTCGCCGACGAAGGCGGTCGGCGCGATCCGGTCCACGTCCATCGGCAGCGGATCGCCGTCGTTCATCCCCATCGGTGTCGCATTGACCACGATGTCGAAGCCGGCCGGATCGCCGGAGCCGGTGGCGACCTGCAGCGCCGGGTGGTGCGACCGCAGCCGCACGGCCAGCGCTTCGGCAGCTTCGGCGCGAGCGTCGAAGAGGCCGAGCGACGCCACGCCGGCCGCGGCGAGCGACGCCGCGATGGCCGAGCCGACTCCGCCCGCGCCGACGACCAGCGCCCGGGCCCCGTCGACGACGCAGCCTTTGCGGCGCAGGCCGCGCACGAACCCCTCGCCGTCGAACAGGTCGCCGGCCAGCCGACCGTCGGGCTCGCGGCGAACCGCATTGCACGCGCCGGCGATCTGCACCGCGGGCGATCGCAGGTCGAGCAAGGGCACCGTGCTCACCTTGTGCGGCATCGTGATGAGTGCGCCGTGGATGTTCTCGAGCGTGAACACCGCGCGCAGGAACGCCGGGTAGTGCTCGTCGCGGCAGCCCATGGGAACGACCACCGCATCGATCCCCGCTTGCTCGAAGTAGGGGTTGTAGATCAGCGGCGCCTTGAACGCGTGCGTCGGCCAGCCGATGTGGGCGAGCAGCGCAGTGCTTCCACGGATCATCGAGGCCGCGGATCCGGTCTTCATCGTTCACCCGCCAAAGTGCGAACTCTCATCGACGCGCCTGCCAAAAAGAAGCCGATAAGCATTTTGTAGAGGGGCTGCGGTCTGGTCAGGAGCGCCTTTGCGCCGACATCGGGGCAAAGCCCCCGATTGACCGACGCCGGCGAAGACCTAGAATCGAACTCTGTTCTGTCCAACAGAACGCCCATCGCGGGACGCGGTGTTGCTGTCATCCATCCACTTTGCTCGCATACAGGAGAACCCATGAAATCGAAGCTGATCCAGCTCACCGCGATGCTCTCGCTGCTGGCGGCCGGCGGTGTGGCGCTGGCCCAGGACATCCAGGAACGGACGATCCGGTTCGGTCACCTGAACAACCCCGACCATCCGACCAGCACCGGCGTGAAGAAGTTCGCCGAGCTCGTCGCCGCCCGCAGCGGCGGCAAGATCACGGTGAAGGAATTCCCCAGCAGCCAGCTGGGCAACGAGCTGCAGCAGCAATCCGCGCTGCAGGGCGGGGTGCAGGAAATGCTCGTGGCGTCCACCACGTCGCTGACCGGCATCGTCAAGGAGCTGGGCCTCTTCGACTTCCCGTTCCTCTTCAGCAACGCCCGCCAGGCCGACGCGGTGGTCGACGGCCCCCTGGGCAAGATGCTCGGCGGCAAGCTGGCGGAAAAGGGCGTCGTCGTCCTGGGCTTCTTCGACCTGGGTTTTCGCAACGTCACCAACAGCAAGCGCCCGATCACCAAGGCCGAGGACCTCGACGGCCTGAAGCTCCGCGTGATCCCGAACCCGGTGTTCCTCGAGACCTTCAAGACCTTCAAGGCGAACCCGGTGCCGATGCCTTTCGCCGAGCTCTACGGTGCGCTCGAGAGCAAGGCGGTGGACGGGCAGGAGAACCCGTACTCGGTGATCCTGTCGAGCAAGTTCTACGAAGTGAACAAGTTCGTCAGCGGCACCAACCACGTGTACGCGACGAATCCCGTCCAGATCAGCAAGCGCTTCTGGGACCGGCTGTCGCCGGCGGAGCAGAAGCTGCTGCAGGACGCCGCCATCGAAGCCCAGAACCACCAGCGCGTGGTCAGCCGCGAGGCGGCCGGCAAGGCCCTGGCCGAGCTCAGGGCCAAGGGCATGGCCTACAACGACATCTCGCCCGCCGAGCTGGCCCGCATGCGCGCCGAAGTGAAGCCGGTGCACGACAAGTTCGCCGCCTCCTACGAGCCGGCGGTGGTGAACCTGTTCAAGAGCGAGCTGGAACGCGTCTCGAAGCTCTGAGCATCAGGGCCGGCGAGGCAGCTGCGCGTCCGGATCGTCCAAGGCCGCGCACCGCCGTGCCCGCTCGAGCGCTCCATCACATCAACATCCGCGCACGCCGGACGCTTATCGCGGAGCTGAAGGAGTTCTACAAAGGCGTGGTCGGGCTGCGTGACGGTTGGCGGCCGCCGTTTCGGTCGACGGGGCACTGGCTCTATCTCGGCGAGGTACCGGCCGTGCACCTCGTCGAGGACGAGACGCTCGACGAGCCGACGGCGACCCGCGGCTCCACGATCGATCACGTGTCGTTCTCGTGCACGGGCCTGCGGGCGTTCGAAGCCTTGCTGAAGGCGAAGGACATCCGGTTTCGACGAAGCGACGTGCCCGGAACGTCGCTCGTCCAGTTGTTGTTCGACGACCCTGCCGGAAACGGTGTCGAGCTTCAGTTCACCGATGCCGACGCCTGAGGCTCGGCTGCGCAGGAAAACGCATTGCACTACCAACTTTGTGGCCCCCGCGATACGGTTGCCGCAGCACCGTGCGCGGGTCCGCAGCAACTGGAGTTTCCATGAAGATCGGTTTGGCGCAGAGGCTATCGGTGACCTTGTTGGGCGCCTTGCTGGCGTGGCCGGTCGGAGCTCTCGCCGCCGCGACCATCACGCCGATGACCGACGGTTCGAGCGCCTCGGCCGCTGCATTGGCCAATTCGCTCCTGGCTCCCTCGAGCCGCCTGACCTACGTTCCGGGCTCCGCGTCCTATATCGGTTCGCCCACCGCGTCGGGCACGTTCAGCGGCGGCGGAACCGAAGCCGGCGGCATCGGCATCGAAAGCGGCGTGGTCCTGACCACCGGCGATGCCCGCTTCCTCGGCAGCAGCGCTGCCTTCCCGGGCGACTCGCCGAACAAGACCGGCACGTTCACGGCCGGGGTCGGCAATTCGCTGACGCCCAACAGCTCGCCGGGCCATCCCCTTTTCTCTTCACTGACCAGCTCGGGAACGGCCAACGCCACGATTCTCGGATTCCAGTTCGTTCCGCTCGATTCATCGATCCAGCTGAGTTTCGTCTTCGCCTCCGAGGATTACAACGACGTCGTCAACTCGGGGTTTCCGAGCGACGTGTTCGGCATCTTCGTGAACGGCGTGAACTACGCGCTTGTTCCCGGCACCTCGACGCCGATTTCCGCAGCGACGGTCAACTGCGGCGGGCCGACATCCGGACCTGCGAACGGTGCCGGCGCGCAGAACTGCGCCCGCTTCCGCGACAACCCGCCGTTCCTGGACCTGATCGACAGCGAGCTGGACGGATTCACCACCGAATTCACCTTGCTGGTTCCCGTCAACGCGTCGGCCGTCAACCTGATCCAGTTCGGCATTGCCGACAGTCTGGACGATTCCGGCGATTCCGCGTTGCTGGTTCGCGCCAACAGCATCGCTCCGATACCCGAGCCCTCCACCTATGCCTTGATGGTGGCCGGCTTCCTGGCCATCGGCCACGTCGCAAGACGTCGCCGGCAGGCGCGCCGCTAGAAGGGTCGCGGGCCTCCCCAACATCACGCATCACGCAAGGAGAGACAAGTGGAACGACGCAGTTTTCTTTCGGGCGCGGCCGCCGCCGTGGCGACAGCCATGACGGCCAAGGAGGTCGCCTTCCCGGCCGAGGCGTCGGCACAGGCGGTGCCGGCGGGCCAGGTGCTGGTCACGCAGCTCTGGTCGCGCCACCTTCAGTGGGTCAGCACACGGGCCCAGGCCGATGCCGACCCGTACGGCACCGGCGTCAAGGTCGGCGAAGCGCTGCTGGCGGCGGGATACGCGGCGGTCGACCTGACGGTGCGTGACGACGGCCATGTGCGGCCTCCGCTGGTCGCCACCAACCTGCCGCTGATGCTGAACGGGATTCGCAGCACGGGCGCCATCTGCGACCACATCGGCGTCAACTTCGGGCCGCCCAGCGATCCGGCGAACACCGCCTGGATCGCGAGCCAGTTCGTGCACGAGATCCTGTCCGTGGCCGGAGCGAACGGCATCCGCAAGTACCGATTCAACAACGCCGGCAACACGGTGCCGAGCTTCCCGGCCAACACCTTCGGCGCGCAGATGACGGCGCTGCTCGACGGCGTCCGCCTGAACCACCGGCGACTCGCCGCCATCAATGCCCAGTACGGCGGCCTCTGCGGCGTGGCCCACACGCACGGCGGCAACATCGGCACCTCGGTGGAGCCCTACGTCTATTCGATGCAGGGCATCTCGCCGGATCTCATCGGCATCAATCTCGCCATCGGCCATGTCGCCTCGGCCGCGCCGGGCACGACGTGGCAGATCGCCATGCGCCGCGCCATGCCCTACATCAAGTGCACGGCGGTCGAGGACGTGAGGGCGACCGTCAACGAGACGACGGGTGCGCTGAGCATCTCCCGAGTCCAGCCTCCGGGCGCGACGGGCACGGGCGGAGGCGTCATCAACTGGGCGACCTTCTACTCGCTCCTGCGCCTGGGCGGCTACAGCGGGGCGGCCGAGTCTCAGATCGAATACACCATCACGGGCGCGAACGGCACGTCGGTGAGCCTCAACAGCGCCTTCTTCGCCGACAACGCCCAGTTCGTGTCGGGCAACCTGACGCCGGCGATCATGATCGCCGCCATGAAGATGGACTCCGACTTCATCCGCCAGCGCGCGGTGGCGGGCGGCTGGAGCCCGGCGCAGATCCTCTGAACCTCGGAGGGGCTCGGCGCCACGCCGGCCGAGCTGCGTGATGCAGCGTCCAGTGACCGTCGTGACCGGGGCCGCCTTGGCTGTCGCGGCGGCGTTGCTCTGGTGGATCGCGCTGCCTGCGGACGAGGCTGTTCGTGCCGGCGCAGGCGCCCGCGCCGACCCCGGCGCGGAGCCGGTCGCGGGGTCGACAGGTTCCCTTGCTGTCGTCCCGAGCCGGACAGCGCCGGCCGCGCCGGCAGCGCCGCCGAAGCCGGCACCGGCGCAGCCCGTGCGGTCGTCGGCGCCAACCGCGGCGACGCCGGCCTTTCCGGTGCCGATCACGGTCACGGCACCGCAACGTCTCCTGGTCGGCGAGCTCGGTGAACTGATCGTCGGCGTCGGCGCGCGCGCCGGCGTCGCCGAGATCGCCTTCACCGTGCAGTTCGATGCCGACGTCCTGCAGGTGCGCGCGGGAACGCAGGGAAGCTGGGCCGTCGATGCCGGCACGAGCCCGCGTTTCGTCGTCGACATCTCGAGCGAGGAAGACCGCGTGCGGATTCGCAGCGCCGCCGCGGGTCAGCGATCGGGCATGGCCGGCGGCAGCGTCGCGATCGTCCAGTTCCAGGCGCTGGCCCCCGGCACGACGTCGGTGCTGATCACCGACGTGGTGGTCAGGGATTCGGCCGGAAAGGCGATGGCGAGCGCCGTCTCGGGATCCAATCTGCAGGTGACGGTCGACTCGCTGCCGGCGCGCCCGACTGCTGCCCTCAGCCGCTGAAGCTCAGCTTGTAGCCCCACGAGTCCAGGCCGCCGGGGATGGCGTTGAAGGACATCGTGATGCGGCGCTCGCCGCGGTTGGGCGGCACGGCGTGCATCAGGTAGCTCGGAAACAGCACCAGATCGCCGGGTGACGGCGCCGGGGCGAGCCATCGGTCGCCGTTGAACGGCGTCGGAGCCGTCTTGGCGTGATCGTTCTTGAAGACGAAGTCGGTGCCGCCCGGCGACTTCATGAAGACGGTCTGCGACTCCGGGTGCATGCGCGTCAGGTAGACCACGCCCGAGACGAAGCTGTTGGCGTGGTTGTGCATCGCCTGCACGCCGCCGGCGTCCAGCACGTTGACCCACATCTCCTTGATCGACCAGCCGAGCCGCTCGCCGAACATCAGCGCACCCATGTCGACGATCTTGGGCGTGATCAGCGTTGCTGCCTCGATCAGCAGGGGGCTGTCGCCGGGACGCAGCATCTCGGTGTGCGAGAGATTGCCGGATGCCTTGTTGGCGCTCAGCGCCAGGGCGCTGAAGTGACGGACGAGGCCCTCGACCAGGCGCGCGCTCAGCGTGCCCGGCGCGCGCAGGAAGGGAACGGGAAAGAGGCCGAACACTTCATCCATGTCGTTCACTCGCCGCGCGGGCGGCGAGTGGAGACAGCTGCACTAGGTCATCGGGCCCTACTTCGCCACGCGCACGGTTGCCGTCGACGTGAGCTTCTTCTGCACGCCCGCCTCCATGAAGTTGGCCGTCATGGTGAGCGGCACCGCGTCGCCGGCGGGAATGTTGTTGTCGAGAAGCGCCTTGTCGAAGGTCACGATCAAGGTCTGCCCGGTCACGTTCGTGGTCACCGGTTCGAAGACCTCCGCGGTCAGCGGCGTCGAGAGGCGCACGTTGCCGTCCAGCGTGTAGCCGGCCGGGACCTTGAAGACCGCCGTGATGAGCCCCTGGACATTGGTGAAGACACCGGCCGGCCGCAGGTTGAGGACGTTCGGCACGAACTGCAGCGCACCCGGCATGTTCTGCGGAGCCAGGGTGACGATCACCTTGCCCACGGGACGCGGGTCGGTGCAGTCGTTGTAGAAGTACTCCCCTTCGCGATCGAACGTGTACTGCGCCGTCTGGCCGGGCTGCAGCCGGAAGTTGAACTTGCCTTCGAAGAACTGCGTCGCGCAGTGCTCCTTCAGGTTGGGCGAGTTGGGGAACGTCTCCACGCCCGGATTGCGGAACGTCACCGTCGTGCCGACCGGAACCGTCCGCTGCGACGGGACCATCGAACCGGTGTCGACCGAGTCGGGCGTCGAGTTGGCATTGCCGTTCGAGCGGGCCATCCAGATCTCGTTGTCCGGCACGATCCCCGGCGCCGTGTTGCCGACCGGGCGACGCCAGTTCGCGATCGGCAGCGGAGCCGGTGCTTCGCTGCTGCCCGAGACGTAGGTCGGGTCCGAACGCGGGCCGGTGTGGTACTTGGCCGTGCCGCCGATCTTGAACGCCCAGACCGCGTCGCCGTTGCCGCCTTGCGAATACGGCTGGCTCCCGGCCATGTTGGTGGTGGCGATGTACTGCTCGCCGTTGATCATGTACGAGATCGTGCCGGCCTGCGACGGCGCGCCCATCTGGAAGCGCCACAGCTCGTCACCCGTCGCCGCATCGCGCCCGACCAGCCAGCCGTCCATCTGGGTGTGGAACAGCAGGTCGGTGGCCGTGACCAGCGGGTTGTGCTGCCGCGAGAGGTCCAGCCGCAGCGGCTTGTACCACTTCAGCTCGCCCGTCGAGTTGTCGAGCGCGGCCAGGCCGCCGGTCTGGTAGCCGCCGATCTGGCGCAGGCCGTTGCCGCCCTGCTGCAGCGGGTGTCCGACGGGGCTGAACGACATGCCGATGTAGCGCATGTTGAGCCTGGGGCTGATCGACGTGTTGGTCATGTCGTTGCCGCCGTTCTGGCTCGTCATCGACATCGTCACGAAGCCGTCGTACGACCCGTCGTACATGCAGCCGCGGTAAGGCAGCGGGGTGGTCAGGAACGGCTCGCTGGGGGTCAGGTAGTTCGGCGTCCGGTAGACGAGCCGCAGCTGGCCCGGGTTGGCCGGGTCGGGCTCGGCCTGGTAGCCGTTCCAGTTCGGCACCATCCGGTTCTGGTCGCCCGGAACTTCCGAGCCCAGGTTCTGCAGCGACACGCACTGCGGATAGAAGTAGCCCTGCAGCGGGAACGGCTGCGTCGGCGCGGGCGCCTGGCGCGTGTCTGCCGGCACGGCGCGGTACTCGATGGGCAGGGCGGGCTTGCCGTTGGTGCGGTCCAGCGTGAACTGGAAGCCCGACTTGGTGCCGTAGAAGAGGACCTTCCGCGACTGGCCGCCGATCATCACGTCGGCGAACGACGTCGGATTGACGTTGTCCATGTCCCAGATGTCGTGGCGGACCATCTGGAAGTGCCACTTGTACGCGCCGGTCTTGAGGTCGAGCGCGACCAGCGAGCTGCCGAACAGGTTGTCGCCGGGCCGGCCTTCGCCGTTCTGCGAGCCGTTGCAGCTGCGCACGTTGCCGAAGGTCTGGTACAGCAGCCCGAGCTCGACGTCGATGGTCGGGTGCATCCACGGCGTCGCACCCGCCGTGAGATAGCAGTTGTTCGGCGTGTCGTTCGGCGTCTGCCGTGTGGTGAAGGTGTGGCCGGCGTCGAAGGTGGCGCCGTTCACGTCGGTGAAGGAGGTGCCGGCCGGATAGGTGCTGTAGAAGTGCCACGCCAGCGAGCCGTCGCTGGCGCGCAGGGCGAAGGTGACGCCGCGCGCCGTGTCGTTGTTGCCCATGTAGACGAGGCCGTCGTGGTACGTCGGTCGGACCTTCGACACGCCTGCGAACGGCGTGCCGTCGGCGCCGGGTTGCACCGTCCACACGACCTGGCCGGTGTCCTTGTTGAGCGCGACCATGCGGTTGCCCGCGGCCGTGGTGAAGACCTTGCCCTCGCCCACGGACACACCGCGTTGCTGGGTCGCGGGGCCGTAGCCGTTGGCCGCCATGGACGGGACCCACTTCCACTTCACGGCGCCCGTCGCGCCATCGAGCGCGATGACGCCGCCGCCCGCGACGTTGAGGTACATGACGCCCTCGACGACGATCGGCGTGGTCTGCTGCGCGGTCTGGTTGGTGCCCGGGGCGGGCGCCGGTGCGGTGATCGGCTCGGCGGCGGTGTGGGTCACCCACGCCGCACCCAGGCTCCTGATGTTCGACTTGTTGATCTGCGTCAGCGCGGTGTATCCGTGGCTGGCGAGGTTGCCGGCGACGTGGGGCCAGTCGTTGGTCGTGGGGGCCATCGATAGCTGGGCGAGTGTCGCGGCCGGCGCTGCCGCGACTGCGACGGCGAGCAGCGCCGGCGCGACGAATGTGCGTGTCATACGGTCTCCTGGAGATCTGTCGAGGCTCATCGATCTGCCCGGGTGCGTTGATGCATGCGTGCAGACCTCTGGCACCACGACAGGATGTCACGCTGTCAACAAATGCACTGACCCGTTTTATTTGGGTGCATGGGGTCGCGTCGCGTCGAGGTCACGCATGCGCTCATGGCTTGCGCCGGCTGGCGCAAGCCATGAGCGAGCCTCGTGCGCTCGAGCCCTACTCGTGGCTCGAGACCGGCTCGTCGCCCTCGGTCGCCGGGCTGTTCGGCGCTGCGGCCGCGCCGTGCGATGCGCGCAGCGTTGGCCGGGCGAGCACCGGGCCCGCCGCTGCGGCAGGCGGACCGCCGATGAACACCTGGCAGCCCGCCGGAGCGCACGTCATGGCGAATGCGGTCGACGCTCCCAGCAGTCGTTGCCAGGCAGCTCGCACGTCCCTGCCCTGCCATTCGAGCGTCACGTCCGGTCCCTGCATGAGCTCACCGCCATGCACCGAGGTCCGGGTCTGCGCAGCGAGCATCCGGATCGCGTCGTGCACAGGCACACGCCGGAGGTCGATGATCAGGTCCGCGCCGTCCCAGCGGATGCCCTTGCCGGGCGCCGCGCGCCCCGAGTGCTCGCTGTGCTCGCGGGCGTCGAGCGGGTCCGCGCGTGCAGACCCTGCCGAACCCTGCACGGTCCGGGGTCCCACGCGTCCTTCGCTCGTCAGAGCAGGCAGCGTGGCCGCGTCAGCACCCTGTGGGTCGTCGGCGAAGAAGAAGAAGAAGAAGAAGGCGCTCGCGAGCAAGCCGAGGAACAGCGCGCCTGCAGCGGAGGCCGGCGCGAGCCGGCGCCGTCGCGGGCTCCTGCCGGGCGCGGCATTCACCCCTGCGCCGCCCGCGCCGATGCTGCCTTGCGGCGCGCGGCGATGGTCTCGTGCCGCTGAAGCACTCGCCGTGCCCTCTCGGCCACCGGGGCATCGATCATGCGACCGTCGAGCGAGGTTGCACCGAGCCCTTCCTTCTCGGCTGCCTGCAGCGCCTCGATCGTGCGTCGCGCCGCGTCGACCTCTTCCGGCGAGGGGGAGAAGAGATCGTTGAGGATCGGAACCTGCAGCGGATGGATGCAGGAGGCTCCCGAGAACCCGAACCGCCGCGATCGCCGCACCATGTCGCTGAACGCCGCTTCGTCACGGAAGCCGGCCATGCTTCCGATCACGCCCAGCGGCAGGATTCCCGCAGCCCGGGCGGCGAAGACGACCTGCTGCTTGGCCACCTGCATCGATTCGGGGCTGGCCTCCATCTCGCAATCCATGGCGAAATCCTCGGTGCCGAGGTTCAGGCCGACGAGGCGCGGGCTGGCCTTGGCGATGTCGCCCATGGCCAGCCATGCCGCCGCCGTCTCGATCAGGACGACGAGCCGCGAGTGGCCGACCCGCAGCCCGCGCCGCAGCTCGACTTCGGAGATGAGCTCGTCCAGCAGTCGGACCTGGTCCGCGCTGCCGACCTTCGGCAGCACAAAGCCGTCGACATCGGAGCCCACCGAAGCCTCGATGTCGCGCACCGCGAGCGACAAGGGTCGGTTGATCCGGACGAGCACGTCCGCGCCGCCGCGGCGAACACGGCCGGCAGCGCCTTCCACGCAGGCTCGGGCGCGCTCCTTCTCGCGCGGCGGAACGCTGTCCTCGAGGTCGAGCTGGATGCAATCGGCGCCACGCTCGTGAGCCCGGGCGACGAAGCGCTCGAGATGAGCGGGCACGTACAGCAACGACCGCCAGACGGGGAGCGCCTGCATCACTCGTCCGGCTTGCACGAGGGCGCTCGGGACTCGAGCGCGACGCCGGTCTCCATCAGCTCGCGATACGCATCGGCACCGATGCCGATACCTTCGAGGACCTCGCGGTTGTGCTGGCCCAGCCAGGGCGCCGGCAGGCGGATCGACCCCGGCGTGCCGAGCAGTCGCGGCACCACGTGATGCATCGGCAGCTGTCCCATGTCCGGGTCGGGATAGTCCGCCAGCAGCTCGCGTTCGACGACGTGCGGATCGACCAGGATCTGCGAGATGTCGTAGATCGGACCGGCCGTCACCTGCGCCTCGTCGAAGATCGCCACGGCCTCCGCCTGCGTGTATTGCGCGACGAACGCGCCGATGAGGGCGTCGAGCTCCGCGGCATGGCGGACCCGGTCGGCGTTGGTCCTGAACCGGGGGTCGTCGATCAGTTCGGGACGGCCGATCGCCCGCAGCGTGCGCTCCGCCATCTTCTGCGTCGAACCGGACAGGCTGACGTAACGCCCGTCCTTGGCACGGTAGGCGTTGCGCGGCGCCGCGTTGGTGGAGCGGCTGCCCGTGCGCTTGCGCAGCTTCCCGGTCAGCCGATAGTTCGCCGCCTGCGGGCCGAGCATCGCCAGCAGCGGGTCGAGCAACGGCAGGTCGACGACCTGGCCGGCGCCTCCGTTCTGCTCGATCTCGCGCAGCGCGATCATCGCGGCGGACGCGCCGAAGAGACCGGCGACCCCGTCCGCCAGGTACATCGGCGGAAGGACCGGCTCCCGGTCCTCGAAGCCGTTGATCGCGGCGAAGCCCGCCATGCCCTCGATCAGGGTGCCGAATCCCGGCCGCTGGTGATAGGGGCCGTCCTGACCCCAGCCCGAGATCCGCATGACGATGAGGCGGGGGTTCTGCGCATGGAGGACTTCGGGGCCCAGGCCCATGGCCTCGAGCACGCCGGGGCGGAAGCTCTCGACGAGCATGTCGGCGGTGGCCGCGAGCTTGAGCAGAAGCTCGCATGCCCGCGGCTTGCGCAGGTCGAGGCAGAGGCTCTTCTTGTTTCTGGCGTAGACCTTCCAGTGCGTCGACACGCCCTCGGTCTGCCAGGCACGCAGCGTATCGCCGCCCGGCGGCTCGACCTTGATGATCTCCGCACCGAAGTCGCCGAGGATCTGGGTGATGACGTTGCCCGCGAACAGCCGTGACATGTCGACGATGCGAAGGCCGCGCAGCGGGCCGGAAGCGGCCGGCGTGTAGTCGCGCCGCTTCAGGGCTCGGGCAGGCGCCGCGCCGGGCGCGGCCGCCGGGGCAGCGCCCTTGCCTGCAGGCGCACCCGCCGATGATCTGCGAGCCGGCATGCGGTGGTCAGTCGAGGACGTTGCCGCCCTTGAGGAAATCGGCGATGTCCCAGTAGCCGGTGCGGGGCATCGGCACGTCGCCGCGGGTCCTGACCTCCAGGAGGAAGGGACGATCCTGCGCCAGCGCATGACGCAGGCCGTCCTCCAGCTCCAGCGGATTGGTCACCAGCATGGAATCGATCCCGAAGGCCTTGGCGAGCATCATGAAGTCCGGGTTGTACGCCTGCCCGCCGGGTCGGGTGAACTGAGTGCCCTTGGTGTTGTCGAAGTAGGTGGCACCCACCGTCTGGATCGTCGAGAAGCAGAAGTTGTTGAAGAGGACCCACAGCACCGGGATGTCGAGCTCGACGGCGGTCGCCAGTGCACCGATGACGGAGGTCAGCCCGCCGTCGCCGACGAGGCCGATCACCTTCCGGTCGGGGGCGCCGAGCTTGGCGCCGATGGCGGCTGCCGGCGAAAAGCCCATGGTCGCCATGCCGCCGCTGGTGATGAACGAACGCGGGCGCTTCACCTGCAGCTGCTGGCCGGCGCCGTTCTTGTTCCAGCCGACGTCGGTGACGAAGATCGCATCGTCGGGCGCGGCCTCGGACAGGGCCCGGAGCAGCCGCGCCGGGTGGATCGGCGTCCCGGCATCGCTCTGCGTCTCCGACACCTCGGCTTCCCAGCTGCGCTTGCGTTGACTCAGGTCCTGCGCCTGCCCGAGGCTCAGCGCAGCCGGCCGCGGCGAGGGACCCAGCTTGTCGATCAGGGCCCGCAGGGTCGCCTTGGCGTCGCCGACGATGCCGACGTCGACGGGATAGCTCTTGCCGATCTCGCCCGGATCGATGTCGATCTGGATCAGCTTCGACCCGGGGATCGCGAACGTGAACTCGGGACGCCAGGAGCTGCAGTCGGCTTCGCCGAAGGCGGTTCCCACGGCCAGGATCACGTCGGCGTCGCGCGTCGTGTCGTTGGCCGCACGCGTCCCCCAGATTCCGGTCGTGCCGACCGACAGCGGGTCCGTTTCGGGGAACAGCCCCTTGCCCATGAGCGTCGTCGCGACCGGAGCCTGCAAGACTCGGGCGAGCGCGCCGAGTTCCTCGATCGCGTCGGACAGGGTGACGCCATTGCCCGCGAAGATCACCGGACGCTCGGCCGCCGCGAGGAGGGCCGCCGCGGCGGCGACGCCGGACGCATCGCCCGTCGCGCGCGTGAACGCCGGCCGGCGCGTCAGGGTCTGGACCTCCGCCTCGATGGGCGCCGAGAACACGTCCATCGGCACATCGACCAGGACGGCACCCGACCGGCCGGTGCGCGCCAGGCTGAACGCGCGCGGCAGGACGTCGCGCAGCAGATCGACATCGTCGACCCGCCAGACGCGCTTGCAGATCGGCTTGAAGATGTCGCCCTGCGATGCGTCGGCGTGCAGACGGATCGCCTGGTGCGCTTCGCGGGCGTTGTGATAGGCCGGCGTGTTGCCGGAGAACACCACCATCGGCGTCCCGTCCGCGGCAGCGGTCGCCACGCCCGTCACCGAATTCGTCAGCCCGGGCGACAGGTGAACGTTGACGACCGCGATCTGGCCGGAGACCCGGTAGTAGGCGTCGGCGGCGTGGACGGCCTGTTGCTCGTGGCGGAACGAGACGTACTCGATGCCGAGTCGATCGCACGAGTCGATCAGCGCATAGTTCGTGTGCCCGCACTGGCCGAACACCTTGCTCACGCCCTCTTGCTTCAGACAGTGCGCGATGTACATCGCCCCGGTCATGCGCGTCTTGGTCATGCCTGTTGCTCCATTCAAGAGAGGCTTGCGGTGATGAGCCGCTCTTCGGTCATCTCGCGCATCGCGTAGCGCGGGCCTTCGGTGCCGACGCCGCTGTCCTTGACGCCGGAGAACGGCATCAGGTCGACGCGGCTGCTCGACGGTTCGTTGATGTGGACCACGCCGACGTGAAAGCGGCGGGCGGCGTCGAGCGCCCGCATCACGTCGCGGGTGAAGATGCCGACGGCCAGGCCGAAGGGCGTCGAATTCACCTGCCTGACCGCGTCGTCGACATCGTCGACGGGGACGATCGACATCACCGGCGCGAACACTTCCTCGCACATGACGCGCATGCCCGGTGTCACGTCGGCGAGGATGGTCGGCTGCAGCAAGGCTCCCTGACGGCTTCCGCCGCACAGCAGCCGGGCGCCTTGGGCGAGAGCTTCCTGGACCCACGACTCGGCACGGATCGCATCCCGCTCACTGATCATCGGCCCGATGACGGTGGCGCGATCGTGCGGGTCGCCGACCCGCAGCGCACGGGTGGCTTCGAGAAGTCGCGGCACGAACGCGTCGAGGACCTTGCGATCGACGAAGAGTCGCTGGATCGAGGTGCATGCCTGGCCGGCCCGTCGAAACGCCGACTGCGCGCATCGGCTGGCGGCGCGCTGCAGGTCGGCGTCGTCGCAGACCAGCGTGGCGGCGATGCTGCCCAGCTCGAGCGCGACCGGGCGAAGGCCCACGGCACTGCGGATCTGCTTGCCGACGGGCGTGCTGCCGGTGAAGGAGTAGAAGGCGATGTCAGGATTCGCGACCAGCCAGCTGCCGACCTCGCTGCCGGGGCCCTGCACCACGTTCAAGTGCGAGGGAGGCAGGCCGGCGTCGAGGAGCACCTGGGCGAGCAGTGCACCGCTGAGGGGAGTCGCCTGGGGCGGCTTGATCACCACCGTGTTGCCGGCGGCCAGCGCCGGAGCCACCTTGTGCGCCACCATGTTGAGCGGCGAGTTGAACGAGGTGATGCCGCAGACGACGCCGCGCGGAACCCGGATCGTGAAGGCCATCCGATGCTCGTGGCCCGGCGCCGATTCGATCGGGACCACCTCGCCGACGAGTCGCTTGCCCTCTTCCGCCGAGACGATGAAGGTCTGGGCAGCGCGCCTGACCTCGTTCTCGGCGTCGACGAACGGGAACCCGGCTTCGGCGACGATGGTCGACGCCAGCAGCTCGCCCCGCTCGACGATCAGCTCTGCGGCCCGGACCAGGATCTCGTAACGCTCGAACGGTGTGAGCCGTCTCTCCTCGAAGGAACGACGGGCAGCGGCGACGGCCGCATCCACCTGCTCCCTGGACGCGCGCTCGCAGCGCGCGATGGTTGCACCCGTGTACTTGTCGAGCACCGCGAAGTCGTCGACACCCTGGGTCCACTGACCTCCGATCAGGAGTCGCGCATTGCGCACCTCGGGGGGAGAAATGTCGGTCTTCATGCAAGCGCTCCTGGATGCGCGGCCGTCCACCGGAACGGCACGCGCGGCGGTCCCTGGTGGCCTAGCCGGCCCGACAGTGACCCGCGATGTTGTGCAACTGCATGGCCGTCCCCGGCACGCGTTCGTGCGATCGAAAGGCCTCGAACAGCGCCCTCTCCAAGGGCGTCGCCTCGGACGGAGGCTCGTTCAGGGAAGACCAGCGTGGCCACTTGACGCCCTGGAAGCGGCGCACCTCCGCCGACAGCATCTCGGATCGGCGCCATGCGGATGATGCGCCCTCGAGCTTGAGCCATGCGCAACGGAGCCAGTGATCGCGGCGGGCACGACGAAGCGCGCGCTCGTTCGTCGGCAGTCGCAGACACCGCTCGAGAGGCACCTTTCCACCGCTGGCGAGGAAGGCACTGAAACCACGGCACAGCCAGGCCAGATCCTCCTGCTCGACGCTGTCGTTCGCCACCCTGTGCGCGCGCAGCAGCTCATGGTCGAGCTCCGACCACGATTCAGGCATCTCCGCCCGTGCACCCGGCACGAGGGGCCTCTCGCTCGCCGTCGCCTTCGTCGTTCCCAGCAATTCGGTGTCTCCAACGTTCTCGGACGACACTTAACTGAAAGTTCGCAGACCGGCCGGGGCCCTGCGTCGCTAAGTGAGGTCTTGGGTAGGGTCTTCCCACCGTCCTTGAGGCACAGTCTAGCGACGTCACAAAACGCGCCCTAGCTACGTTTTGTTTACCGACAGTTAAGGAAAACTCGATGAAGCTGGAGTTCCTGGCCACGCTCGACGCCATCTTGCGACGGGGCAGCTTCGCGGCGGCCGCAGACGACGTGGGGCTGACGCCGGCCGCCGTCAGCCTGCAGGTGAAGCGACTCGAAGAACACTTCGGGCAGCCTCTCTTCGTCCGGTCGGCGCGAGTCGCCCAGCCGACGCCGATCGCGCACGAGCTCGTCCGGACGATGCGGGAGGCTCTCCTGGCGATGGACGCGCTTCGGGTCAGGTCGACGCCGCTGGTGGAAGGCCGGATGGTGATCGGCACCATCCGCACCGTCCAGACGAGCATCCTGCCGGCTGCTCTGCTCGAGGTTCATCGGCGCTACCCGAAGCTCTTCGTGCGGGCGCTGCAAGGCGAGTCCGGCCTGTTGATGCAGCACCTCAAGACCGGCGTGCTCGACGCCGCGGTCGTCGTCCGGCCGTCGACGGGTGGAGCCGGCCGCTTCCACTGGGTGTCGCTGACCCGCGAGCCCTTCGTCCTGATCGCACCGCCGCACAGCCGCGGCGACTCGCTCACGGAGCTGCTGCGGACGCATGACTGGATCCAGTTCGACACCACGCTGGTGAGCGGCCGGATGGCGGCGCGCTACCTCCACCGGCTCGCGCCGCGCGCCCGGGGCACGGTGGAGGTCGATTCCATCGACACCGTGCATGCGCTCGTCTCGGCCGGCCGGGGCATCTCGGTGGTGCCGAAGCGCACCCACTTGATCAGCAAGGTGCTGCCCGTTCGCGAGATCGCGCTCGACCAGGGCGCGCACGAGCGGGAGATCGCCTTCGTATGCCGGGCGATGGACAAGGACAACCGTCGGGTGCTGGCCTTGCAGGAGGCATTCGCCCTCGCCTACGAGCAAGTCGACGCCTGAGAGTCAACCGATGATCCGCTCGGCCTGCAACCGAAGGGCGGCCGGAATGCGCAGGCCCAGCGCCTCGGCCGTCCGCTCGTTGATCACCAGATCGATCTTCGAAGGCTGCTGGACGGGCAGGTCGCCAGGACGCGCGCCCTTGAAGATCCTGTCGACATAGGCGGCACTCTGCCGGAAGCCATCCTGAGGATCGGCGCCGTAGCTCATGAGTCCGCCGTCCTCGACGTGCTCGGCAAACGCGAACATGGTCGGAAGGCGTGCCTGAAGCGCCAAGGCAGCAAGTTGCCGTCGGTGGCTCCACAAGTTGGCGTCGCCGGCGACATACAGCGCATCCGGTCGGAACGCTGTCATCCCTGCAAACGTGGCTGACAGGTTCAGTGGCAGCTCGGCTTCGAACACAGCGATGCGCCAGCCAAGCGCTTCGGCGGCAGTTCGCAGCACTTCGACGTTCGCGGGATACGTCGGCGTGCGCGCGGTCGCCAGTACCCCGAGTCGCGCAAGGCGGGGGACCATCTGCCTGAGGAGCTCCAGTCGCTTCGGCCCGAGCTCGCCGGCGTTGTTGGACACGCCGGTGAGGTTGCGCCCAGGCCGGGCGAGCGACTCGACGAAACCCTGGCGCACCGGGTCCGTGACTGCCGAGAACACGATCGGGATCGTGGCCGTCGCGCGCTGGGCCTCGACGACGGCGTTCGACGGAGCCGCCAGGATCAGGTCGACATTCATGCGCACGAGCTCTTCAGCCATCGCACGCAGCCGCTCGAGCCTGCCTTCGGCCATCCGTTCGACCGTGACGTAGTGAGTTCCCTTCATGTGGCCCAGCTGTGCCATCTCTCGATCGAAGCTGTCGAGAAATCGTCGGACATCCGCCGGAACATAGGCGTTCAGTATTCCGATGACCTTCGGTCGTTCTGCAGCAGTAGCCGAGGGAATGCAGAACCCGCCCGAGGCGAGTTGAAGGAGCAGGCGACGACGGGTCGGCATGCGCGGCAACGTCCGAGGTGACCGCCGCTCGGCTCAGCGGATCAGTTCGCTTGCCTGCAGCAGCAAGGGTTGCGGGATGGTGAGCCCCAGTGCCGCGGCGGTCTTGAGGTTGATGACCAGATCGAACTTGGATGGCTGCTGGATCGGCAAGTCAGCTGGCTTGGTGCCCCGGAGGATCCGCGTCACGTATTCCCCGGACCGGCGAAACAGCTCGATGAAGTCGGGCCCATAACTCATGAGCGATCCGGTCAAGGGAAATTCCTTGACGGCAGCCATGGTCGGCAGCCGGTGTCGAAGCGCGAGCGAGCCGACGCTTTCGCGCGCGGCATAGAGGACACCACCCGTTGCGAGCAGCACCGCGTCCGCACCGAGGTGCCTGGCCTGCACGAATGCCGCTTCCAGCGCCTGCGGGCTGGTGACCACGATCGGCGCCGGCACGTCCACGCCGAGGCCCCTCGCCGCCTCGCCGATCGGTGGGGCCAGCGTCCGGCGGTAGAGCTCCGGTTCGGCGTCCCAGAGCACAGCGATCCGCGACAGCCGGCCGACGGCTGTCTTCAGCAACTCCAGCTCCTTGCCGAAACGCTCCGGGGTTGCGGCATACGTGAAACCCGTGATGTTGCCGCTCGGCCGTGCCAGGTTCGTTGTCAGTCCCTCCGCCACGGGGTCGCTGCTGCCACCGACCATCACGATGGGGATCGAACTCGTCGCGGAACGCGCCGCCCTGACCGGTGCCGGTCCCGCGACCACGATCACATCGACGTGGCGACTGACGAGATCGGCAGCGTTCTCGAGCAGTCGCTCCAGGCGACCCTCGGCGAAGCGGAAATCGGGCTGTACGCCCTGCCCCAGGACGTAGCCTCCGTCGCGCAAGCCCTGGACCAGCGCCAGGGTGAGCGGATCGGGGTCGGGCGGTCGGCCACCCCACGCCAGAAGACCAATTCGTACCGTCCGCGACGGCGACTGCGCACGGACGACGCGCTGGGTCGCAAGCAAAGCCAATGACCCGGCGACGACGTTTCGGCGGTCAATCATCGAACCCTCCTGGCCCCACGAGGAACCCCATCGCAGGCGAGAATCGTCGGCAGCAATGGTGGCACGAGGCCGGCCGGCTGGGTAGTGCTGCGCCGTCTAGGCTGTGCCTCGTCCGGAACGAAAGCGGCCAGATCCTCGTGAGAGCCGTCAGGAACTGGCCACTCCCATAGGGTGCCCGTTCACACCGACGCGCCGGGAGGCTGGGATTGCCCTCGGCGCTCGCCTCGTGCCTCTGCCAACACCT
>JAESGR010000166.1_pt1 | contig 99529 bp, 66 predicted proteins | sample 9269771 | NCBI WGS metagenome assembly JAESGR01 (sample SAMN15739572, study PRJNA653492) | algae metagenome | isolation source: Chroococcus sp. CMT-3BRIN-NPC107 and co-occurring heterotrophs from well... | place: USA: Clark Mountains Wilderness, California | collected 2010-04-18
ACAGAATCTTCCAGTTCACGGTCACCGGCGTTGCCGGCGTGATTGAAGTTCCGGTCGGCAGCTGTTCGTCACCGATTGATGTTCCTGCCGGTGCTGCTACCATCACCGAACTCGGCGGCGGTCGCACGGTTAGCGGCGGCACGTTCTCGGGCGGATTTGTTCTGAATCGCGTCGAAACGCTTTCACAGAATTCGCCTTCAACTGTCGGAGTCATTAACTTGGCAACACGCACGGTTGCAGTTAACGTCGTCGAAGGCGGCATTCCGCAGCAATTGACGGTTCGTTTTGTCAACCAATTCGCCATTACCGGTTTTATTGAAATTTGTAAATATGCAGCGACAGGTCCGACAACAGGCGGCGAAATTGTTTCGGCTTTCGGCAATGGCGGCGAAGGAGGAACGATTCTCAATAATCCGAACGGCGATGCTGACGTCACGGGGTTCTTTAATTTCCACGTTTCGGGCGTGTTTACCACAAACACCCAAAATCCGACGGTTAGAACGCAGCAGGTGTTTACCGCGCCGGTCGGTTCCTGCACCGGACCGATTACGGTCACTATGTCGAATCCGCTCCCGACAGGAACGCCGAGAACCAGTTTAGTGGCAGTTTCCGAATTGCCGAGAACAGGAGCATTTCTCGAATCGGTTGACACAATTCCCGCCAACAGGCTGGTATCGTTTTTCCCGGGAACATGCGTTACTCCGGGAGGGATTTTTCAGCCGGCGCCGGGCGGCGATTCGATTCCCGCATCGGCGTGCCCGGGCGGCGGAACGGCGATAGCGCAGGTTTTAGAAGGCGGACCGGCGATTGAAACGGTATTCAATTTCAGAAATCGTTCCATTCCGGGACAATTCAAAGTTTGTAAAATTGCCGGACCGGGCGTTCCTGAAAATAGTCTTTTCAGATTTACCGTTAGTGGATTCGGCGCGACGACTGCTGCTGATCCGCAGACTGCCATTTACGGACCGGTAACGCGAACAGTTGATGTTCGCGCCGGAATTTCGACGGCAACCAGTCCGAACGGAACTTGTCAGTTAGTGCCGGGCTTCGGTTCAGGCGCGGGCAATGCCGAATTTCAGACATTCGTCAATGGCACTGCCGTAACGGTTGAAGAAGACGGCATTTCACCGCTCAACACGATTCCCCAGCCGGGTGGTGAGTTGAGAACTTCGAGAATTCGCACGAGTTCGGCATTTACTTCGACAACCGTTGCCGGTTTCAGTCCGAATCCGGATCTTGAACCGGAAGAAGGTTTTGTTTCAAGAGCTTCGGTTATTCAGCGGGCGTCATTTACTGAAATCGAATTTACGAATTTCCGCTTTAATCCGACTTTGTTAAAAGTTTGCAAAATCGGTGCAGGTTCGATACCGACAAACGGCACTCGTTCATTCACGTTTGATGTAGCACTTGTTAGCCCGACCGGCGCTGACGGCGCGCCGATTTTCCCGGCATTCACTGTTCCTGTAACGGTGGCTGCCGGAGCAGCCGGACCGAACGGCGGATTCTGTACGTTCGTTGACGGGTCAGGATTGCAGGGTGGTGCGTTCAACCAAGGTTCGACCGTAACCATTACGGAAAGAGCAACGGCTGGCACAACGGTGACACAAATTGTTTCACCGACCAGCCCGACTGTCGCGGCTTGTCCGACAACGGCAACAGGCGGCGGATTGGTTGTCAACACTACCACCAGACAAGGAACCTTGTGTGGTCCTAACGGATTGGTAGCGGGAACGACCATCGTTAACTTTACCAATACCGGAGACGTTACCGGGGTGTCTGCCGTCCCGTTCGACTTTGACGGCGACCGCATATCAGACTTTTCGTTTTTCCGCCCGTCAACGACAACTTGGTGGTATGCCGCCAGTTCGGCTAACAGACAACAGCGCTCGACAACCTTCGGCTTGGCGTCGGATAAACTCGTTCCGGCTGACTACGACGGTGACGGAAAAGCCGATGTAGCTGTATTCCGCCCGTCAAACGGCTTTTGGTATATTCTTAACTCGTCAACGGGCAGCTTCTCAGCAATTCCATTCGGCGTGGCTGAAGATATTCCGATGCCGGGCGACTTTGACGGCGACGGTAAAGCAGACCAAGCTGTTTGGCGTCCATCCAACGGCGTCTGGTATATAATGGGAAGCCGCGACGGTTTCAGCGCAGTCCATTTCGGTCAAAACGGAGATATTCCGGTTGCCGCCGATTATGACGGAGATCGTAAAATGGATGTGGCGGTTTACCGCAACGGAACATGGTATATGCTGAGAAGCCGTGACGGATTTGCCGCTTCGGTATTTGGTCTGGCGAACGATATTCCCGTGCCTGCAGATTACGACGGTGACGGCAAAGCCGACCTTGCCGTGTATCGCGGCGGAGAATGGTTCATTTTAAGAAGCAGCAGTGGATTCCTCGCGGTTCCGTTTGGTGTTGCAACAGATCAGCCTGTTCCGGCGGATTATGATGGCGACGGTAAAACAGACATCGCGGTTTATCGCGGCGGCGTCTGGTACTTCATTCGCTCCAGCACCGGGCAATCTGATGCCGTTCAGTTCGGTGTTCCTGAAGACGTGCCGGTTCCGGCTTCGTTTTTGAGAAGATTATGATTGCCAGATTCAACTGGCGGCTGAAAATAGATGTAAATAGAACAAAAACCGTAAGCATTGATGCTTACGGTTTTTGTATCATAAAGGAGCTTTTTCACACAAGGTATTAAAATCTTCAATAACATCAATATTTTACGGTATTTTTAAGATTATTGAGGTTTTTGGACGCCCTCAAATAGACTATGTTTGAACGACGTATTTCCTGCGAAGAACGGCTTCGAGACTGACTTTAAAGACATTAATTATCCAGTCTGCAAGAACATATTCCGATAATTAGCCTTATGTAATACAGGTCATTCGGCAATCAATAAAAGTGTGATTCCTGCACGACATCCGGGATTTCGCGTAAAATTTCTTTTCCAACAATCCTATTCCCGCCAATCATTACTAAAGAATGAATCACTAATCTGGATTAACGCATGTATGGTGCAACGTTACTAGCAACTATCCTTGACTCCTTATTAGTTAATGGCAGATTGCCGCGTAATCGAGCCCTGCGCAGAGATGTCGGTGGGGAATCGGATGTTGGGGCAGCATCTGAGCCATACAGAATGAGCTTCAGTCCAATCTGACGGATAAATCGGGCAATCTCTTGCATTGTCTGACTCGGATTGCTCGTGATAGCCGAAGCAGCTTCGACCTCAGTCAGGTCGAAGTACATGTTCTTGGTACGCGGGTCGCCAGCCGCAACGGCATCGACAAATACGGTTAAGGCAGATGGAACAAACTGATTTCCGCCCCAAAGATGAGCTATCTGAACGACGACGTCCGGAGCAGCCGGAAGTAATTCCTTCAGAAACACCTCTGCCTGCTCCCGCCCATAAGGATTTACGTTCGTATGAACGACAATCGCCAGTCCCGATTCGTTTGCAGTTCTGAAGACCTGGCGTACCTTCTCTAAATGTTCCGGGTTGAGCACGTTGACGCCCGAGCTGCCAAAGTGTATTTTGAGTCCTTTCATATGAAGCTCGCCGGCGCACTTCCTGTTCGGCATAATCCTTAAGCGGGCTTACGCCGCAGAAACCAACCAGACGATCCGGGTAACGGGCGGTCTGGGAGGCAACCCAGTCGTTTTCCGCAAGCACGTTCGTGTACTCGTCGCCAGTCCATGTTCTGAGCGGGAGCGGCGGACCTCCAAACCAGTAAGCAACTGAAAGCACCACTGCCCGCTGAATGCCGGTTTCATCGAGGTCTCGTATAGGTTGATCTGCCGTTAGCGGTTGATCACTTTTTGTCCGGGTTGTAGTTTTGGACGGTGACGTAGCCGACTTTTCTCGTGGGGAAAGAACTTTTCCTCGTCAGTTCATACGGTTACCGCAGATACGGGGCGACGTTGTTCGCAATCTTTCTGACTTCAGCATCGGTCAAGGGCATTAACGTGCGGAAAAAAAGCCATTGCTTCCCCGCCGGATTATTTAAGTCTTGGTCGCTGCCCCACAGAATTCGATCCAACCCGACTTTACGCAAACGTTCGGCTTCTATTTTCAGCAACTGAGGGGAGCTGTCGGGATCAACCAGTGTGGAAAGTTCGAAATAAAGATTTTTTGTTCTTGAATCGCGCGCGGCGATGGCATCCCTGAACACAGCCATCGCAGGTTCTGTCGGTTTTCCGCCGCCAGCCATGTGGGCGATGACAACCGTAACATCCGGCGCTTCCGGCAGAAGCCGGTTCAGGAAAACTTTGGCATACTCATCTCCTTTTTCCCCATAATCACCGATTGTCCACAGGTGAACAAAGAGCGGGAGACGATGTTTGTTCGCCGCGCGGAAAACCTGCCGCAATTTCTCCGCGTGTTCGGGTTTTCTGATGTCCACTCTTGAGTTGCCGAAGTGTAGCTTGATTCCTTTAAATCGCGGGTTTTTCGCACACCGCTCGATTTCTTCGAGCGCGTAATCTTTTAGCGGGTTAAAGCTAAAGAAAGGAATCAAACGATCTGGATAAAGAGCCGTTTGTTCGGCAACCCAGTCGTTCTCCGCGCGCGTCTTGTCTAAGTCGCCCCATTGATACGCTACCGAAAGCACCGCACCTTTCTTAATTCCCGCCTCGTCAAGTTCCGCAACGAGTTGCTCTGCCGTAAACGGCGGGTTTCCTTCAGACGGAGTCGGGAAACCGATTGATTCGGCGGCAATCCGCCACAATCCGTCTGCGCCTTTTTCCACCGACAGGTGAACGTGCCCCAGCCGCCTGTCGCCTCGCGTGATATAACCGGCGATGAATCCCCTTGAGGCGTCCGCGCTGTATGAAACCGGCACGATTTGGTAAGTCGCGCGAAAGCGAGTGATTATAAAATTGGCGATTTTGTTGCGGCCTTGAAACCAAGCGGGCACGCGAGAGTCATTCAAAATAGCGTTTTCCGTATAGAGATCACCGATGGTTTCCGGGTTGTTAAACCGCAGTGTCCTTTCGTTTAGCAGGCGAGCGAGGTCTTCAGGAACCTGTATCGCCGGAAGGAAAGGATTCCGGTCACGTTCCGCAGTGGTTGGACTGGACAGATGCTTATGATGATCAACGAGCGAAACTACGACTGAGGGATCTGAAGCCGCAGCCATTTCCTTGTTATTTTTCGTATTGCTCTGTGAGAAAGCGGAAATCGAGAGGACGAGCAAAAAGAGGCTCGCTGCCGTTTTATGAAATTTAATAAAAATGTTCATCGTCAACTCCAAAAATTAAAATGGTTTTCGCCTGTATCTCTTCCGGCGGAATGACCGCTATCAGCGAAATTTTTCCGTAATTAGCTCCGGCAGCTCAAGTTCTCGTAACTGTCCGCTCAATCATTTTGTTTTCCTTTTCTCGTTTTCTTTTTTTATCTGCTCTCTGACCGTGTTTAAAAGCTTCTGCAAATCCGTTTGAGAGAAGTGTTTGCCGTTTTGAACGACTCCCGCGACCTTTTTGGTGTTCGATATGCTCTCCAATGGATTCGCCTCCAGAAGAACCAAATCCGCGATTTTGCCCGTCTCAATCGTTCCGATTTCGTTTTGCAGATTGAAGAAATAAGGCGGGTTTTTAGTCGCCGCTTGCAAGGCTTCGAATGGTGTTAAGCCGCCTTCTCTAACGAGCGCTTCGAGTTCGTCGTGAAGGCTGAATCCCGGATAAATCAGAAGAACGCCGTAATCAGTTCCGGCTAAAACTCCGACTCCTTCCTTTTGCATCAGGCGGAATTCGCTAATCCCTCTCCTTGTTTGCGCCTCCCAGTCTAAAGAGCCGTTGTTTTGGTTTAGTCTTTCGATGGTCTTTTTCCAGCTTTGAAGAATCGCCAACGGCATGTAGTGATTGCGCGGGTCTAATTTACCGTCGACATCATTTAACGACTTGAGCAAGGTTTCCTTGGGCGTTAATCTCACATTGATTCCGGAAACAAAAGTCGGCGTATACCAAGTGCCGTTTTGTGCGAAAGACCGTGCGATTTTTTGCACATCCTGATTTCTCATCGAAAGTGACGAGTCGGTGTGTTCGATACTTCCCAAACCGGCTGCTGAAGCCACTGTCAAATCCATCGGGGGCGCGTGCGCGGCAACGGGAAGCCCATATTTTTTAGCTTCGGCTAATATCGCCAGAAATGTTTCGGGCGTTTGCGTGTTTCTGACCTTGATTAAATCCACACCTTCCTCGGCAAGTTTTTTGACGGCTTCTTTAGCCTGTTCAGGATTGCCAATCGCAATTCTCCTCGAATAGTCTTCAAGTGCTTTAACGTCATCATCTTTCTTAGCCAGGTCATTAACCCATTTAATCCATCTGTCGCTTTCGATAAAGGGTCCTGCCGTTTTAATTTTCGGTCCTATTAATTGCCCGTTTGCGACCTGTTCGCGTATTTGTTTAAGATTTTGAAAATCACCGCCCATTTCTCGGACGCTCGTTATGCCGTTGGCGATGAACAGCGGCAGGAAAATCTCTTTGCCGTTTAAATGAACGTGAGAATCCCACAAGCCCGGAATCAAATATTTTCCTTTTCCGTTGATGATTTTCGATTTTCGGGGAATCGAAACTTTCCCTTTTTCGCCGATCGCTTTGATCCGATTGCCAGCCATAACTATTGTTTTGTTTGGCTGAACTGTTGGATTTACAGCATCAATGACGGAAACGTTTTCAATTACCAGAATATTCTCTGCCGGCTGATTATTTTTAATTTCATTAAGGCTATCGCTTGCTTTATTACTCTTTATTTGACTCAGGGCAGCGAACGGCAAAATTGTCATCACAGCAATAACAATTATTAGCTTGAAGTAGCCTTTCTCTTTAGAAAGCAGTTGTTTTCTTATGGTCTTCGAATGGATTTTCATAATCTTTCTTAAAATGCACTTTGTTCCAATCAGATTTTTATATTTAATATCCAATTTATAGACTGTCGGCAGAGTTCAACCGAAGAACAGAGTCGAAACAAAATTTCTGATAATCGGTTACGAGATATTAGAAGTTAAAACCGGAACATTTATTTTCAACCGCTCCGGTTTTTAACTTTCCGTGAATTATTTAATAATCCCGTGAAGACGAAGAGAAACCAGTTCATTTAATGTTACATTCGGGTAGCCTCTGTCTCTTACGCGCCGGATAAAATCTGGATCAATACCGTGAATTTTTAACTGGACTGACTGACTAGGCAATATTTGAGGAAAGCCTGCGGCTTTTATCTGATTAAAATATTCCGGCGTGACTTTGAACGTGGCGAGTTCGGTTATTTCCCGCAGAGAAATATCTTTAAAGCCTGCTGACCGCCACGACTGAATAAAATTTGTGGTCACTCCGAATGTGCGTGCTTGAGTTAATTCTCCGAGAGTGACATTTTCATATCCGGCGGCTTTTATCTCGTTAAGATACGCCGGCGTAACATTAAATGTGCCGAGATTGACTAATTTCTCAAACGAAAGATCGTTAAAACCCGCTGCACGCCACGCTTTGATAAACTCTGGTGTCACGCGAAACGCGCCCGCCCGGAATAATTGGTCGAAAGATAAACGGTCGTATCCGAGAGACTTTAAATCTTCAATCATGTTGACGCTGGCATTGACTATCGCCGCAGCAAACAAGTTATCCTCAGTCAAATGGTCATACCCACGGCTGCGCATCGCTGAAATGAAATTTTGACTCGGAGTAAACGTCCAGGATCCTGTCCCTTTTCCGTCACGGAAATAACCTTCACAATTGAAAGTTCCGGCTTCACGCACGATTTGGAAGCTGAGGTTTTCTTTAGCGGAAATAGTTCCTTCCAATGGAAAGCCTTTCAATTCGCTTTCAGAGGGCGTAAGCCTTTCGTTCCATGTAGTGAATGTGGATTGCCTTTGAAGCGCCAAATTTATGCCGGATTTGCCGGGGTTAAATGTGGCAGTCCAGACGCCGGTAACCGAGTTTTGTGCGGTTTGCTCGGTAAGCAACTTATTTTCACTGCTTGCGCTGTTCGCGTCTGTAACGATCAAAAAGCCAAAGACAAAAAATACGGTAAGAAACGCTATCAAGACGGGAGGCTGTTTTTTGACCTTCAAAAATTGGTGTATTGGGGAATAAAACTTTTTCATAAAATAATCTCCTTGTTGTGTGCCATTAACTTATTCATCCGAATTATTAATAGCGCCGTTCTTTTAAGCTCTATAATTTATTTAACGGTTATGCTGCCCCAACGATCACGCGCCCGCGACCGGTTCCAAAATCTACAGAAATCAAAAGCGGCGTTTTGGCAAGCGCCTGCATACGGTTTACAAGATGCTCTGTTTCACAAACGCCGCCGACAGAAACGATGATGCCGCCGACTTTGTTATCAACAATCTGGCGTCGTAGTTCTTTAAATTCCTTGCTTTCCTGGTTTACGAAACTGGCGTTCAGACCGATGTGGACGAGCTGACCGATTTTTTCGTCAATCGTCATTTTTCTGAGTGTTTTATCCGTCCCCTCCCACGCCTTTTCAGAAGGTCTGAATTTTTGCTGTGAATCAACGCGAGCCTGCGCCGCCGGAACCGAAAGGATAAATTGAGCAATTAATAAAATTGCTAAAATATATTTAGATTTGTTGTAAATCATTTGTAGCTAAAAAAAGCGGTAATAACCGGCTTAATGTATCCTAGCGTAACGATACCCGGAGTATTTACAGAATGAATTTATTTTGTGATATGAGGGACATTTTGTTTACTGAATAAGATTAATGCGTGACGAAATGCCTGTTTGATTTTCTGAAGCGGGCATAAAAGTCCGGGAGACTCGATTTCGTGTCGAATCGAATTTGAGACGAATTAAACTTCAAATTTTTCCAAAACCGCTTTGCGGTAATTGCGGCTGAGAGTCAACTCCGTGTCGTCGCGCAAAATTACCGCGTATTGTCTGCCGAACATCGGCTGCAGTTCCTTAATGCGGTCGAGATTGACGAGCGTCGCACGATGAATGCGAAGAAATTTTTCCGGGTTAATTCGAGTTTCCAGATTTTTCATCGTTTGGCGCAAAAGATATGTTTTATCGCCTGTATGAATTTTTAAATAATTTCCATAGGATTCAATCCAATCTACATCGCTGACGGGAATTAAAATCAACCGATTTTTATGACTAACTATCAAACGCTCAAGAAAGCCTTTATTTAAACTAAAATGATCGAAAAGACGTAAAAGGCGCTGCCCGTAATCGTTTCCGGATTTTAATTGCAAATGCTGCCGAGCGCGGCTGACGGCTTGCCGGAACCGCTCTTCGCTGAACGGTTTTAGAAGATAATCAACGGCGTTAGCGTCAAAGGCTTGAATCGTGTATTGATCAAAGGCGGTCACGAAGACTATCGCCGGCATTCTTTCCGCATCTAATTCGCGCAAAACGTCGAAACCGCTTATCTCCGGCATCTCGACGTCAAGAAAAATCAAATCGGGCTGACACTCGTTAATCGCGGAAATCGCCGCCAGTCCGTCGGCGCATTCGGAGACGATTTCGAAGTCTGAATCTTTACCGAGCAGCTGGCTGATCCTTTCACGAGCCAGGGGTTCGTCGTCAACAATTATCGTTTTAACTCTCAAGGCTGGCATTCTCGTTCATTTATTACGAATAACAAACCGCAATAGTTTAACGCTTAGACAAAAAGAAATTCACGTCCTCAAGGGTCTAAGCCTGAAATAAACGAGTTTCCGGATTTTGTCCTACATCTTTGCCCTTTCAAACTCGCAATGTAACTTCACATCACTTCTTTCATAGGAAGGTAGGATTCGACAGTAATAATGTAGTTGCGAATTTCCCGGGGCGAAAAATTGAACCCAATTCGCTTTTCTAAATATAGACGCATAACTTGAACAGTAGAACACTAAACGAAAACTAAAGTGTTGCGGGGTAGATTTGGAGAAATTCGTCCGTCAACGACGGATAAACTTTTATAATTAAAGTTAAATTCAAAATACATAGCCAATTACGGTTATAATTGAATATTAGCAAAGTTATTTTTCCGAACTTTAAATGATACGAAAATCAAAATGGCGGCAAATCATTTTATACATCGGCTTCACAATCTTGATTGCCCTCTTTTTTTCCGTGCTGGTGTCAACAAATACAAATGGCGAACGGCGGAGTCCAAGGCTTGATTGTGAAACTGGAAATTCCTTTTGAAACGAACAAAGAAATAATTCAGCAGTGAAAGACCTTAATATGAAAGTATTAATAGTTGACGATGAACCGCTGGCGTGTGAAAGAATTAGTCAGCTGCTGGCGAATTTTTCGGATGTTGAAATTGTTGCAGAATGCGCCAGCGGCGAAGAAGCCCTTACCGCTATTGAAAACGGTTCGCCGGACTTAATGTTTTTGGACGTGCAGATGCCGGAAATGGACGGCTTATCAGTTATTAGCAGCCAAATTAATAAACCCTTGCCGCTCGTTATATTCGTGACTGCTTACGCCGACTATGGTCTTGCCGCTTTTAATTCGCACGCGGTCGATTACTTACTTAAGCCTTTCGACCAGAAACGTTTCGAGACCGCGCTCGAAAAGGCGCGGGCGAGACTCGCCATGAACACTTCCGCTACTCCTGATTTGCCCGAAATTGTCAGTCATCTCGAACAAAGCGCGAATTATCACAAACATATTTCCATCCGTCAAGACGGGCGCTTGTTTCTTGTTAAAATCGAAGAAATAGAGTGGATTGCAGCCGAAAAAAATCACGTGCGCCTGCACGTAGGCGCTCAATCATATCTGCGCCGCGACACTATCAGTTACATCGAGCAGCAACTCGATCCGACGCTTTTCCGCCGTGTCCACCGCTCGACGATTGTCAACCTGGATTTCATCAAAGAGTTGCGCACGACCGCAAGTGGAGATTACCGGATGATTTTATCAAATGGCGAGGAATTAGCTCTTAGCAGCACTTATCAAAAAAACTTTCGGAATTTTTTTTTTGAGGGAAAGAAATTTTCAGTCATCCCTATTATAATAATCGCAAGAGAAAATTTTAGATTTCTTTTCAACTGCTTTATCAGCTCCTGTTTTTCAGCTTAAATACAGGCTCAGAAGGTATAGTTTCAAAGATAATAAAAAAGACAAAGTTAACTCAAACGCATGACCGCACATCTAGAAACGTTTCGTGCGTTTCTTTAAATTATTTAACCGGAAAAGCTAGTGCATGCCCAAAACTACAGCATCTTTTAGCAAAACAATGTTCGTTCAAATTTATTTAACCGAAATTTATTTTTTTTGAGCCGTTTCGGATAAAAATGTTGCGTTACTCAACCAACGGCAGCATTTTTATTTGCGAAGCATTCGTCAATTGTCGAAATCTACGAAATCCTCGCTCGAAAGATTACGCATCGGCAATCCGGATGAGACAAAGAGGAATTTTAACGAAATGTCGTCGTTCAGCGAGCGGCAATCAAAATCGACAAACGGAAAATAACAACAAGTGCTGCTTCAACAGTCACGGAGTCGGTTTTCAGCCGAAAGAATCGTAGTGTCGATTACCGGCAATATGCCTGAACCCATCTTTTCATCTCGTTGCGCAATTGTCTGAAATATTTTTTCTTTGTTCTGAAACAAAGCAGGAGAAAATTTATCATGCAATGTTTTTCGGCGACGGGCGATTTGCTCAATTTTAATCAACAAAACAAGAGAAAAATAATGAAAAAAATTTTGCGCGTTCTATTCAAACCTTTTGTCCTCGTTTGCCTGGTATTTATTTTCGTAGGCTTAACGACTGTTTTTTCCCAAAAGCAATTTGCCGCTTCTTTGATTTTCGGCGATTCGCCGCAAGAAAATCTTCGGCAATCGTCGATTCTGAACTTATTCGAGAACTCGTTGCCGCCAACAGAACGCCATGCGCAAGAAACTCTAATGACAAGATCGGCAGAGCAATCAAAGCATCAAGCTGAAAACGTCGTCGAACCGGCGACAAATTCTTTAGGCGCTTATACGAGTTTTGAAAAAGACAAAAAATTCGGTGCCTTAATATCGAAAGCACTCGAAAATGGCAAAATGCGCGTCATCATCGGCTTCGAAATGCCATTCGTCGCCGAAGGCAAATTATCCGACGGATTCGCCGAATTGCAACGTTCTAATATCCGCTCGGCGCAGGAAAACCTGCTTGATCGCCTCAGTCAATTTGCTGTCAGCAACGTGAAGCAGTTTGAATTTATTCCGTTTATGGCAATCGAAACCGATGCGGCGGCTCTTGAATCTCTCAAAAATGACCCGGAAGTTACTTTTATTCAAGAAGACTCGCAATACGAAGCATTGATAGCGGAAAGCACTCCGGTCGTTGGAGCAAACGCTTCGTGGACTGCCGGGTTTGCAGGCAGCGGATATACAGTTGCCATCTTGGACACGGGCGTTGACAAAAGTCATCCGTTCTTAAACGGAACCAAAGTGGTGTCAGAAGCTTGCTACTCAACGACCTCGGCAACACTTTACAACAGCGTTTGTCCGGGCGGCGTAACTTCATCAACTGCGTCAGGCTCCGGTGTGAATTGTTCCACTTCGATATCAGGCTGCGACCACGGTACGCATGTCGCCGGAATCGCTGCCGGAAACAACACTTTAACCAATATTGACGGTGTTGCCAGAGACAGCAGTATTATCGCCATTCAGGTTTTCTCGAAAGATCTCTGGGCTAATAAAACAACGGCTATCACCTCCGACATAATCAAAGGTTTAGAACGCGTTTATGCTTTGCGTAGCACATACAACATCGCGGCAGTCAATTTGAGTTTGGGCGGCGGTGCGTATACATCAAACTGCGACAGCACAGAGATCGCTTTCAAATCCGCGATTGACAATTTACGCTCGGCAAACATTGCCACCGTAGCTGCTGCGGGTAATGATGGTCTCACCAACGCGCTCGCTTTCCCGGCGTGCATTTCAACCGCCGTGAGTGTCGGCTCGACCAGAGACGGAAGCAGTTCAAACGGCGCGGCGGACACCGTTTCGACCACCTTTTCCAACAGCGCATCGTTTCTTTCCATACTCGCTCCGGGCGAATTAATCAACTCGTCAGTGCCGGGAACCGGCTATGACTTTAAACAAGGAACTTCGATGGCGGCTCCGCACGTCGCCGGCGCATGGGCGATTTTGAAGCAGAGGATGGGTTCGGGCGCAACGGTGCAACAAGTTCTGGATAGGCTGAACGATACCGGCGTACCCGTTACCGACTCGCGCAACAACATCACGAAAAAGCGTATTAAGATTGATACGGCGGTATACGTCGGCTGTAATCCCTCGCTTTCGAGCAACAACAGCAGAATCAGCAGTTCCGGCGGCAGCGGCAGTTTCAGTTTAACCATTTTGTCCAACTGCGGCTGGAACGCCGTCAGCAACGTTCCGTGGCTGACGACTTCGAGCACGGCGACCGGCAGCGGCACGATCACGTATTCAGTGGCAGCGAACAACAGCACGAGCGAGCGGACTGGAGTAATCTCGGCAGCCGGACAAGAATTCAGAGTCACGCAAACCGGCGCATCGTGCAGTTTTTCGTTTTCGCCGGCAACCCAATCGATAAGCGTGACCGGCGGGATGGGCAGCACGTATATCTTCGCACCTACAGGCTGCTCCTGGTCAACATCGAACGATTCATCTTCCTGGCTGACGATTACAAGCGGCGGCAGCGGCAACGGCAACGGCTTATTGACCTATTCGGCGGCTGCCAATTTATCCGTCCTTCAGCGCGAAGCCAAGATTACGTTGACGGGCGGACAAACATTTACCGTGACGCAGCCGGCTAATACCGGAAATCAGGCTTGCACGACTTCGCCGAGTAATCTGGCGGCGTGGTATCGGGGCGAAGGAAATGCTAATGATTCGCAAGGCGTTAACAACGGCACGGCGCAAAACGGCGCGACGTTCGCCGCCGGACAGGTCGGACAGGCTTTATCGTTAGACGGCGTTGACGATTACGTCAGCGTGCCGGACAGCAACAGTCTGGACATCACTGGCGCGATGACCATCGAAACCTGGGTTTATCCGACAATGAGCAGGGGCAGAATCATCTCCAAACAAAGCTTCAACGGCGGCAGCACAAGCTATGTTTTGGAAATGAACTTCGGCAAACTCATCTTTTATAGTACCGACGCCGCGACAAACCAGATGAACATTCTCAGTTCCAATCTGGAAATCCCGCTCAACCAGTGGAGTCACATTGCAGTTACGATGAGCGCGTCGAGCTTTTCGTTTTACGTGAACGGAGTTGCAGAAAGCCGCGCTGCCAACCTCACAAACAGACCTGTTACCGATGGACCTTTGTATATAGGAGTAACCAAAACTGAAGCTGGTTCCGGAGTCGCTTACTTCGGCGGGAAAATCGATGAACTCAGTCTTTACAACCGCGTGTTGACGGCAACGGAGCTTCTATCGGTTTACAACGCGGGCGGCGCGGGCAAATGCGCCCCGCAATGCACTTATTCGATTAATCCGGCGAGCGTCGGCAACCCGACGAGCCCCGGCGTTGCAGCAGCGGGCGGCGTTGTCAGCACTAATGTGACGGCTCCCGCCGGATGCGCCTGGACAGTCAATAATTCCAATTCTTGGATTACCGTAACGAGCGGCGCCAGCGGTACCGGCAGCGGAACCGTGCAGTTAAGCGTCGCGGCAAACAACAGCCCGAATTCGCGCACCGGCATGATGACGATAGCGGGACAAGCCTTCACCGTCACGCAAGCCGGTCAAAACTGTACTTATTCGGTTCCGACCAGTTCATTCGTCGGTCCTGAAGCAGGTTCATTCGCCGTCAACGTGACTGCTCCAGCCGGCTGCGCGTGGACGGCGGAAAATACGAATAATCTCGACTGGCTCATCTTCACTACCGGATCGGGAACCGGTAGCGGCACGGCGTATCTATACGTCGGACCAAACACCAGTTCGGCGCCACGTTCAGGGGTTGTAACCATTGCCGGTCAAGAACATACCGTGATTCAACTAGGTGTCTCGTGCAGCTATTCGATCAGCTCGACAAGCTATTCAATCGGTTCCGGAGGAAGCAACTGGTTCTTTGACATCACGTCGCCTGCCGGCTGTTCTTGGAGCGCGGTGAGCAATGTTCCTTGGATTACATTCTTCTACACGCCGTCGTCGGGTTCAGGCAACGGAACCATCAACTATTTAGTAGCAGTCAACAATGGAGGACAGCGAACAGGAGTAATTACTATTGCTGGTCTGACCCATACTGTGACGCAAGGCGGAGTTTCCACCTCTACACAAACCAATACAGGGCAAAACGTCACGGTAACGCCGACCAGCAATTCCAATATAACTTTCAGCAACGTCTCGACGGCGGGTACAACGTCCGTGAACGGTTTATCTCAAAATCAGTTGGAGCCCTTGCCAGCGAATTTCTCGCTGATCGGCAACCCAATAATGTATAACATTACTACCTCGGCTGTTTTTTCTGGCACTATCATGGTCACTTTCGCTGTGCCAAACATCGCTGACTCCACAGCATGCAGCCGACTCCGTACTTTGCATTACACGAACAATGTGTGGGACATATCGAATAATGCAACTCCCAGCTACAATTCGGGAGTTTGCACAGTTTCGCAAACCGTAACATCCCTATCTCCGTTTGTCGTCGCCCAAATCAGCGCGACAAGCTACAGCATCGGCGGAACAGTTACTTACGGCATTACGGCGGCGAATCAAACGCCTTCGATAATTTCAGGTGTCAAGTTCAATGCTTCTGGCGCGTCAGGACAATCAGCAGTGAGCGACTTATCAGGTAATTACCAATTGTCGGACTTGACGTCGGGCGGTAATTACACCATCACGCCGACGAAAACCGATGAAGTCAAAGGCATTAACTCACTCGACGCTACTCGTATTCAACAGCACCGCGTCGGATTGATCACTTTAACGCCGAATCAATTACTGGCAGCTGATACCGACAACAGCGGCACGGTTAATTCGCTCGACGCTACACGGATCCAGCAGCGACTTGTTGGTATTCAATCAGCGAACATCATCGGTCAATGGAAGTTCGTGCCTGGGAGCAAACAATATAATTCTGTTACCAGTAACGTGACAGGAGAAAACTATCAGGCTGTTTTAGTCGGAGAAGTATCGGGCAATTGGGCTTCGGCAGCTTCGTTTGCTGATGATTCTCAGCCACAAGAATTTCTTCTTCCAAAAGCGGGTAATCAAAGTTACCTGGCAGAAAGCTTCGAGCAGATACTCGCTGAACAGATCGCTAAACGTATGAAACAATCAACTGATTTGCAATCATACGACCCAGTTTTAACCAATTCTAAATCGAAACCAGCAGTTACCGGAGCATCAGTCAATGTCTCATTGCCATCGAATGCGACAGCAGCAACCGGCAGTTCGATTACCGTTCCAGTAACAATCGGAGCAGTTCCGGCGGGAAGTCCGATCGAATCGTTTGATTTTACAGTTTTTTATGATCCGGCTGTGCTGCAGCCTGCAAATCCTTCAGGAAGCAATGCCGGAACATTGAGCGCCAATTGTTCAGTTTTAGCTAATTCACCGACAGCAGGCAGAATAGTTGTTTCCGGAGCGTGTGCGACTGGTATTACAACCAGTTCGGGCGGAGTATTGTATAACTTAAACTTTAATGTCATCGGCACATCCGGACAGCAAACCGGATTGTTGTTTAATAATCCTGCGACCGGAGCACAAACATTTCAATTCAACAGCGGAAATCCGGCAGCTAACACAACCAATGGATTGTTTAGTGTTTTAGGACCGACTGCCGCTTCAGTAACAGTCTCAGGCAAAGTGACAAATAATCAGGGTAGAGGCATCAGAAATGTTTTGATCACAATGACTGATTCACAAGGCAGAGTGCAAACGGCGCAAACAACTGCATTTGGTTATTACAAATTTGAATCTGTTGCAGCCGGAGAAACAGTGACAATTTCAGCCAAAGCCAGACGATTCAAGTTTGTTCAATCATCGATTGTCCGAACAACGAATGAATCTGTGACTGATGCTGATTTTATTAGAGAACAGTAATCACTTTCAAAACAAGTAAGAAAAGCCGTGAGCGTCAATAATTACGGCTTTTCTTGATGCTTCACAAAATGAATCTCCCAGGCAGTTTTTAACAAAATATCATGAGCAAAAGGCTAGTGTTTGTGCCCACATCTAGTTTAATCTTTAGTATCATATGAATTTCAGGCATTTAGGTTAATAACATAAGGCTTATTATCAGTATCAATTCTAGCGCAGTGGATACTTAATGTTTCATAAAACCTATCTACTTAAGGGTCTTTTTATGAGTAACGTTTGTTAGTACGATATTCCAACTTTAAAGTGCCCAAAACCTCAAAAACCTTAAAATCTCTTGAAATCATTGATGTTATATAAGATTTGATGTTTTGACTGAAAACTATTCTTTTTGGACACTTTAAATCCGACTCAAAAAGTATATTTTTCTAGACAAAATCATGAAATGAAACTTCACGTTGAACGTCTAGATTTTTATACGTCAGTTCATTCATCTTATTTTAACGTTAATCCGCCGCTTTTCTATCCCAGTTCGTCGCAAACCTATTCACAGCCTGTTCAGTGACACATATAGTTGGCTTTATTGTTAATGATGATACTAACCAAGGAAAAGAAAAATATGTTTAAAAGATATCAGGATTCATTTATACGAAAAATTATTGTCGTTATTTTGTTTATGGCCAGCTTCACCGCCGCAGACGTTTTGGGACAGCCATATATGAGCGCTAAACTGCTTCCTTCTGATGATGAATCGGCAAAGAAAGTCGATGAGTTTCTTGCTCAGTGGGACAAAAACAATATGCCGGGATGTTCGGTCGGTGCGGTTAAAGACGGCAAACTTGTTTACAAACGCGCCTTCGGAATGGCAAATCTCGATTATGACGTTCCAAACACATCTACGACTCTTTTTAATCTCGCTTCGTCGTCAAAACCATTTACAGCAATGAGCGTCGCGCTGCTTGCGCAGCAGGGGAAATTGTCGCTCGACGATGACATTCGCAAATACGTCCCCGAAATGCCGAAATACGGCGAGACGGTTACAATCCGACATTTGATTCATCATACGAGCGGAATCCGTGAATATCAGGCATTAGTCCTTTTTGGCGGTCTCGGCACTGATAACGCTTACAGCGATAAAGCCATATTAAATATGCTGGCGCGTCAAAAGAATATCAGTTTCGTGCCCGGCTCGAAGCACCAGTACAGTAATTCCAATTATCATTTGCTCGGAATCATAGTCTCTCGGGTGAGCGAGAAATCCTTGCGGGCGTTTGCCGAGGAAAACATTTTTAAGCCGCTGGGTATGAAAAATACTATGTTTTTCGATAATCGCAATGAAGTAGTCAAAAACCGGGCTGCCGGTTATATGGTCGGTCCGGATAAAAGTATCCGCGTCCGCGCTTCATTGTTCGATCTGGTCGGCGGCGGCGGAGTTTTAACGACTGTCGAAGACTTGGCTTTGTGGGATCTGAATTTTTATGAACCGAAAATCGGAAACAAAGAATTGATTCAGCTTTTGACTTCGCCGGGAATCCTAAACACCGGTGAGAAAACGGGTTACTCATTCGGGTTGTTTCATAACAAGTATAAAGGTCTGCCGGTAATTAAGCACAGCGGCAATATGTCCGGCTTTCGGTCGCAAATAGTTTCATTCCCCGGACAGAAATTTACTGCAATCGCTTTGTGCAACAACATGGCGATTTTTCCGAGTGTAATCGCGGAGAAGCTCGCGGATATCTATCTAGGAGGACAATTTAAACCAGATGCGGCGAACCAAAAAACAGTCACAGAAAGTTTGCCACAAGTGATTGCTCTGTCTGAAAAGGAAGCGCTGCGCTACGCAGGCGTTTATGCGAGTGCGGAGAGCGGAGCGGCATTCAAGCTGAGTTTTAAGGAAGGAAAATTAATCAACAGCGGGCTCCTGAAAAACGAAACGCCGATGATGTCGATTTCCGAAAACCGCTTCGTGATGGTTGCAGGCAGCGATAAATACGAACTAAATCCCGTCTTTGATAAGTCCGGCGCAATTTCGGAAATAAAATTAATAAGAAATGGCGGAAAGCCGGATGTTTTCGTTCCCGCCAAGCTGCCGCTTGATTCGCCGCAGCAGTTAGCCGAATACGCCGGGACTTATTACAGCGATGAGTTCGACGCGGATCATAAATTAACTCTGCAAGGTAATACTCTCGTTCTTCAAATCGGCGAAAACTTCGAAAATCGGCTCAACGCCGCATACTCCGATTACTTTACCATTCAGGGAGGCGTAGTTAATCTTTCTTTTACTCGCGACGATAAAGGAAAAATCACCGGATTTGTGTTCAATTCTGCGGCTGATGGACGAGAGATTAAAGGAGTCACTTTTAAGCGACAGTAGAATTACTGAACAAAATTGCCCCAATTTGGGACGCGATTAATTGCGATGAGTTTGGCAATCATTAACTACTGTCGCCAAATCCCGCCGCGTAAAATATTTGCTGCTTCAAACACAAAATGAATTATTACGAGAAATCTTCTACTTTTTCAGGCAATAAAATTCTTAAATATTAGCGAGGTATTTATGTTCTGTCCCAAATGCAGCCAGCAGCTATTTTCTGACAACGTTCGTTTTTGTTCACGTTGCGGATTTCAATTGAGTATAGTCAAGGCACTTATTGTCGATGATGTATCACTTTCAAGGACTTCAGAGACTAATGCGTATAATCGCTGGCGCCGAAAAAGAGATATGACAATCGGAGTTTTACTGATGTCCTTATTCGCTTTGCATAGTGCTTGGACTACGGAAGATTTGTCGCTGGAAGGCAAATTTACAGGCTTAATTATCAAATGTCTTATTCTTTGCGTGTTGATAAATGTAATTCCTATCATTCGTGATGTTTTCCGCTGCAGCGCGACCCACGATAGCCTTTCATCACTTAAAAAGCTTTCTAGCCTCCCTGCAAGATTCAAGGCCAATAATCAAATCTCGGCTTTACCTGATGCTCGCAGCAGACCGGCTGCCGATTATTTTACGGGAAGCATAAATACCGCGGAATTTCTTGTCCCGCCGCCGAGCGTGACAGAGGATACGACCACTCTGTTGAGCAGCAACCAAAATTAGTCATCCATTACCAGTAAGCGAACATTATTCTTGTTAGGAACACGATCAACTCTGGTTATTTAATGAGGTTGCCGTAGATAGAAGCGACCTAACAAACAATCAAGATGGAGTATTTATTCGGTGTCTATAAACAAAGTGCTTTTCAAACAACAATTATTTTTATGGAATTACACATTCGCAACGTATCCAAGACCTATTCTAACGGTGTGCAAGCACTAAAGAACTTGACGCTCACAATTCCGGTGGGAATGTACGGACTACTCGGACCTAACGGTGCCGGTAAATCTACGCTGATGCGCACCCTAGCAACCCTGCAGGAGCCGGATGAAGGCAGCATCCGCTTAGGCGACACTGATGTGCTGAACCAGAAGGATAAGGTGCGCGAGACGCTCGGTTACCTCCCGCAGGAGTTCGGCGTATATCCGAAAGTTAGTGCGGAAAATCTACTCGACCACTTCGCAGTACTCAAGGGAATCACTAACAAAAAAGCACGTAAAGAGGTTGTCGAGGCACTCCTGCATCAGACCAATCTATATGATGTGCGGAAGAAGAAGCTCAGCGGCTACTCCGGCGGTATGCGCCAGCGATTCGGCATCGCAGTCGCTCTGCTTGGCGACCCGAAGTTAATTATCGTTGATGAGCCCACCGCCGGTCTCGACCCTTCCGAACGCGTCCGTTTCCTGAATTTGCTCAGCGCACTCGGAGAAACCTCAGTAGTGATTCTCTCTACGCATATCGTTGAGGACGTGTCGGAACTTTGCAGCCGGATGGCGATCATCAATCGTGGTGAAATACTTCTGGAAGCAGAGCCGCTCGGCGCCATTGCCGCACTGCAGGGGCGGATCTGGCGCCGGGTGATCAACAAGGGCGAGCTTGCCGAGCTGGAGCGGGAGCACATGGTCATCTCGACGAAGCTATTCGCGGGGCGCACGGTCGTGCGCGTCTACGGCGACACGCCGCCCGGCGCGGGATTTGTATCCGTGGAGGCTGATCTGGAAGATGTCTACTTCACCACAATGGCGGGACACGGAGAGGATTCTGCCCTGGGGGTGGCGCGATGAAGTTCTGGGAGATCTTCCGTTTCGAGTTCGCCTATCAGGCGCGACGCTTTTCAACATGGCTCTACTTCGTACTCCTTTTGTTGATTTCGTTCCACATGGCCCGCTCTGTCTTCGTTTCAGAGGCGATCGAGGGCGGCTATTTCCTCAATGCGCCGTTCGCCATAGCGCAAGTCACTCTCGTCGCGTGCATCCTGTCGCTGTTGGCGCTGGCTGCACTCGCCGGCATCGCGGCGACACGAGATGTGGAAACGCGGATGCACCCGATCCTCTACACCGCGCCCGTCGGCAAAGCCGCCTACCTTGGCGGGCGATTCCTTGCAGCCTTTGCCCTCGGGGCGCTGATCATAGCAACCATCCCAGTCGGCATTCTGACCGCGGCTCTCCTGCCGGGCGCGCGCGCGGACCTCATTGGTCCCATTCAACCTGCCGCCTACGCAAGCGCCTATTTCCTGCTTGCGCTTCCGAATGCCTTTGTCACAATGGCGTTCATGTTCTCGGCAGCAGTGTTTCTGCGGCGGGGCGTCGCGAGCTATCTCGGAGCGGCGTTCGTCCTCTTTGCGGCAGTCATCAGCCGGCAGGTCATAGCAGAGATGCTGGGACAATGGGAGATAGCGAAGTTTACTGACCCATTGGGGTTAAGCGTGTTCGGCGAATTGTCGAACATCTGGACAACCGGCGAGAAGAACGCGCTCAACGTCGGGACGCAGACGTGGATGCTCTCGAACCGCCTCGTTTGGCTCGGAGCTGCACTGGGCATGCTCGCGTTTACATATCTCCGTTTTCGGTTCGCACACATCAGTGTCGATGGTCGTGAGTGGATCCGCCAGGAAGCCGACGCGCGCCTCATTACGACTGACGCCGCCACGAAGGAAGAGCAGGCGCTGGGCGGGCAAGGGCACGCCGCCGCTCAAGGCGCCCCTGTCGCAGCGCCGCTCGTCCACCGGACGTTCGGGGCCGCGACCCGTGCTCACCAAACGTTCGCCATCACGCGCGAATCGTTTCGGGTGATCGTGACGGGCTGGGGCACGCCCGCGCTTGTCGCCCTAGCAGTGCTCGTGAACCTAATCGCCCCCCTGGTGTTCCAAGACGATGGGTCTCCCCAGCTCCCCACCACCGGAGAGTTTGTAAACGTACTGGAGCAAACGAGCGAGCACGGCATGTGGCTGATCGTCCCGCTGCTCATCATCTACTACGCCGGCGAATTGGTTTGGCGCGAGCGTGATACCCGCCTTGGCGAGATCACCGGCGTCGCGCCCGTGCCGGTGTGGGTCTCCTTCGCCGGCAAGTTTGCGGGGCTCGCCCTCGCGCTCGCCGCGGCGCAGGCAGTACTTATGGGAGCTGCGATGCTTGCCCAGGCGCGTATGGGCTATTACGAGTTCGAGGTCGGACTTTACGTTCGGATACTCTTCGGAATCCGGCTCATCGACTATCTCCTATTCGCCCTGCTGGCTCTCGTCGTACACGTCATGGTTGACCAGAAATATGTCAGCCATCTGATCGTGATAATCACCTACGTACTCGTGGCTTTCGGACCGCAGTTCGGGATCGAGCCCGGACTGCTTCTCTTCGGGTCTGATCCGGGGTGGACGTATTCGGACATGCGCGGGCTCGACCCGTTCCTCGGACCGTGGTTGCTTTTCAAGCTCTATTGGGTCGCGTGGACATTGCTGCTTGCCGTCGCGGCGAAACTGCTGTGGTCCAAAGGGACGGAGCGAGGATTCAAAGCGAGACTCAAAACGGCACGCCGCCGTCTCACGAAGTTTACTGCCTTGATGGCAGTTACCGCCGTCGGGCTGATTCTGATTTTCGGGGGACTGATCTTTTACAACACAAACGTGTTATACCCGCATCATGCTATCCCTAGCGGCACGGAGTGGAAGGCAAAGTACGAACGACGCTACGGGCGGTACGCAGGCATTCCGCAGCCGCGCCAAACCGCTTCGAACCTTCGCGTAGAAATCTATCCCGACCGAGGGGCAGTGGAGATCCGCGGAACTTATGCTCTCGTAAATCTGACAGATGCGACTATCGACGCGGTTCACGTGGCTACCGCCCAGGAAGTCGAGACACAGGTCGGTTTCGATCGTCCGGCAAGAACTGAGCTTACGGACGAGGAGCTCGGACACCGAATCTACACCCTCGAGACCCCGCTGCAGCCCGGTGACTCGTTGCAGCTCGAATTTGAGGTGCTCTACAACCCACGCGGTTTCCCTCGTTACGATATCGACGCTTCTGTAGTACCCAACGGCACGTTTTTCGGGACCGATTGGCTCCCGCGTGTCGGCTATCAGAGAGTTCGCGAGTTGCGGGGCGCCACGGAGCGGCGAGAGCACGAACTACCGCCGCGCACTGAGATCAAGCCACTTAACGACCCGGTGGCGCTCGTGGACCTCGCCGGACTGGAGCCGATCATGTTCGATGCTGTGGTGGGCACTGTCGAGGGACAGATCGCCGTAGCTCCGGGCGCTCTGCGCCGCGAGTGGTCCGAGGGCGGACGCCGCTACTTTCATTACGCGACCGACGCGCCGATCCGGAATAATTTCGCCTTTTTCTCCGCCGCCTACGCCGTGCGCGAGGCGCGGTGGAAGGACGTCCAGATCCAGATCTTTCACCATCCCGGACATGACTTAAACGTGGACCGCATGGTGAGCGGTGTCCAGGCGTCGCTCGAGCATCTGACCCGGCTTGTCGGACCTTATCCACACCGCCAGATCCGGTTCGTGGAACAACCGGGTCGCCGGCGCACGCTGTTCGCCAACACGATAAACATCCGGTACCAGGAGGGGGTTTCTTTCATCAATCCTGAGGGTGACCCGCGCGGCATTGATTTGCCTTTCGCGTTGGTCGCTCACGAGGTGGCGCATCAGTGGTGGGGTAATCAACTCTTGCCGGCGGCGCTCGTGGGCGCGGCGGTACTCACCGAGAGCCTCGCCTGGTACTCGGCGCTGGAAATCGTGGAGGGGCATTACGGACGCGAGCACCGCGAACGGCTCCTCGGCGCAATGCGGGAGGACTTACTGAATCCCCGCCCGCTTGCCGGCACCCCGCTGCTGCGAGCTACCGAGCGTTTCCAGTGGTACCGCAAAGGCGTGATCGCGTTGTACACGCTGCGCGAGTACATCGGTGCCGAGCGAGTAAATGCCGCACTGCGAAGCTTTTTCGAGAGGCACGGCTCGGGAACGCTTCCGCTGCCGACCACGCTCGACCTCTATAGGGAACTCCAGGCGGTCACGCCCGAGGAGCTTCGGTATGTGCTCGTTGATCTGTTTGAGGCGAACACTTACTGGGAGCTCGCGGCAAAGCAAGTCGAGGCCAAGCAGATCGCAACGGGCGAGTGGCAAGTAACGCTCGACGTGCGTGCGCGCAAGTTAGTGGTCGATGAGCAGAGCGTCGAGACAGAGGTCCCGATGGACGACCTCGTCGAAGTCGGCGTGTTCGCGGCGGCGGAGGATGGTAGCCCCGACGTGCTGCTGTACCGGCATATGCACCGCATCCGCTCTGGCGATCAACGCATCACACTGATGGTGCCAAAAGAGCCGGCACGGGCTGGGATAGATCCGCGCAATCTCTTGATCGATGTAAAACCCGATGACAATCTCAAGGAGATTAATTGACCTTGATTCTGATGAAACGCCAACCGACGGAAAGAAAATGCTGTCCGAAATTGGGGTTAAACTTCAAATATAAAAATTTCGGGCGAGTGATCTATACTTGAAAAAAAATGCGACGAATTTCTAATATTCAATGGCTTCTTATTCTGGCAATGTGCGCTTTGGTTGTCTTTCTGGCGGGCGCCACGTCACTATATATTAAATTTAACCTTCCGGATCTGTTGCCGAAGGACATGAATGATTCTACCGGTTTCTGGGCGTTTGGGGCATTTTGGGCAATTCACGCCCCGTTAATTTTCATCCTGTCGCGTCGTTTTTCTTTTGAACGGCGTCGTCTGACTAATAGTTTGCTAGCCTACTTTGCGGTGGGGATCGTTTGGGTGATGCTCGTTCAGGGACTGCCTCTGCTTCTCGTGCCCTTTTTGAACGATTCAGTAAGTTACAACAGCGAGCCGTTTCGTGACCTGCTTATAAATTGGTTTGGATCTTACTTCCTACTGAACATGCTGATTTACTGGATGGTTCTTTCCATTAGTTTAATTTCCTCATATTACGAGCGGTATCAAAAAGAAATGGTAAAAGCTTCGCAGCTTAACGCCCAGCTATCAAATGCCCGCCTTCGGGCGTTACAGATGCAACTGCACCCGCACTTTCTATTTAATACGCTACACTCGATTTCTGCTCTGGTTCTCAAGAATGAAAATCGAGACGCGGTTAAAATGATTAACCGTCTCAGCGAACTTCTGCGATTAACACTCGATAAAATAGAGACGCAGGTTTTGACGCTCGAAGATGAAATTGAATTTACGCGGCGTTATCTGGAAATTGAGCGCATTCGTTTTCAAGATAGGCTGACTGTCGATATGGACATTGATCCGCTAGCACTCACAGCCGAGGTGCCGACATTAATATTGCAGCCGCTCGTCGAAAATGCGATGCGCCATGGCGTGGATTCTAATTCTGGAACCAGCCGAATACATATTGTGGCTCATTTGCAAAACCGTCAAGTTTTAATGGAAGTACGCGACAACGGCAAAAATCCAGAGAAAATCGCCGGACACAATGATGCCCCCGGTTTGGGACTGAAAAACACCCGGGCGCGCCTCTCTGAGCTTTATGGAGAAGATTATAATTTCAACCTTAGGAGAGGAGAAAGTGGATGGACAATAGCGCAAATTATTATCCCATTTTTGCCCGTTAAATAATAGCCAAAGGGAGAAATTCATTGAATCAAAAAATCCGTGCCATTATCGTCGACGATGAATCGCTTGCTCGCGAGGCTCTGCTTGTGATGCTAAGCAATGATCCCGAAATACAAGTGATTGCCGAGTGCCGCAACGGACGAGAGGCTATCATGGCAATCCGCGAACAGTCGCCAGACATTGTTTTTCTTGACATCCAAATGCCGGAAGTGGACGGCTTTCAGGTGATCGAAGAAGTCGGGGCAGAACGAATGCCCGTCACGGTTTTCGTCACTGCATACGATAAACATGCCCTTCGCGCCTTCGAGGCGCACGCGCTCGACTATTTGCTCAAGCCTTTCGACCACGACCGCTTCGACACCGCTTTGCAAAGAGTCAAAACCTTTGTCCGTCAGCAAAAGCTCGGCGAAATCAGCGAGAGTTTGTTCGCTGTGCTGAAAGACTTGAAACCTAAGAGCAATGAATTACCTTCGGAAACAGATAAAGATGCTCATAAAGAACCGATTGATAGAGTAATTATCAAATCCGGCGGGCGAATTTATTTTCTTAAGGTCGAAGAAATCGATTGGGTCGAAGCATCCGGCGATTATTTAAGTTTACACAGCGCAAGCCGTAGCCATTTGATTCGCGAAACGATGGGAAATTTTCACGCTAGATTGGATCCGCGAAAATTCTTGCGAATTCACCGCTCGACAATAGTTAATATCGAGCGTATCAAAGACATTCAACCCCTCTTTAAAGGCGAATACATCGTCACTTTGATCAGCGGCAAACGCCTCACAGCAAGCCGTGGTTATCGCCATGAAATTCAAGCGTTACTAGACGAAGCGAGGTAATAACTTTTGCAAAATAAACAGTATTGTTGCTGGAATGAGTGAAGTGTTTAAGCGGCTGGTCGAGCATTTTTTTCTTCCAGAGTTAAATCTTATAACTGCATATATCCAGATTTGAGAACGACTGATGTCTAAAATTCTGCGATTTCTTTGTCAATCATAATCCGACAGAAGAATTTAGTCTGTCCAGTGATTGGTCTCATAAAGGATACTTTTTGATACTTTATAAAAATATGTCTCAAATAATGTCTCATTTTATTCTCAAAATGTTTAAAACTTATTGATACATCTTAAGACTTATATCACTCACACATAACCGTGTTTTTGTAAAAAGAATTTTAATAAAAAGGCTGGCACATTTCTGCCAGCCTTAATTTGCAAAATTATCACCGTTTCTCTATTGAACACTGTCCTTAAAACGTTTGACGCCCATTGCGGAATTCCAGTTCTGAAAGATGAGTTCTAAAGTATATTATCTTGGTTAATTTAAGTTTGTTTCAAATAATCCTGATTTGATAAGCGATTTCGATCAGAGTAATAATTGTACAGAGTAATAATTGTATCCTCATAGTGATTTAATGAATAATGTTAGACGAAAAATCGGTTATTTCACGGCGTTTTTCGCTCTCTGGACGCTCGTCGCTCTCATTCTTGTTTCGCTATCAGCGGCGACGGCGTTAGGGGGCGGAAATCAGCCGGATTTGCGTCTTATGTTTTTAATGCAGTTTACGCGATTTTACCTCTGGGGATTTTTCTCGCCGCTGATTTATCATTTTGTGCGGCGATTTCCGATTGAAATACGGGCTTTTCGTTGGCGTAACCTTCTCATTCACCTAGCAGGGATTACAGTGTTCTGCACGTTTCATCAGATTATTTTAATGGTCATCAGGTGGATGATTAACGCACCACCGGGTACGCCAGTTTCTTCGTTTTTTGAAAATTTTTTCGGCAATTTCTTCAATGGTGTATTTCTTGGCGTGGTGACTTATCCGCTGATCGTTTTTGCGATTCAGGCTTTTGTTTTTTATCAAAATTTCCGTACAGAAGAAGAACAGAAACTGCTCGTGACCGCGCAACTGGCGCGAGCTGAATTACACGCGCTGAAAATGCAAATTCATCCGCATTTTCTTTTTAACACATTGCATTCAATCTCATCCCTAGTGCTGGAGGAACCACCGAAGGCGAATCAGATGATCGCCCGACTCGGCTATTTTCTGCGCCTGACGCTCGAACATTCCGAACGGCAGTTTGTTACCTTGAAAGAAGAAATTGAATTTGCTCGCTGTTATCTGGAAATCGAACAGGTGCGTTTTTCCGACCGGCTGCAAGTCGAGTTTAACGTGGAGTCGAAGAGTTTGACAGCGCAAGTGCCGCATTTGATTTTGCAGCCCCTAGTCGAAAACGCAATTCAACATGCTATTGCCCCGCGTGCGTTGGGCGGCTCGATCAAAATCAGCGCGAACAAATTCGGCGATACAACTCGCATCGAAATTGCTGACAGCTGTGAAGGAGTTCACACAGGCAGGAATGCTTCAAACAACGGGCAGGGTGTCGGACTGGCGAACGTTCGGGGCAGGTTAAAACATCTTTACGGCGCGAATCATAAATTTGAGCTGAACAACAATTCAGCGGGCGGGCTGACGGCAGTTATAGAAATCCCGTTTGTGGCTGAAAATAAAGAATCTCCGTTTGCCGCTTCATAAGATTTTGATGAATGAAAAAATCACAGTTTTGATTGTTGACGACGAACCGCTGGCACGAAAATTTATTCGGCGGATGCTCGAAAAGCATTCTTCGGTGGAAATCGTCGGCGAGTGTGGGAACGGTAAGGAGGCTGTGACCTCAATTTTAGAAGTAAAGCCCCGGCTCGTTTTTCTCGATGTACAGATGCCGGAAATGGACGGTTTTACAACGCTCGAGACTTTGGGCGCAGAATCGTTGCCGCAGATCGTATTCGTGACCGCTTACGAGCAATATGCAATCCGTGCTTTTGAGATTCATGCGCTCGATTATCTGCTTAAACCCTTTGACCAACCGCGTTTCGATAAAGCGATGGCGCGCGTGGAGGAAAAATTCGCCGACCGCGACCAAACCCAGACAGAACGAAAACAAATCACCGCTCTCCTCGAAAACGTCCGGCGGAAATCCCCGTATCTCGAACGCCTCATAGTCAAAACTGAGGGGCGAATTATTTTTCTCAAAAGCGCGGAAATCGACTGGATTCAAGCCGACGATAAATACGTGCATCTGCATACGAGCGGCAAATCGCATCTCGTCCGCCAAACGCTCGGCGCGCTGGAAGCGCAGCTCGATCCGCAAAAATTCGTCCGTATTCACCGCTCGGCAATCGTCAACATCGAGCGAATTAAGGAACTGCAGCCGATGTTCGCGGGCGATCACACGGTTGTTTTGGAAAACGACACAAAATTGATGTTAAGCCGCAGCTATAAAAACAAACTGTTCGAGATTCTGGGGAGCCCGCTCTAAATCTTCACACGCTTACTCCCATAATTAGCAACTTACTCCGCGTTTCATACAGTTCACGACATTTTCATTGCCGCTTTTTAAATAAATTCTTATTGTTTGGTGAAAACCTCCGCGAGAACTACCGGATATTTTTCTGTTTTTTGGAAAACTGAATCTCTGGTGCTGTTATAAAAATTAATGAAAACTAAATACATAATCGAAATAATCAAACAGTCTTTATTTATCCGCACGCTGATTTTAACTGTTTTTTCTTTTGCTCAAGCGCAGCAAAAAGTCGGTGTTGCTTTTTCCTCTTATGAACGCGCCAAACAGGTTTTGGACACTGCGATTGCAGCGCACGGCGGATTGGAAAATATCCGCGCCGCCGACAAGATTACAATCAATTATAAATCTGTTAATTATCCACTCGCACAAAGTAAAGTTATTCTTTTACCTTGCCGCTCGCGGGCATTCCGCGGGGCAGCGTGAAAACTTTTATTGATTACAGTTCATTACCAAACATGCGTATTGTAGATAAAATTAATATATTGAAATACACATGGGACAGCTTTTTTTACTCTCCTGTTGGAGTGTTTTGTGGTTAATCAAGAATAGAAATAAAAGAGGATAATCAAAATGAAAAAGCATATCTTGACCTTTGTAACCATCTTTTGGGTGAGTTTTTCAATTCAAGCACAACATCCAAAAAATGCAGACCAAAAATCCAGACTGTTTAAAGGCATTGTCAGGGCTGTTGTTTTTGAAGACGAAAAAGGAACTCAAAATCACTATCTCTACACAAACAGTGGAACAATTCCGGTTCAGCTGGAAAATGAAGAATTATCCAATATAAAAGTATCCGTCAGAGGCAATTTAGATGACAAAGGAGTTCTTGTTCCAGAGAAAGTAGAAATATTAGAACAACAAAAATCAGATCTTGAACAACCGGAAACAAATCTTGAACAGCCGATAACAAATTTTAATCTTTCTAATTCTGTTACTCGTTCAATCGCCGTCATATTAGTGAATTTTATTAATGATACTTCTCAGCCCGTCTCGCACGAAGCAATGAGAAGAGCAGTCTTTACAGATCCGACATCGGCAAATGCCTTTTGGCAGCGAACTTCACGCGGAAGGTTGCGACTCGCTGGAAGACAAAGGGAAGATGGTGATGTTTTTGGTTATTTGACATTACCTTTTGCAAATTATGACTGCACTCTTAATCGTGCAGATCAGGAATGGCGACCCGCTGCTGCTCAATTAGCCAGAGAGAGAGGAATAGATGTCGATTCATATCAAACAGTAATATATGTATTTCCTGGTTTGCCTGGTTGTTCAGTTGCTTTTGCAGATATTGGACCAATAAGTAATCATAATGTTAGCTTGAATGTGACTACGTTCGGTCATATCTCTGCAAAAACTATGGCGCATGAAATCGGACATAATCTTGGATTAGCCCATTCAAATTCATATGGCAACTGTCCATCAAACCAGCCATTTCAAAATTGCAGCAGTGGAACGATTTACGGTGATTATGATGTTATGGGAACATACTATCATTTACTTCATAATTACAATCTTCTGCGCCTTGGCTGGCTTTCCGGAAAGACAAGAACATTTGACTCTCCAGGCGTTTACTATACTTCTTTAGTTTCACCAAACCAGCTTAGACAAGGTATATCAATGGTAAAGATTCGCCTCAAAGACCCAAGCGGAAACTTTACTGATAAATCTCTTTTTCTTGAGTATCGCCAGCCGAAAGCGCCTTTTGATATTTTCCAGCCACAAACTTCTATTGATAAAGGACTGTCAGTACGATTTGCTTATGAAAATACATCAATTACTGCATTTAATCAGTTAATTGATTTTAAGCCGGATACTCGTTTAGGAGATGACGGCACGTTGCTTCCGGGAAACACTTTTACTAACTCTTATTATGGATTCAGCATTTCAACACTCAGCGTCGATCCAAAGCGTGGATTACAAGTTAAAATAGAACTAACGCGCTAATGCAAAATTTAAATAGTAATAGCAAGTAATGGAGTATACAAAGCAGTAGATTTGCGTAGAAGGTGAGAAAACTAATACCAAATAGATTTGTGCAATAAAATTGTTAAATTCATTAGGATATAGGACTAGTTTCCAATCTTCGCTCAACTTCGCTATAGAAATATTAGACAGTTTCTAAAGGACCCTTGTTGAAACTGTTTTTAGCTCAATCTGGTTGTTTCATAATGCGGCGGTTTTTGACACGTTTTTTTCGATTGAATAACCAACACTTTTTTATTTACAGGTATGTATTGAGCGGCATAAACTGTTCGCTTCGCACTCGTCTAAACTTTGCAGAATACCGAGTTTCTCGTAAAGTAAATTCCCTTTTTCCCACATAAATGCTTCGTTAATTTCAAATCCCTACTCTGTTACGTTAAAGGCGGATTTTTTGTATAAATCCTTCAGATAAATTTCGTAGCGTTTGATTTTGTTGTTAAGAGTAGTATGTTTGAGCCCGAGCAGTTGCGCCGCGTGTCTTTGATTGCCCCCCGTCTTTACAAGCGCGCATTTGATCCAGTAAATTTCAATTTTTTTTACTTCTTCGTCCAAGTCTATCCCGGAGTCCAATTTAATATTCTTCAAATGAGTTAATGATTTAACTTCCTCTTCATTGTTCTTTAGAGGAGTTAATTCCTTGACTTCGTCTAATAGCGCTTCGGTAACCTCGCGCAGGAAATCAATTCTTTCTCCAATCTCTTTTCCAGTTTTTTCCAATTGAATGCGTCTCGTCATACTCGAATACCTCTATTCATTTTCAATAATTAAACACCGCAAAAGAGGTTTTTATGTTAAGAGGGTCTTGAATCGTTGTTATCAGGAGCCGAAGCGTTTTTCCTAACATCAGTTTTTCAAATATTTGAATGTTTTTCCGACTTTTCTGCCCTTTAAATTATGCTTGAACGGCGCTTTTCAAGGTTACTGTTTTTAGCGGCTAGAAGCTTTTGCGGAAAAGATATTAAGCCTTGATAAAAAAGGTGTGTCCTTTGCCGCGAAACCCGGATTCCAAAGTTCCCATGTAGGGGTTAAAACCGCGGTAGCTAATGTCGTCGTTGTAACCGGCGTAAAGCGCCGTTCCCGAACTCGGCGTCCAGCCTAAAACGAATTGCGGTTGGATCCGCTGTCTTAAAGGCGAATAATCAATTCGCTTCAATTTCAATTACTCCCGATAGCAGTGAGTACAATTCTGTTTTCAGTTTTTGTCTTCTTGAGGAACGTCAACAACATAATTTTTATAAAAATCTTTTTGTAGTTTATGTGCTAACTCTGAGTCCAATCTTTTGAGAATCTCCAAACACTTCTGGGCTTCTTCCCGCTTGCCATCTGCTATATAACTCATCGCAAGGTTATATTGAGGGTCAGCCCATTCAGGATTGATTCGAACAGCCTCTAAATAACTTTTTTGAGCCTGTTTAGTCTTTCCTAAATAGAAATAAGCAAAACCGAGATTATTATGCGCCTTTGCAAAATCGGGTTGTTGTTTGATTGCCTGCTGAAATTTTTCAACGGCTTCTTTATATCTTTTAACTTTGACAAGCGTTACTCCGTAATTATTAAGCGCATCGGGGAAAACAGGTTGAATTCTGAGTGCGTTATCAAAAGCTTTAAGAGCCGACTGAGTATCTTCAAGATAGTAATAAGCATTCCCTAAATCGTTAAAAACTCTTGCGTTTTGCTTCTCAAACTCAAGTGCTTTTTGATAAGAAATCACGCTTTCCGTGTAATTGCCTAGTTCGTATAGTGCGCTTCCAAGAATGGCATAAATGCTACCGTTGGCTTCATTATCATTGATTAATTTTCGACAAATTTCCGCTGCTTCGGCGTAATATCTTCCAGCTAACAAAGCGTTAGCTAGATTAGTTTTAATCTCCAGAGATTTTGGTATTATTTCGGCAGCTTGTCTAAAATATTCAATGGCTTTATCGTGATATTTACTAATGAATAATTTAGTCCCCTGGTTATTTAGATCAAAAGCCTTGTTGATATTAATCGATGCGGCAGCGCCCCCTGACATTGACCGTAGCAGCTTAATAATATCTCCATTAGGATTTACTTCGGTGTTATTAGGTTCTTCATGAACGTAATACGTCTCACCAAGATCTGACTGAGTCTTTTTACTTTCTTGGGCTTGAATAGATAAAAAAGATATAAAAATTATCAAAATGATTGCTATTTGCTTCATAACGAACTCCTTTTGCTGCGATTAAGCATCGCGTGTTTGATAAACCAAACAATAAGAATTTAATTTGAAAGCGGCAATGAAAATGTCGTTAGCTGTATGAAACGTGGAGTAAGTTGCTAAATGCGGGAGTGAGTTTGTAAGAGTTTACAGCGGAGTGCCCAGAATTTCGAAAAAAATGAGTGAAAGAAGTTACTACAATTCTGACTCTTTACCGGTATCGAAAGGGTAAAAATAACAATAAATAGAAATCTTGCAAAGCGAAAATTAGAACCGAAATTTCAGGCTGGAAAATGACAGCAAATTTCAGGCTGGAAAAATAACAGCAAAAAAAGTGTGTCATAAGTCAGTAAAAGGTAATAATTATGAGATTTTGGTTATGACACGACTTATGACACAAAACATCTTTATAATCCCCTGAAATACTGAGTTATAAAATATAAATATATTCATGGAAAGATGTGTCAAAAAGGGGGGATTATGACACAGTATTTAGTTATCTGTAATTTGGTTTGCGAAGTCTGCTAGAAAGCCAATGCGGTCAAACATCGAAATTGCCTTTAGGGGGACTCCGTTAGCTGATTCTTTAGCAATAAATGGCGGATAAACACTAAGCAGTTGTCCTTGCTCCAACTTTCCACCTTCTTTCATAAATTGTAATAAAGGTTCAAGTGATAAAAATTCAACAGGATTTTCTTGAGCTTTGGTTAGAAATGTTTCCAAGTTCATTTCGAGAGTTTCAATTTCTCCAATTTCAGCGTCCAGCTTGTGAACAACGCCATCTCTCAAAACAAATTGGTCTCCAAGACAATCTTGTGCAAACGGAACATCGGATTCTTCAATTGCAGGAAAGAGTTTATAAAGAGCAAAGTCACCAAACCAAACTTTTCTCAGTGAGTGCCATTCAGGAGACAAAACCGCGCCCCTAACGTGAAGACCGCCATCGAACAGAATAAAGCCATTGTTTTCGCTTAAAAGACTTCGCAAATCTTCTGGCACTCTGTCTAAAATTTCAGCGTCGTACCTTCAAACAGTCTGGATTTTTGGTCTGAATTTTTTGGGTATTGTGCTTGAATTGAAAAACTTAGCCAAAAGATAGTTACAAAGGTCAAGATATACTTTTTCATTTTATTTCTCCTCTTTTATTTTTTTGCTTTTAGTCCAGATAAAAATTCACTTTGAACTGACTGGCAAAATCTTTCTGGCGGTAATCTTCCCTTGTTCGTTCTCGATTGTTAATCCGGTCACAATGTCCCTTTCATCGAAGCTGAATTTAACCGGCGTGGTTGTTTGAAGCGTGTAATTGTATATAACAAATTCGGTTTTCGACTGCGGAACAAGGCGGTAGAATCTTGGGAGAAGATAGGCATTTGTGCCGATGTTAAACTGCTTCTTCTCATTCTGCCGAAACTGAACAATTGTCCTTCCTCGCTCGAATTGAAGCAAAACGTAGGTATTTAAAAATTCATTATCAGCTACCGAACCGACAACTTCAGATTTCTTAAATGTTCCGAAACGGTTGGTCCACTCTGCGAATGTTCGCTTCCAATAAGCTTTCTCCTCGTCAAATGTGCCGTCGAAATAAATCGCTTCACGAATGGGCTCGTAATCTTCTTTCGCAATATTCTCAATTATCCTTGCCGTCCGTGATTCTAGATCATTAAGGCGTTCAGAGTCTTCTAATTTTGGGAAGGTTGTTAACAGCTTTCCGATACTGGAAGATGCCATCTTGACTGTTAACCTGCTATTTTCTGCCTCTAAATCGAATTTATCGCCGGAAGGCAATTCATAAGTGCCAATGTGTTTTTGTAATTCCGAGCGATTAAGCGCAATCTTCGGTTTCGGAAAACTCGGCAATTCGCCACCGAAAACCGCTCTCGGGATGGAACTGAGAATTTGACTTGAAATTGGGCGGGCTTCATTAGTGAAATTAATTATCACTACATTTTCGTCAACGTAACGGCGAAAGTTGGCATAGAAAATATTATTGCTGCCGGCATGCCCAACAATCCGTGTATTACGCGTTGTTTTAGAAATTGACCATCCGTAGCCGTAATGTGAAGTGCCTTCCTCATTCATCGGTACATGCGGAGCGAAGTATTTCAGCTTCGATTCTCTCGAAAGAATCTTTTCTCCTTCAAGCGCAAGATGCCATTTGTATAAATCTCCGACAGTCGAAAGTATCCCGCCATTTCCGCGTAAATTCCAGTAAGGTCCGTCTTTGTCCCAGACCTGTTCTAGCGGTGTCCCCCAACGAGTTCCATCCTGTAGATAACCGACAGCCAGATTTTCGCGTTTCCAATTTGGAATCACGTAGCCGGTTTCCTTCATTGCTGTGGGTTTGAAAAAATTGTCGTACAAAAAGCGCTCGTAAGGTTTTCCGCCGGCAATTTCGATAATTGCCGCAAGTAAGCTGTAACCGAGATTTGAATATTTATATTTTCCGCCCGGAGTCGTGTGCAGTTTTGACGCTAGGGCACCCTTAATCATTTCTTCGCGCGATAATTTGTCATAATCACTACCTAAAACATTAATCAACCCGGCGGAATGCGTCAGCAGATGATGAAGAGTAATGTCGGCTTTGTCCGGCGGAACATCTTTAAAGAACTCCGTGATTGAATCCGTTACCTTTAACTTTCCTTGTTCTTCTAGTTTTAAGATTGCGGCTGCGGTGAATTGCTTGGTAATTGAGCCAATGTCAAAAATGGTTTTTGTTGTATTTGGGATTTTGCGCCCCTCATCAGTCCAACCATAACCTTTGTTCAAAATCACTTTTCCATTTTTGGCAACCAGGACTCCGCCCTTCAAATCGGCGGCATTCAAGAAATCGTCCACGCGAGCCGCTATTTCTTGGCTTCCAGCTTCAACAGCCTTTTTACTCCCGATAGCCGCTGGCTGCAGCTGAACCTGACCGGTTGTTTGACTAAAAATATCAGTAATGTATAGGGCAACAAGTAAAGCTGTGAATAGAAGAAACTTTTTCATGAATTTTCCTTTAACTAATGGCTATTTTGACGTTCTTTTCGGCAATGAAACTGTTTTTACATCGACAGTTATTTCTTTCAGGCGATTGGCTATCTCAGATGTCATTGATTCCTGGTAACGACCGCCCAGATGTTTGGCAAAAAATCTTTCTGCCGCGGCGAGTATTGCCATATTGTTGACGGGGCGTGCAAAACCATGACCTTCATCTGGAGCAACAATGTATTCGACGGGCAAATTTTTGTCGCGCATAGCGACAACTATCTGATCGCTTTCGCCCTTATTTACACGCGGGTCGTTAGCGCCTTGAACTACCATCAGCGGGCTTTTGATGCGTTCCGCATACTCTAGTGGAGATTGACGTTTAAGCTGCGCCCTGCCATCGGGCGTATTTAGATCGCCGACGCGCACCTGGTCGATAATGCGAAGGGTTTCCCAATAAGCGGGGATAACTTCGAGAGTGGTAATCAAATTTGAAGGGGCGACGATTGCCACTGCTGCTTTGTATAGGTTTGGTGTAAAAGTTAAACCGGCAAGTGCCGCGTAACCACCATAGCTGCCGCCGATAATTCCGACCCGCTTTTCGTCAACGAGACCCTCCGCGACAAGATATTTAACGCCCCAGGTTAAATCGTCCTGCATTTTTTCGCCCCATTGCAGATTTCCAGCATCAACAAATTGTTTGCCGTAGCCGGTCGAGCCGCGGAAATTCGGCTGCAGGACCGCATAGCCACGGTTTGCCCAGAACTGCGCGTAAGAGTTGTAGCCCCATGCGTTACGTGATTGCGGTCCGCCGTGCGGGTTGACGATAAGCGGCAGGTTTTTCGTCGGAATGCCTTTCGGCAAAGTCAGATACGCTGGAATTTCAAGACCGTCAGAAGACTTGTACCGAATTGTTTGCATTGCCGCGAGATGCTCACGCGGAAGGCGTTCACGTGTGCGGTATTGCAATGTTAGCTTTTTACTGCTGCGGTCGAATAAATATACCTCGCCAGGCTCGGCATCCGAATAAATCAAGGTCAGCCATAGTTGCTCGTTTTTCGTGCCGGAAGCAAATTCGACAATTTTGCCGGCGAACTTGTTTTGCAGAAATTTGTAATCCGCAGCAAACTTGGGGTCTTTATAATCGAAGCGGAGTTTGTCGTCTTCATAAAATGTCGAGATTATTTCGCCCGTCAAATTTGAGAAAGTCGCGCCGCCGAAATCAACGCGGTTGAGCGGATCGCTTTCCACCGTTTCGACTTTGCCGGTTTCGACATCGAGCAGAACAAGTTTCGATAAATTAGTATCTGCGCCCTTGCTGGTTATCATATAAACGCGGTGATTGTCTTTGTGAAAACGAATGGGCGTGCATTCTTCAAACACACTGCACGAATAAATCTGTGTTGATTTGTCGCCGGCGTCGAGCCGCAAAATCTCTGTATCTCCTTTCGTGGTAGAGCGTCTGGCAATCCGCAGTTTATCCGTGTTGTCAAACTGCCAGCCCACAAAGCGGTCGGTGTTTTGGCGCAGAAGCGTGCGTTCGCCGGTGGAAATTTTTATCTTGTAAAGGTCGTGCCATTTCGGGTCACGGTCATTGAGTCCAACGTAAATTGCGTCTGGTTCCTTTAGCGGTAGTCTGTAGATGTTCGTCTGCACCTTGAGCGCGTTCGTTAGATTCCGCGTGGTTGGGACTTCTGCCTCGCTTGCCGGTTGTGATTCGACTGCGACAGCGTAAACATTAAAATTCTCGTCACCTCCGTTGTCTTTACTAAACATGATAAATCTGGAGTCCCGACTCCAGAAAAAACTCGAAATCGGACGCGCAGCTTCATTTGTCAGAATGCGGGCACGGTCAAATGGCTCATCAGCGCTTTTAATCCAGATGTTCATCGTGCCTTTATACGGCTTGCGAAACGCGATGAACCTGCCGTCTGGAGAAATCCGTGCCCCATTGATTTCGGGATTGCCAAAAAAGACTTCCCGATCAATAATCGGCGCTAAATTATTTTGCGCCCTAACCGGGCGGTCGCCACTAGAAAACGTGAAACACAATAAGAGCGTTAAAAATGAAATATGAATTTGTTTGTACATAAAGAAACTCCTTCCGGTAATGTTTTGAAAATCTCTCGCTCTTACTTTTTACCAAGCTGCATTAGGGTTGCAATCTCTTTTGCAACTCCCGAGAAATGATTGAGCTCCAGCCAACTCTGCCTTGGATGGAGTTCGATAGCACTACAAACGCATCTCCATTTTCATAAAGGCACATCACGGAACTGTGTCCGAGCCAGTCTTCGTATCCGGTATGGCGGGTGGAAATAAGCTTTCCGTCTTTGAATCTCACATCCCATCCATAACCATAAAATTGTTCTTCCTGCGGCGAAATTTGTCTCATTAAGCTTTGTTTGCCCCAGAGTTGCGCTTGGCTTTTTGCTGTCAAGACCTTATTTTGTTGCAATGCGCGCATCCACCGGTAAAGGTCTTCTGCCGAGGCATAAATTCCGGTTGCTCCGCGATACCCCCAATTAGCCACACTTTTCCCGTTTTTGTAGATAGTCGATCTCACGTTTTGAGTATTTGCGACATTTGCTGCCGGAACAATAGTCGTCTTATCTTCATAACCCCAAAAACCTGTTTTATTGAGTTTCGCAGGTTTGAGAATGTTTTTTCGCAGATATTCTTCAAAAGTTTGTTTTGAAGCTATTTCCACAATTGCTGCCAATAAACTGTAACCATCATTGGAATAGTGGAAGCCTTCGCTTACTTTCCAACTCAGCGGCAAAGATAAAACGGCTTGGATGGCTTTTTCACGATCCTCAATGCCATCTGAAGCATATCTATGAGGCAGACCACTGGTGTGAGCCAGCAAATGATGAACAGTTATTGGGTGCTTTTCACCTGGCACATCCTTAAAAAATTTCGTTAAGGGGTCATTAACGGAAAGTTTTCCTTGTTCTTGCAGTTTAAGAATTGCTGCGGCAACAAATGATTTCGAGTTTGAGGCTATCCAAAAGGCAGGAGCATGTCCAATTTTAGAAGCACCACCGTAAGTTTTATCCAAGATGATTTTATTTTGTTTAACAAATAAGATAGATCCCGAAAAACCGGCATCTCTTTGCTGTTGAAGATAGCTATCTAAGTCATCAGCAAAAGAATTCATTCCAACAGGATTATTCGTTTTTTGAGGAAAGGAAGTGCGGCAAAATAACAAAGTTAACAATAATGTGAACAATAAAAATTTCATTTTTTCTTATAATGATTTCGCAGCCGAATAGTCGATCTTTAAGTGACACGGATGATCGGTCATTTCTTTATTTTCAATTCCCAAAGAACGTTGATAATCATCCAGCGACGGTTAAATTTTGCAATATGCAAATAGTCAATCCAATCGGAAGCGACAATTTTTACGCTTGCCGCATTCTCGAAAACGTCGAGAATCATTACGTCTTTTTGCTGTTTTTCTTTAGGTGTGTTTTTGCCATAACCTGATCGTGTATCTTGCAAAAGGCTTATCGCGCTCATTTGCCGGAGTCCGCTTTGCCCTTTTTCATTTGTGCGGACAATGCGTTTTATCAATTCCGGGTGTATGGCGCGTTCCATTCGTTCAGCGTCGCCTTTATACCAGCCTTCGATATAGTCAAGCGCAGCTTGCTTGATTGCCGCCTGATCTGCGGCGGAAGTTGAAATCGGCTGAGCTCGTGTTTCACACATGCAAAAGGTCAGAATAGCAATTAACACAAAAGCTGAAATTTTCATTTTGAACTCCTCTTCGGTTTTCAAAACAAGGTTATTACCTGCTCACAAACAAGACAATAAATTTGTGATTTGTGGTCGTAATCGAATGAAATGCGGCTAGGAAGCAGAGAAAACCAGCCGAATAAAAAATTAGCTTTTTAACAATTGGTTAAGATTTTGGCGGTAACGGCGACTCGAAGAAAGTTTTGTATCGTCTTTAAGAATAACAACATACTCGCCGTTGAAAAGCGGGTGTAATTCTTTGATCTGTTCGATGCGAGCAATCGTTGAGCGGCGGAGGCGGAGGAATTTTTGCGGATCAAGTTTGCGCTCGATTCCGTCCATTGTCTCGCGCAAAAGATGAATTTTGTTTTTCGCGTGCAATTGGATGTAATTGCCTTCAGATGAAATCCAATCAATTTCATTCACGTCAACAAACGTGATATGTTCGGCTTTCTTTACGGCAATGCGCTCAAGATAAGTTGGCTGCTCACCGTTGGGTTTAACCGATTCAAGGCTTCTGAACAGAGTTGTAAGTTTCCCGTCAAGGTCTTTTGTCTGTGCATCCTTTATTCCTTCACGCACCCGATTCAAAGTTTTTACAAAGCGTTCAGGGTCAATTGGTTTGAGTAAGTAATCGAGCGCGTTTATCTCAAAGGCACGAATTGCATGTTCGTCGTAAGCGGTCACAAAAACTATTTCCGGCAGATTTTCCGCTCCAATTTTTTCGACGAAAGAAAAACCGTCGAGGAGCGGCATTTGAATATCAAGGAAAACAAGATCGGGCTTAAGCTTGTGAATAATCGATGCGGCTTCACGTCCATTACCGGCTTCGCCTGCAATTTCGAAATCTTTTTCCGTTTCTAATAACTGTCTGATACCGCGCCGGGCAAGCGGTTCATCGTCAACTATAAGGACTCGAATTTTATTTTCCATCGCCATTTGTATGAAAAGGAATTTTTAGCTTGACCTGCAAACCACCGGTTGAAGGGGAAGATATTTCAAACTCGTAGCGTTCGCCATAAAGTTTTTCAAGTCGTTTCTGGGTGTTTTTAAGACCGATTCCATCAGTTGACACTTCTGACTCATTTATCCCCGCCCCGTTATCTTTAACAGAAAGCTCGACAAACCCATTTTCGCAGCGTGCCTGAACTTGAATCAAACCTGCTTCCGCTCGCGGAGCGATGCCGTGGCGAATTGCATTTTCGACTATCGGCTGCAAAATCAGATTAGGAACATATGCGTCCAAAGTTTCTTTTTCGATGTCAAAATCAACCGTCAAACGATCCTGAAATCTCGTCTGTTCAATTTCCAGGTAACCGCCTAAGAATTCCAGCTCTTGCTGAAGCGGAATTTCCTGCTTGCTTTCACTTTTGAGCGCAACACGCAGGAGTTCGCTCAAACGTAAAAGCATTCGATTGGCGGCTTGCACGTCGTCGCGCATTAGAACGGAAATTGAATTAAGCGTGTTAAAAAGAAAATGCGGATGAAGCTGCATTTTCAGCGCCTCTAGTTGAGATTGGGCAAGCTGCCTTTCAAGTACCGCAGCTTCAACTTCAAGTTGAGCGGCGCGGCGCTCGCGCTCTCTGAAACGACGATAATAATCGTAAGCATGCCATAATCCGACTACTGTCCAGTAAGTCAGAAGATTGGCGTGAAAATCGGCGATAAGAACGTTTTGGAGAGATTGCAAAGGAGAAAATGGTTTAGACAAGTCAGCGAGCAGCCATTGGCGAAGAAAAACATAAACTGTTAGGTGCGTTAGAGAAAATATTATGCCTGCAAACGAATGAACTAATAGCCCGCGTATTAAGTTCCCCTTTTCCAGCGGAAAACGACCGGCTAATTTGATGACAAACGGAGTTAGTAAAGCCCATACATATCCACAACTGAGCCAAAGCACCAGAGTTCGTTCAAACGAAACGGTTCTGCCGATATAGGCGCTATTGATGTAGGCTTGGAGGGCGAAGAATAAACCGTATAAAGTCCAGATGCCGAAAAAAATAAGCACTTTCTGCCAAAAATAAGATGGCAATATTATCCAACTCGCTTTTTTTTTTTCGATTTCAGTCATTTTATGGCTTCAATTTACTCTTAAGTAACGCATAACTGAACGCGGCTAGTCTTTAATACTTGTTGGGCTGCAAATTATGCTTAAAAATCTTGATACCATAATACAGGATAAATGCTAAAAGAAGACTGTTTATAAGAGTTGTTAGTCTGTTAGAATATTACTGTCGTCGAGTAAAAGTTTTGCCGCCTGTTGAAATGGATAATCCGAAGCAATGAGCCGAATCGCATAAAGAAGATTCGCTGTACGCTCTGTTATTAGCTGCTCATTCGGAGTTGAGCTGCCTATAACTTCATCTGCCAAATGCACAACCAAATCTACAACTAGAAGTTGATTTCGGAGTTGTTTGACACACTCTGTTAATGAATTATCTTTTGGATATAAATCATGTATCTGGTCGTGAACTTCCTTTAGTGCTGTACGTAATGCAGTACGTTGTTCTTCTGTCATTATTTATAACTATAAATGGTTAATTGGATTATGCGACATTAATTTTATCTCAGCTGTTAAAGTCTTAAAAAGGGTCCGATACTGTTGCCCAATGCAAAATCGCCGATAAAACTAAAAATAAAAAAACGATTTTACTACGGTTTTATTGAACATATTATATCCAAAATGAATTGGGCAACAGTATCCGGTCCTTTATGAGAGGGTATAAATAGCTTCTAACCTACTCAGCAGAATTCAATTTAGGTAAGGCGCTATATTCTCAGCAATTGTTTTAATCTCTTTAGGCGTTAATGGCATAAGACCTTTAAAATTAGCCCATGATACGCGAGGTGTAGGATTAGGAGGTGAAGTGTCGGTGCCGTACAAAATGCGTTTTAGTCCGATTTGTCGCATTCGCATGGCGTCCTTTTGCAGTCCTTCCTTGGATTGTCCTGCCGTTAATGTAGCAACATCAAAATAGAGATTTTTTGTTCGTTTGTCGCCTGCGGCAATTGCGTCAGCCAAAACTGCTAAAGCTGAGTCTGTGGAGCGCCCTCCACCAGCCATATGCGCGACTTGAATTGTTACGTCAGGAATCTCGGGAAGAATTTCCTCCAAGAAAATTTTGGCGTATTGTCCCCCTTCAGTCTCATACGCTGGATCTGCCCAAAGATGTATTACTACAGGCATACCCATTTTATTTGTCGACTGGAGTACCTGACGGACTTTATCCAGATGTTCTGGTTTACGTATATCAACTCTGGAATTTCCAAAATGAAGTTTCAAACCCTTTAGATGAAGTATTTTCTGACAGCGTGAGAGTTCTTCAAGCGCATAATCTTTGAGCGGATTAAAGCTACAAAAACCTACCAACCGCTTCGGAAAGCGATTTACTTCACGAGCTATATAATCATTCTCTGCTTTAACTTTCTCATATTCGTTCGGACGACCCGCATTAAATGGGCTTCCCCATTGATAGGCAGCTGAAAGCACCACCGCTCGCTTGATACCTGCGTCATCAAGTTTATCCACCAACTGGTCCGCAGTGCTTGGCTCGCTGGAAAAAGGACCGGGGAATGTAGGAGTTTCAGCCGCAATTAGCCATTTCCCGCTGGAATCTTCGCTTAATAAAAGAAAGATGTGTCCGAAATGCCGAATAGACTCTCCTTCGCCCCGTGAGTAATAACCGGCAATGAAACCTGTCGAATCATTAACTTTATAAGCAATTGGAGTGATACGGTAAGGTTTCGCAAAATAATTGGATAATTGTTCTGCTACAGCAGATTGACCTTTTATCCAAGTAGGAAGATCTTCGTTAAGGGTATTTAACATTATGCTGTCTTCAGTATAATGAGCGCCAAGACTGATTTTATCATTCCATGCCTTTTCTCTAGCATTAATTAGACGTTTTAGCTCCTCAGGTAACTGAATGGCTGGTAGCGGAGGATCATATTCTACCCGAGCCTTGTCGGGGCTGAGTAAATGCTGATGATAATCGACCAGCGGCATAGAAATTGTGCTTTGTTGCCGAACCTTGTTATCTAAACTTGTTTGCTTTTGAGCCGCTATTAACAAAGGCATAATTATGACAATAGCTATAGAAAGAAATAGATTGATGGAGTTTTCCGATTTGAAAATTCTCAATTGTTTTTTATAAGTTCTCATTATTCCTCACATTTCTGGACACCCTACAAAATTCAACAACGCAGCGAAAAATGATTTGTTTGGGTCGTCTCGGTCTGCATCCGATGCGCTCCAAAATGGCATTTTGTTTTAACGATTTGTCATATTCACGGGCGCGTCGCCGTTTGTAGTAGTTAGTTGTGATATCATCTCGCCTTATTTTATTTCGTCCAATGTTTTTTCAATTTCGCCCTGTAATGTTTCATGGTTTACCTTGCCCTGCCGGGTATAAATTATCTCGCCTTTTTCGTTGTAAAGAATCGTGAACGGCAGAGCGCCGCTCCAATCTTTGGCAATTGAGGAGATGAGCCTGTTTTCGTCCGCGCTCGTAAGCAAATAGGTTGGCATTTCCGCTTTCATTTCGCTCAAAAATTCCGGCACTCTCGTGTTTATCTCTTAGACAGAATCGAGCGAGACGGTGATGAAATCGATTTTCCCCTTGTATTCGGAATCGATTTTCACGAGGTCGGGAAATTCTTCGCGGCAAGGACCGCACCACGTCGCCCAGAAATTAACGAGCAAAGGCTTGCCGCCGGGTTTGAGAAGCTGTTTGATTTTCGCGTCGTCAATCTGCGTCACGCGCGGCAAATTTGCCGCCCGCGATTTCGTTTCGGCAGGTGGTTTTTGTGTCGTGTTTTTTGTCTGCGCGCAAGAGAAGCTTGTAAGGGAGAAAACCGCACAAAGACTTATAAAACATACGACGCGTAAAAATTTATTCTCCGCGCCGCACTCCTTCTGTTTTGCTAAACTTAAAATTCTCATGATGCAAGCTTCAAGCGCGCTTGATCGAGCAGCCGAAAGCATTCGTTTTGCTCGTTTTAATCGTTTGTTTACCCAATGCCGAATCAAAAGCGTCGCGCAAGTAATTAATCGTCACATTTTTTCCCGAACGGTCGTTGTCAAGCGCGCCGTGATAAAGCAGGACGTTTTCCTTGTCGAAATAGAAGAACTCTGGCGTGACGCTCGCTCCGAGTTTGTCCGCCAAAACATTTCCTTTATCGATCAAAACGGGGAATTTATAACCGACTTCCTTGGCGCTCGATGCGACCCAATCGAGCGATTCGGTCGCATTCGAATTGATGCCGACGAGGTTGATGCCTTTGGCTTTTAATTCATCGGCGACTTGGTTGATTCTTTCGTTGTAGGCTTTAACGACCGGGCACTGCGCCGAAACCCAAACAAGAACCGCGCCGTTTTCGCCTTTTAATTTGTCAAGAGACTGCTCGGCGCCGCTCCAATCCGGCAAAGTGAAATTCTCCAGCTTAGCGCCGATGGAAAAATCACCTGCCTCGTCGGCAACACCTCCGGCGGTGCAGGCGTTTGCCGTTGAAACAAATGCCAGCAGCGCAAGAAACGTAACCAGTGAAATGCTTTTTCGTATCATAATATTTTGCTCCCTTTTATTAGTAAAAATCACGGAATAATGAGTATAAAACCTTGCTTTCAATAAGCATTAGTTCAGCACTAGTGCTTGGTGTTTCGCAGATTGTACAAGTTTTACCTTGTGTTCACTTGTTGAGGTTTTTTCTCATCTCCTCAATTTCACTTTGCGTTTTGGCGGCTAAATCTCTCAGCATCTTTTTGCGCTGCTCGTCAGGAGTTTTCTCCGCAATTTTGTTTAACGCCAGAGCATGGGCAGTTTTTAGCGCAAGTTCTTTCGGAACTTTCACGTCAGGTTCGACGCCTGTTCCTTCCCAATTGGTCTTTGTAATTGGGCTAATTGCTCTACCGGTCGGTATGAACACCCTGAAATGGTCGTTGATGCGAAACACGCTACCCGGATGTGCACCCCTACCGGTCGGCTCTCCGACTATCGTCGCCCGCTTCAGGTTTTTTAGATCGTAGGAAAATGCTTCCCCGGCTGAAAAGGTTTTATTACTTGTCAGGACGTAAACATCCTTATCGCCGTAGCGTTTTCCGGCAACGCTAGCTTTCGTCCAGTATTCTTCGGTGCGGTCGCCTTTGCGCCAATATAGGCTATTCAGTTGAACCGGTTTTTCGCCGAATAGATACGAGCAAATTAACGCCACCATTGCTGCGTCGCCGCCGCCATTTTGTCTTAAATCGAAAATCAAGGCGTCTGTGTTATTTACGAAGTTCATCGCTGCTGCGACGGTTTCCAGCCCCTTTTCCGGGTCGGTAAATCCGCGCAGGTCAATGTAACCGACATTGCCTTGCAGGCGCTCGATTTTCTCGAAGCCGTAATTGATCTCTCTCATAGAACGGAATCTGTTCTCAATCTCCTCTTTAGAAGATTCCTTCCTGTCCTGGCGAGCGGGAGCCTTTTCGTAGAAAAAACGGACCCTTAGGTGCTTGTCACGACTCACCCCCTGCAGATCTTCCGTTAATTTCTGGGCAAATTCTCTCGAACTCGTAATCGAGTCGTAGGCTTTATTTTGAAGGTTTTGTTTAACCTTTGACTCCATATTCTTGGCGATGTCTCCGAAGATGTAGGAGTCATTAAGTTCTTTCGTTAGGTCGTTGATGATTTGCGTTTTAGTTGCCGCATCAACGGGCATATCTGGCAGCTGGTTGTTCGATGACTGCGCAGTACTACTGATTGGAAGCAAAATGATTATTTGGAATAATGCGAAAAACAAAATTATTTTCTTCACTGTTGTATCTCCTTGTTTAATTTATTCAGATGAGTGGCGATTTGAGGACGACTCAATATGCCGTTCAAAAGCAAAGCTGCCAAGTGACTCACTTTTTCTTTAATTTCTTTTCGTTCTCCCAACTCTTTCGTACTTAAGCTGTAAGGAAGAAGGGAGTTGGTAGCGGTCAAAAGCATTTCGGCAGTTCGAGCCGAATCACAGGCTATAAAATCTCCTGAGCGGTTTCCGATTTCTAAAACTTCGGAAAAAGTTCCCGTTTCATCTTGGAAGTGTTTTTTCCGGCGTAACAAGAGTTGCCGGCGTACGGCTGACAGTAAATCGTCTAAGCTTCGCGTGTAATGCTGCACGCTGTCGAAACGAAATAAGACGCGCGTTACCAACATCTCTTGAATGCGTGCGGCAGGACTTATCTCTTTTGAAGCTATAACAAAAAGTCTTTTCTTTAGCCTATCTACAATACGGTCGATGTGCGAAAGAACTATTTCTTCTTTACTCGTAAAATGCAGGTATATACTGCCCTTACCGATGCCAACATCTATAGCCAGATCTTCAATAGCCGTTTTTTTATAACTGTATTGGGCGAGCAACCGGTCTGTCGAATCAAGAATTGCCTCTCTGACCTGTTTTGTTTGAACCGAAGTAATCATATTTTGACTATTGACCAGATTTGCATTTTGGTCAAACCCATATACGGCAAGGTTTTTAATATAGTTTCAACTTTTTCTTAAATATAAACGTGTGCGGTGGGGGCTGAATTTTGTAAGTCGCGTCAATCATTTTATTAACATTCTAAGGGGCGCTTGAGGATGAAAGATATTTTGATGGAATCGGAATTTTATCGCTTTCGCCCTGCCAAAACGCACTTATCATCAGCCATTTTGTTCTGTCATAAAAATACTGAAAACTGTTGATTCCCCGCCTCAAAACCGGTCCGTTCTCAGTTTCACGCATTTGGTACGTACTTAGAACATGAGCGAGATTTCCATAACGCTCGGTTTTGCGGAAAATTTCCTGCTCAAAAAAGCCTTTTTCCCAAATCGGGGTCGTAAATACCAAAAAATCATCAAGTCCAAAAACCCTTAATTCAGACGAATTTGAATTCGGCGGCGTAACTATAAAGCTATGGCGAATTTGCGGATGAAGCAAAGTTTTGAGCTTTCCGATATCTCGCCTTTGTCCAGCCGGACCTGAAATAACCGAATATAGAGACTTAATAGCCGTATCAAGTGATTTTTCTTCAGTTGTATTAATTGTCATAAATTTTTGTAAATTCCTTTTTTGTGGTGTCTTAGATCTCGGCTGTTTTTCGGTCTGCGCCCGCGTTACGGGAACGACAAGTAAAACCGTCAGTATTGCTGCAACAGCGAGAAAGTTGAATTTTTTAGCGCTGTATGTTTGAACCTCAACCAGTGTTTGATTAGAACCAAAACACTTTATTAGTGCTCATGCCTTTGAGCCAAGAACAAATTTCGGTAATAAAATTAGAAAGTGCAATGTAGATCCTTGATTAACCAGGAACCGCTTAGTGTTGTTTTTTGTATTGAACATATTTTCTTCTTTTGAAAAGCCAGAATTCATAGCTTTTTTGAATGTTAAAAGAGTATTATCTTTTTACGCAATACCTACTTATTTGTAACGTACTAACTAAAAAGTAAGTATCGTGAAAAACAAATTGAGTTAAACACCAATATGAAAAGAGATCACTATAATTGTCCCCTTGAAGCGACGCTGGACGTGATTGGAGGAAAATGGAAACTATATCTTTTATGGCATTTGCGCCAAGAGACAAAAAGATATGGCGAGTTAAAGCGTTCGACAAGAGGAATCACGGAAAAAATGTTGATCCAGCAGCTACGCGAATTGGAAAGCGACCGGCTAGTTAAGCGAAAGGTTTATCCAGAAATACCGCCAAAGGTCGAATACTCATTAACGCCGTATGGTAAAACTTTTGTTCCGATACTTCAGTTATTAAATTCATGGGGATTGGATCACATAAAAAAGATTGAAGGCGATGTGTAGAAGCAAATAATTAAGCTCTCGGCAGAACAGGTTTCATCAATGTCTCACCTGATGCCAATTCAATTACCGGATAAGATATTGTAGTAAGCGTCCAAAAACTACTCTTTTCGGACACCTCTTTTTACACTTCTTATAACTCAATAAAACGCTGTGTTAAACAAAGCCGTTTTTCGAGAGCTTTTTGGACACCACCTTTTTTCAAATTTATGCTCTGAAAATGAAAGTTGAAATTTATGCTGGCGTTTCAACTCGTGCGCAGCAAACTCTTCTGCAAAGCGCGGATGTTATCGATAGCAGAAACCGTCGGTACGGAGACCTTGCTGGCGAATGGACTGTTTCGATAGAAAATTAATCTGCTTCTGAGCAGAATGAAATCAAGGTTCTTTGATTTGCAGCCATTTCTCGGAAGAAAATATTTCGACCTCGCAGTCTCTGCTCGGTAAAGCTGAAATTAAGCCGGATCGAAGCGGTCGTGATTTACCACTTTATTCCACGCTGCTGTAAGATCTCAGACAAATTTTTTCCCGCCATCATCCGATCTCATTTTGATTTTTACGCAGCAGGCAAATGCTCTAATTAGGAGCGGATGATTGACTGAGTTGGCTAAAAGTATCGACACAATTCAAAATTTGGGGGTTATAATTTGGTAGTTATAAATGATAAGATTGTGGAATTTTCAGACAAGTAAACACAGTTTGTCCTATTGTTGCGAGGAATTAAGCCTATCAAGTAGAATTGCATTGTAATCAGCTATATAAGCATCGGAGTCGTTTGGAGCAGATAGATTTTACTACTTTATTGCTGCTTTCTATGCGACATTAGTATTAATTGATCGAGGTGATCTGCATTGGCTAAAACTAAAATTACTAGAAATACGAATCCGAAAAAGTTTTCGGAGCAACAAGTAACCGTTCCGAAACAATTGAGTTTGTTTGAGTTGTTTGCAGGAGACCGGGGAGATTATTCGCAGACCTTGAAATTGTACGGCATTATCCCGACGAAAGTTTATAACAAAGTTGAGCGGGTTCAGGGACAGTATTTGCCGAGCTTTGAACGAATGTTTGTGTATCAGAAAAGGGGTTATAAATTAAAGGTCACCCCGGCACGAATACAAGATTCAGAAGGCAAAGACCGCGATGCTTATATGGGTAAGCGCGAAGAGCTAGTTGAAGACGCTTTACTGAAAATGGCAGCGGACGGGCGGCGCGCTCAAGCGGTTTATCTTGATAACCAATTTACGGTCATTTTTACGAGGAACGCTCTTCAGCAGGAACTAGCTGCTCAGGGACACACTTATTCATATGCCCAGATTGAGGAATCAATCGAAATTCTGTTTAAATCTTCGGTCGAGCTGCAGGCGGAAGGGCAAAATGATTATGACAAGTTTCACCCGGTCGAAGCGTATGGATTTCGAGGACGCAATGACGAAGAGTATACTTACGTGAAGTTTTCGCCGCAAGTAACTGCGGCGATTGAAAGTAATAATTTCCGATTGGTGAACTATCGGAAACTGATGGCTTATACTTCAACCATTGCTCGCCTTCTGCATAAGCGATTGGCGCATAATTTTGTTTATGCCGATGATGAACAAACTTATCATTTTTCGGTTAATTCAATTTACCGCGATTTCGGTTTGAATCAGGAATCTTTGCTCAAGCATAAAGTTGCCGAAGTTAAAGACGCGATGCAGGAGCTGGTCGCTTCAAATGTAGTCGCCGATTACAAAGTTAGTCCGGTTTATGATGCTTCTCGAAAAAATAAATTAATGGATCAAATTTTCGACATTACTCCGCATGAAGATTTTATTAAAGATGTGATTAAAGCCAACAAAGATGTAAAGCGGCGAAACGGCGAAATGAGCATCGACAAATATTTGCCTGCGGGAATACGCGATAATTTGCCAAAGAAATGATCGCGTATTTTTCAGTCGTTCAGCTGGGTTAAAAGAAGGTTAGTATAAAGAAGGTTAGTATTAGGTTAGAAGAAGGTTAAAACGGTTAGGACATCACAGATCGCAACTAAACTCACTCTTTATAAGAAATACATCACATCGCCGGTCGGTCAAAACTCGAAAATCAATAGTCAAAAACCGAAAGCAAAAATTAACAGTCGGTCAAAACTCGACTCAAATAATAAATCGGTCGGTCAAAACTCGACTCAAAAGGTAAATCGGTCGGTCAAAACTCGAAATTATTCCACATCCAAAGATAAAATTGCCTTTCTATGAATTAAACATTATGTCAAAAACAGTTTAATTTTCTCCAAAGTCGGTCAGAACTCGATAATCGGTCGGCTAAAACTCGATAATCGGTCGGCTAAAACTCGATAATCGGTCGGCTAAAACTCGATAATTGGTCGGTCAGAACTCAATACTGTTAATTTGAAAAAATCAACAGTATTTCCCTGATTAATACCCTGATTAAAATGGCATAAGTTTGAATGAGTCGAGTTTCAGCCGACCGGTTTGACAAGACTACTAAAGAAGTTAATATATGTTCTTGCTGCATATAGAGTCTAAGAAACTATAACTGACAGAGAATTTTCATCTTGCTGATATCTCTGATTGAACGCTAGCAATTTTCGCTTTTGGCGGGTTAAATTAAAGTAAGTCAAATAATTCTTTTGAAATTACGGTCTTCTAAATTTAATAAATCAGTCAGTTAAAACTCGAATTGATTTTAGATATTAGGGAACGAATAATTGATGTCTTTATTAACTTTCAATTACTCAAAAGTACCTGTTTTATTAGTTGTGAATGTACATATTGTGCAATTGAGTCTGATAATAACAAATTTTAATCTGCTGATGAATTTACCGCCATAAAGACGAATCTGTATCATATAGCGAACTAAAAAGCCGAAAATTTTAATTTTTTTGCCGAGTGTTTTTTTGTCTTGGTAGATCAATCTTTCAACTAGTTTAATAAGTTACTATTTTTCTGAGTTCTGACGTTGTTTGCGGAAGTAATAGCAGGGAAGTGTCATGAACTTATGATAAAATTTACTGAATATGATTACTCCTTATGAGCGTTCGGACATTACCCACAATCGTTTTACTCTCAGCGATTCGGATACGGCGCAGCTTGAATTCGGCGGACAAGTAAAGGGGAAGTCTTACAAGATAAAAATTCTGGTCGCCCAAGATTTACCGCGAATTTCTATTGAACAAAATGGAGAAGCGTTTTTTAACGACACAGTAAAAAGCATTGATGATTTGAAGATATTTCTGGAGGAGCGGCTTTATAAATATTTTGAAGCGTAATTTGTTGTTGGTAAAGACACCTTTGTTACCTAATCATCTACCTTTTAAGATCTTAAATATTTGCGTCATAAGTTTTGATTTGGTTTTTCTCAACTCGATGTTGATCTTCTTGTTCTTTCACCGGATTTTTCGTCGGACTTATCTTTAAATTCTGACCTTGATGAAGCGCATTGTAAGTTGTTAGTTATAATGCCCTAACCCTTTATCCCTTTATTTAACTTAATAAGATTTATTCTCTTCTTATATTATCGGACTCACATTTGTTTCAAATATAGTTTTATATGAAATCTGGCTCGCAAAGTTCTAAAAAGAACAAAATTTCGAACGAAGAGGAAATCAAAATGGCGATTAACAGTTTATGCGAAGAGAATCTTATCAAATACAATTCAGTGTTAAACAAGCTAAATTTTTGTAGAGGCTTTTGACCCTATTTTTTTCCTAATTTTCAGCTGTCCAAAAATCCGTTAAATTTTCAATTATAAATTGCCTTCAAATATTGAACTTAAACATTGGATTTGCTCCGACCGAAAAGGGTTCTTTTTGGACAGCTTTTAAATTGATAAAATTGAAGCCTCTTTTTATAGCAAGTGAATAAATCGCCGGTTTGGACACTGCCGAGTTAGAATTTTACTTGAAAGTTATTCATTGATTGGTATAGACTCACATAGTTACAAAATCACTGGATTTGTTAACCTATACCACAAACTAATATCCGGCTTTCCCAAACGATTAATCCACAAGCACAAAAATAAAATAACCGTATTAAAAGAAGGAACATCTTCTGCTATGTCAAGCTATATTTTTAATCATCGCAATCTAATCAAAAAAGTAATTAGGAATTCTAAATTATTTATAATCTCATTCTTAGGTGTTATTTTGATTTTTAGTGCGAATTCATCAGCGCAAACAACAGATAGTGATAAAGGCTCAAAACATAATCAAAAGTTTGTAAGTCCAGAAGCAGAGTCGGCGCGACTTATGGTTGCAGATGGCACGCAGAATGCTCAATTCGGAACAAGCGTTGCAATGGATGGTGATACGATAATTGTCGGTGCGCCAGAGGCACGCAATGCGGTAAACACTATTCAAGGAGCCGCATATATATTTGTTCGAAACGGCGCAGTTTGGACGCAGCAAGCAAAACTAGTTCCTCCTACCGATAATGTATCGGCAAGTTACAATTTCGGATCTAGCGTAGCTCTGGACGGTGATACAGCCATTGTCGGCTCTCATTTTGAAAATATCGGATCAAATCTTAACCAAGGAGCGGCATACGTTTTTGTCCGAAATGGTACAAGCTGGACGATGGAGCAGAAGCTAACTGCTTCGGACGGCATGAGCGGTTCTCAATTCGGCTACAGCGTTGCCATAGATGGGAATACGGTTCTTATCGGGGCGTTTAGACACCGAACTTCTAATATCGAAAAGGGCGTGGCTTATATTTTCACCAGAGTCAACAACACTTGGATACAACAAGCCCAACTTACGGACAACAACGGAAACATCTCTAATCGTTTTGGATTTAGCGTTGCTTTAGACAGTAATACCGTAATTATTGGGGCGCCATCTGGAAATAATGAAACAAATATAGCTAACGGCGTCGTTTGCGTTTTTACCGGTTCCGGAGCGTCTTGGACACAACAAACACGGCTTACTGCTTCTGATGCCAGAGGCGATGAGTGGTTTGGAACCAGCGTTGACATTGATGGAGATAGCGTGGTCGTCGGCGCTCGATACGGTTTCGGAGGGAGTTCGGCAAACTCGCCGATTGGATCTGGCTCAGCATATGTCTTCACCAGAAATGAATCAAATTGGACGCAGCAACAAAAATTTACTGCTCCGAATAGCGTTTTTTTCGGCAATAGCGTAAGCATTTCCGGTGATACCTTGATTATTGGTTCGCCAAACGACCCCATCGGAACAAATGATCTACAAGGTTCGGCGTACGTCTTTGTCCGAAGTAATAATCAGTGGATACGACAATCGAGACTAATTTCATCTGCCAATACGATTAGTGATAAATTCGGCACCAGCGTTTCAGTTAATGGTAATAAATTTATTGTCGGCGCGCCGGGATTCGATAATGAGACAAATCTTAATCAAGGCGCGGCATATTTTTTTATCACGCCGCCGTTCGCACCCGATTTACAAACTGCCAGCGACACCGGTATCAGCAGTACTGACAATATAACCAAACTTCGAAATCTTTCTTTTGATATTGGCGGTTTGACGAACGGTTCAACGGCGGAATTATTACGCGACGGAGTTGTTGTGAGCAGCGCGCAGGTTAACGGAAATTCCGTTATGTTAAGTGATGCGGACGCTCCGGCAAATGGAAATTTCCGATACACCGCCAGACAAATCGTTGATGGAGAAGTAAGTTCTCAAAGTGAAGTAACTACTGTGACAATTGATACTATCGCGCCTACTGTGACTATCAATCAATCTTCTTCATTTGACCCTACGAATGGCGATGCAGTCGGTTTTAAAGCAATATTCAGCGAAACAGTAATTGGTTTTAATGCCTCGGATGTATCATTCGCCGGTTCAACGGCAAACCTTTCTCAAGCCAATGTTAACGTATTTGACCTCATGGAAAATGGGACAACTTATATAATAGATATTCGCAATATAGTTGCGAACAATCAAACAATTATCGCAAGCATTCCGGCAGGAGCAGCTTCCGATACGGCAGGCAATCTCAGCTTAGATTCAACCAGCAAGGACAATACTGTTACAATTGACAATGTTCGACCGACCGTAACCATTAACCAGGCTGCCAATCAAATTGATCCGACATCGACTTTTCCAATCAACTTTACTGTTGTTTTTAGTGAGCCTGTCACTGGTTTTACTAGCGACGGCATTTTCTTATCCGGATCGACAGCGAATACCTTCGGCGCGGTCATAAATGTTACGGGAAGCGGCACAACCTACAATGTCACAGTTAGCGGTTCTAATTCCAACGGACAAACAATTCGCGCTTCGGTGCAATTTGGAGCAGCTCGCGATTGGATAGGCAATGATAGTCTAGCTTCAACCAGCACGGACAACACAATTACGGTTGACAATGTTCGACCGACCGTAACCATTAACCAGGCGGCAGGTCAAAGTGATCCTACCTCTACCGAACCCATTAACTTTAGGGTCGTGTTTAGCGAACCGGTAACAGGTTTTGATTCGGCAGATGTTTTGCTCACAGGCTCAACAGCAAATACATCTACAGCGATCGTAGTAATAACTGGGAGTGTTACAACTTACAATGTCGCGGTAAGTAATATCATCTCGAGCGGACAAATCCGAGCAAGTATAGCTGTAAATGCCGTGCAGGATGCTTTAGGAAATCCGAGTAATGTTTCGACCAGTTCGGATAATACCGTTACATTTAGTTTGAAGCGTGTAAGATTCGACTTTGACCGCGATGGTAAATCAGATATTTCCGTTTTCCGTCCTGATAATGGGGTGTGGTATTTGCAGCAATCATCTGCCGGATTTGCCGGGGTTGCCTTCGGTATTGCAACCGACAAATTAGTTCCGGCTGATTATGATGGCGACGGAAAAACCGATGTCGCTGTCTTCAGAGAAAATCCATCTGATCCGGGAAAAGCGAAGTTTTTCATTCTGCACAGCTCAAATAATGAATTCAGAGACGAACAGTTTGGTTCATCTGGTGATATTCCAGTTGCTGGAGATTGGGACGGAGACGGTAAAGCTGATATTGGTGTTTATCGTGCTGGAACAGAGACTAATCCGCAAGGACATTTTTATTACCGACCTTCGTCACAGCCGAGTGCTGATTTCATTTCATATCCGTGGGGCAGTCCGGGAGATAAACCAGTCGTTGCTGATTATGACGGAGATGGGAAAACAGATCCGGCTGTCTACCGATCGTCAAACGGAGCCTGGTATATCCAGAGAAGCAGAGATGGATTCTACGCCATTCAATTCGGAACAGCAGAAGATAAACCTGTTGTCGGAGATTACGACGGAGACGGCAAAGCAGATCAGGCAGTCTTCCGTCCATCAAACGGCGTTTGGTATCTGTGGAACAGCTCGACAGGATTTTCAGCCGCTCAGTTTGGAATCTCGACAGACAAACCAGTTCCAGCTGATTACGATGGAGATGGGAAAACCGATCTGGCAGTTTACAGAGGCGGGACTTGGTTTATCTTAAACAGCACAACCGGATTCTCGGCTGTCGGTTTCGGACTCCAAACGGATAAATCTATTCCTAATTCCTTCGTTCCTTAATTAAAAACCAGTAAAAATAGAAAAGACCTGAATTATAATGTTCAGGTCTTTTTAGACTAAAAGTTGTTTTAGTGACACTACAAAAACATCTGTGATAAAGAATCAGTAAATATCATTTTTTAGAACTTTAATAGCACAGATTTGCTGATCGACTTCTAAACTTTAGAAGAGGATGAAAACCAAAACCTATGTCATCATTCCTTTAGCCTTAGTTACCAGCAACAATCTGTCCGTCACTGTCAAAACCGTTTATGCTGTTCTCAAAACATTTCAGAAAGGCAAAACCGCTGCGCATTTGAATCCTTCCGTCGTGGTGACGCACGGTAAGATTGTTTTAAGAGCCACCTCTGCACTGGAAGTGCAGAGTGGTTTAGTTATCTCATTCCGCAATCACTACGGAATTTAGTGTGCGATGAAGTCTATTGTTGCCAATTCTTCATTTAGAGAGACGACTCTTGTCGGTTCAGTAAAGTTATAGGCTTTAGCTTTTACTGCTAAGACCAAGGTTTGACCTGCTTCGACATCTTTGAAACTGTAGTAACCGAACGAGGTTGTGTAGGCTGTGCGAACAACGCCTGAACTGTCTGTCATTCTGACTAAAGCTCTGGAGATACCACGACCTTTAGCAGTTGTTACTCGCCCGCTGACATTGGTCATGGCTGCTGTCGGTCGATACGCACACGCGAGACTGGAAACGCTGTTTGTGTCGAGCGTCAGCGCGCCATTTATTGCTAATGCTCTTCCTGAGTCAATGTCGGTGCCGGTTTCCAGCGTGATACTCATAAACGCAAGGATGTTACCTGTGAATGATGTATTTGTACCGAGCGTTGCAGAGCTACCGACTTGAAAAAATACATTGCAGCCGGATCCGTCGTTAACCATAACAACTGATGAATTACTGGAAGTCGTGAGCGTGGTTGCTATTTTGAAGATGAAAACCGCGAAAGCATTGCCCTGACCATCAAGAGTAAGTGTTCCGTTCAAATCGGCGGATGAATCAAAACAATAAGTTCCCGGGGTCAGAGTGCGTCCTCCTAAATCCTGTCCAGTCAGATTAACGTCGCAAGCCTGCTCTGCCAAGTTATTATAAGCGATTGTGGTATCACTTTGCGCCTGAAAGGCAGCGGGGTCGCCGGCGTGAATCGTGCCGTCAACTTCTCCGGGCGGAAAGCCTGTGATAGAAGTTCCCGGGCTGACTCCTAAATTGCCGCCAATAAAACTCAGACCGGTATTCGTCACCGTAGAGCCGGCTAATCCCGCAAAACCGGAGGCGGTGCCAAGACTTGGAGCGACGGCTGCCTGTGTTACTTTTTTAAAGTTGCGATCAGCAAAAACTTTTGATAGTGATTGCGCTTTAACACTCCAATTCGGCAAAGCGTTAATAAAAATAGCGGCAACTATAACCATTGACAACAAGCCGATAAACCGGCTAACACTCAATTTTCGGTTAACAGAACTGATTGATTTGTTCATACATTATCTCCTTTTACTGCTTACCTCTAAAATTTGAATTTAGAGATCAAATTCCCCGTGTTTTAGTCGGAGTATGGTTGAATTATTTGATTGGTTGTGAATTTAGGTTGGAAATTTCCTGATGGCGCCACACAAAGTTGAGTCGCTTTTTTCAGCATTAGCAGTTTACAGGATGGCTCCCTGCTTATCTTATATAGGTTTTAATAACAAGAGTTAGAAGTTTTAATATATTTTATTAAATGTTAACCTTGTAAAACACAATATGCTCTAAGCAAATCCTATGCCATGTTGACAAGGTTTCCGAATATTGTGAATTATCTTGGTTATATTATCTAATAATCAATAAAAACCGGCTTTAATGTGTGTAAGTATTTCGGATTGAAAATAGACGAATCAAATAGAAGATGGGACTAAAAGCCTAGGCTTTTAGTCCCAGTCGGGCAGTAATAACCACGGGTTTCTAATAATTTAATACAGAGCTATGAGAAAAGGCGTTAGCAAACAAATAAGAAGTTTTACAAAACTTCTTATTTTTATGTGAATTTTAGGAATATATCTTTCATTCCAAATATATAGTTCCAACGAAATAAAAAAATGGAATTTTATATAAAAAAATGCTTTCTAGTGTTGCTCTTAGTATTGGTAATAAATAGCTTTTCAGCCTTTGCCGGAATTGAAGTTAAAACTCTTTCATCGGATAAACTCTGGCAGGAGGTTGAAGATTCAGGTTTGAAACAGAAATCAGCGCGGCGCTCGATCGTTCCAAACAATTACCGAACTTTTGTATTGAATAAAACCGCTCTTAAAGATTTACTGAATAAAACTTCGACGGAATTTACTGATGCCGCGCGCAGCGCGCAGATAATTATGACGCTGCCGATGCCGGATGGAACATTCGAGCGCTTTAGTATCGAAGAATCTCAGATTATGGAACCGCAATTGTCGGCGCAATTTCCGGAAATAAAAACTTATCGCGGGCAAGGAATCGACGATCCAACGGCAACGGCGCGGTTCGATTTTATGCCGAGCGGTTTTCACTCGATGATAATTTCCTCCTCCGGTACAGTTTTAGTTGATCCTTATGCAAAAGGCGATACAGATAATTACATCAGTTACTTCAAACAAGATACCGAACAGAGCGGAGAATTCTCCTGTCAGATGGACGAAACAATCAGCGGAGATTTCTACAAATCCGATGATAATTTTCTTCATAATATAAACGATTTATCTGTCTCCTCCGGTGCGACCCTGCGTACTTATCGATTAGCAGTGGCAGCAACCGGCGAATATACGGCGGTTGCTGGCGGCGGGACCGTTGCCGGAGCGTTAGCGGCGCAGGTTCAGGTGATAAACCGCGTCAACGGCATCTACGAACGTGATCTGGCAATTCGGTTGATGATAGTTGCCAATAATAATTCAATAATTTATACCGACGCTGCGACCGACCCATATACAAACAACAGCGGTTCAACAATGCTCGGACAAAATCAGAGCAATCTGGACTCCGTCATCGGTTCGGCAAACTATGACATCGGACATGTCTTTAGTACCGGCGGCGGCGGAATCGGATATCTTCGTTCGCCCTGCTCAAAAAACAAAGCGCGCGGCGTAACCGGAATTTCTAATCCGGTCGGAGACAATTTTACAGTTGATTATGTGGCGCACGAAATAGGACACCAATTCGGCGCAAACCACACATTTAACGCTAATGTCAGTCAACGAGCAGGAGCGGCGTATGAACCTGGCAGCGGCATTACAATTATGGGTTATGCCGGAGTTGTTCCGGGGCAAAACTTAGCCGCGCACAGCATTGACACGTTTCACGTCCGAAGCCTCGAAGAAATAATCGCTTTCAAAGAAAACACCGTTACAGGCGGTTCTTGCGGCTCGGAATCGGTTACCGGAAATACAGCACCGACAGTGACAGTCCCAGCCAATTTTACAATCCCGAAGCTCACTCCTTTTGCATTAACCGCGAATGCAGCTGATTCTGATGGTGATTCAATCACTTACGATTGGCAGGAATATGATCTCGGCGGAGCGACAACTGTGGTTCCGAATACGGATTCTGACGGCGTCCCGCGCCCGATTTTTCGTCCTTATTTACCGACAACAAGCGGCACACGCTTTTTTCCGTCGCTGACTTATATTCTTAATAATGCTAACGTTCCGCCCAATACTATCAGCGGATATTTAACGGGTGAGCTTTTACCGGCGATTACACGAACGATGAGATTTCAGGTCATCGCACGCGATAATAGAGCAAATGGAGGAGGCATCAATACGGCAACTACCAGCGTGGTTATTGACGGCAACAGTGGTCCCTTTGTAATAACGGCTCCGAATGATTCATTAAGTTGGAACGGAAATTCGACGCAAACTATTTCCTGGGATGTTGCCGGTACCACAGTAGAACCGATTAATGCAGCCAACGTGCGGATTTTGCTTTCAACCGATGGCGGGCAAACATTTCCGACGGTTTTAGCTGCCTCAACCGTTAATGACGGTGATGAAAAGGTAACAATTCCGAATATGACAACAACAGCTGGGAGAATTAAAGTTGAAGCAATCGGTAATATATTTTTCGATATTAACGACGCTAACTTTACAATAAATGCAACTTACGGCATCGAGGGCGACATTAATCCGCAGCTAAATGTCGACGGCAATGAAACTTCCAGTAATGTTAACCCGCTTTCGAACGGTGATGGAGTCGTTCAATCAAATGACGTAACACAGGCGCAGCGTTATGAAATCGGACTTGATCAACTTTTTCTGTCGAACGATTGTCAACGCGCTGATTCAGCTCCGAGAGAAACGCGCGGCGACGGAAAGATTACTTCTGTGGATACCATACAGGCGCAGCGCTACGCAATCGGATTGGACGCGCTTACTCCTGCAGGCGGACCGACCGCTCCATGCGCCAACCAACCTCTACAACAGGAAGGAATGGGAAAATCCGGTAAAGCAGTGAAAACAATTGTCAGCGCTTCGCAGCCACAACTGCGAGTGGAAAACGCTACTTCAAGTGCCGGGCAGCAAGTGACTGTCAATATACGAATTGATGCCTTAGGAGATGAATCCGGCAATGGCTTTATATTAAATTATAACAATGCAGTGCTGCAGAATCCGTCGGTTTTAATCGGGATGGCGGGCGGAAGCAAAGCCTGCAATCTGACTTTCGCGGGCGAGGTTCGCTGTTCGGTGAGAAACTTTGACAACAATAATCCGGCGAGCTCGACTGATCAAATCGGTGAAATTGGCGCAGGTAATAATCAGATACTTGTTAAAGTCATATTTACTGTTGCGCCGGGAGCGTCACCTGGAACTACTCCTTTAACGCTCTCGAATGTCAATGCATCGAATGATTTGGCGCAGTCTTTGGCAATTACAGGTCAAAGCGGAACTGTCGCCATTGCTTTTCCCACTGCAGCGGAAATTTCTGTTTCAGGCAGAGTAACAACAAATTTAGGCAGAGGCATCAGAAACGTTGATATGACGCTGACCGATGCGGGCGGCAATAAGCTACATACTCGAACCACTGCTTTTGGTTATTATCAGTTTCAGAATATCGCAGCTGGAGAAATTGTCGTAATTACGGCGAAAGCAAAGCGTTTCAAGTTCAATCAATCTTCGATTGTCAGAACTGTCACTGAACAAATTTCCGATGCTAATTTTGTCAGTGAACAATAATCACTATTCAAAATAGATAGAATTAGAACAAATAGGAAAAAGCCGTGAGCATTATAACTTTCGGCTTTTTCTTGATCTGTCACAGAATGAATGTGTCGATCAGTTTTAGATAATTTAGCCTGACCAAAAATAGAATTAACGCGAAATCTGCAGCCGAAACCGAGCGTGAATTTTCCCATCTGCCAGGTCGTCTGATTACTCGCCTGAAAAAACAAATTTCTGGTTTTGAAATTCTGCGTTGAACCTCCGCTCGAAAAGGCTTCCGAAACGTCCAGCGCCACAGCCGATGTCATCGGTCAGCTTTGGCTGCTGGATGAAGAAAACAAAATCGACGTTTGATTAACAATATCGGGTTTTTCAAATAAGTGTCGGAAAACTGAAAATTTACGCCGCCGTTTGAAGCGTTGGCGGCGCGACCGGGCAGAGTAAAATCCCTGACACGCCGCCTTTTGAATGATTGTTGTAAGGCGCGCCGCTAAAGAAAAGTTTGTGTTTCTTTGTAATATCGGAATTAACGTTAAGATAAATATTGTTAGAACAAGCCGGTGTCGCAAAAGACTGTTTGAAAACCGTTGGCAGCAAACTTGGGTCTAAAATAAAAGCGTTAATGACCGCGCTTCGGTCATTTTCATTGCGAGAAGAATAGATGTAAAAATTAGATTTTTTTCCAATCGGACCCGACAAGTTGAAAGACGATTCACGTGTCTGAGACGGCGCAACGCTTCCCAAAAAAGGATTTCTCGCATCGAGCCTGGAATCGGCGAAATTAAATTTAATGGAACCGCTGAATTTATCAACTTTGGCGCGAGTAAAAATGTCAGTGCCGGAGCCGAATGGCGAATCAAATTGCGCTGAATACACGTTTCTGTTGATTCTGATCTGCTGAATCGCGTGCTTCGGCGGAATTTTCGCCCCTTCTACCCCATTAACGCTAATTTGCGGTTTTTCGTCAACAGTTGCACCCGTTAAATTTTGCACTGCACGCTCAAAATCTTGCTGTTTGTCCGGCAAATTGTTTAAATCTTTTTCATTGAAAACAACTGCCGGAGTGCTGCTTTCGGAATCGACGGATTCGGATTCGGAAACAGTGACGTTTGATTCGATGGAAACAATTTCGAGAATTACGTCAAGGCGTATCGTTGAACCGCTTTTAAGCGTAACTTTTTCGCTCTTATGTTCTTTAAATCCGGCGGCGGAAACAGAAATTTGATATTCTCCGTCAGCCAAACTGCGAATTTGTGCCGTGCCGGTATCATCGGTTTGAGCCTGAAATTTATTGTCGCTGCCGATTTTTGTGACGCTAATTTGCGCCGTAGTTATTACTCTGTCAAATTGATTTTTAACGGTTATCAAAAGATTCGATTCTTTAGTTTGGGAAAATGAACCGCGCGCCGCAAATCTGTTTGTATAGTTCGGCGATTCAATCGAGGATTGTCCGAAAGTCCCGGCGGAAAAGAATACTGAAAACAAAAATAATAAATAATTTAGTTTTGGGAACTGCATCGGGAATTAGGTAATAAAATCTCTGATTTTAAAGCCGAAGAAATCACGATTTAATTTTTGGTGATAATGTATTTAACTCACTTCTTGTTCATTGTTACTCCAAGTCGAGGTTTCCTTTACAAAATCGGTGAGAGGAACTTGAACTCATCTCATAAATGCTTTTAGCAGAATTTCGAGCCAGCATTTATGCGGCTTCTAACCGCAATACGGATATTTATGAGATAGCTTCAAAAGAAATTCTATTTAGAATAACAATCCCATGCCGCCCGGGCGATTTTTGCTATCACCTCTTCACGCGTCTGGTCGTCCGCCGTGGTGTCGGAAACGAATACCGCAATTGCAAAGTGTTTTCCGTTTGGCAGACTCACCAATCCGACATCATTCATCGCCCTGGTTATTCCGCCGACGGTTCTTGAAGTGCCGGTTTTATGAGCCACAATCGTTCCGGCAGGAATCTGACCCTTGATTCTCCTGGGTCCGGTTGTGGTTTTGGTCATGAATTCCAACAATAAATTTCGGCTGGAAGATGACAGCCCCTTTTTTCCCTGATGAAGTATGCGCAGCAATTCAACCATAGCTTTCGGTTTGGACGAATTACGGTATTGCGCGGTTTCGTCGAGTCCCATCTCTTTTTCCGTCGTTTCCACGACCAAGCCTTTAATCCCCAATTTACGCAGATATTGCACGACCTTTTCGGGTCCGCCCAGAACTCTCAATAAAATGTCGGAGGCTGACCCGTCGCTTTCAGAAGCCGCAAACCGGAGCAAATCTTTCAGGCTTAGTTCTCCGCCGTCTGGATATTTACGCCTAATCGGGCTGTGTTGCTTTTCAGATACGAAGTCGCTTTTATCGAAACTGATTTTTTGTTCCAGCCTCAGACGCCCCGCATCGACTTGATGAAGAACAGCCATGGCGATTGGAAACTTATAAACACTCTGCATCGGGAATTTTCGATCACCGTTATAGTGGATGGCTTCTCCGGTCTCCAGAAGCATAATAGACACTCCGACCGGACCCTGTGTTACCCGGGCGATTTGCTCGATCTGATTCTTCAGTTGGCGAGGCGAACACGGCGTATCCAATACAGTTTGACTCTTAGGGAGTAACTGTCCTTTCTGGGCTGAAACTTCCGCTGAACAGAAAATTATTGTCAGAACGAGCAATACGGTGGCGATAACATGGGTCTTATGAGTCATAGTGTCAGCTTGGACTGGATAAAGGGATTCAGCTCAAATAATATCAATTTTTCATTTTATTAGGGTTTTTGAAAGGTTCGACATTATGACGAAGTGTTTCGTCAAAGTCAACTTAAAATGACGAATTATTTCGTCATTCTTTTTATAATAAAATTCTTGTATATATCAAGAAAGCCATAAGAAAAAGTGAGTTTTAGATTAAACTAATTAGTAAATACAGTTGAAAAAACGAATCAAGTGTAGTATAAATGACGACATCATTCGTCATTTATACTACACTTGATTCGAGTGACTGAACGGTGATTAAAAAATGAAAGAAAAAAAATCAGTTTCTAAAAAACTTGCTAAACTGCCGCGTCCGACCGATACGGAGCTGGCGATTTTAGAGATTCTGAAAGATTTGAAAACCGGCACGGTGCGTCAGATCCTTAAAGTTCATAATCAAATTTATGAGGCACAAGCTGGGTACACGACGATTCTTAAAATCATTCAAATAATGACCCAAAAAGGACTGGTCGAAAAAGACAGTTCCAGACGTCCGCAGGTTTATAAGCCGCGCGTGAGCTGGAAAAAAACACAGCAGATGCTTTTAACCGATTTGATGGAGAAAGCTTTCAGCGGATCAGCCAAACAGTTGGTTCTCGGAGCCTTGTCGACGAAAGCGATTTCGGAAGAAGAACTCGATGAAATCGAACGGTTTCTCGACAAAATCGAGGAAGGCAAATAAGCGAAATGCAATTCCCTGAAACATCCGCATTAATTCATCAAATCGGCTGGTCGCTGCTCCACTCATTATGGCTGGATGCTGCAATCGGGTTAATCCTGGCGGCAATTTTGAAACTCTTAAGCCGTGCCAAACCGCAAAGCCGGTACCTTATTGCCTGCACTGCTTTAGCCGCGATGCTCATTCTTCCGGTCGTCACGACTTATGTTTTACATGCCCGCCAAACTGATCATTTCGACATCGCTGTTGACGACGAACCGGCAGCGGTTGTGAGTGCGGATTCTAAACTTCAAGACATTAGTGTCATTGAAAATAAACAATTTGCCGCAACTCAAAAAATCAACTGGCTCAATCAAACGATTACGGAAACGCGGAACATATCTGAGAGAGTTGAAAAATTTCTGCCCTGGCTGATTTTATTGTGGCTGGTAGGCGTCATGATCTATGGAATTAGATTAAGCGGCGGATTATTCTATACTGCGAATCTGCGCAAGTTGACGGCAAACGCATCCGATCCGAAGCTGGACGGTTTGGTCAATGAATTAACCGCTCGATTACCAATCAAAAGGAAAATAAAAATATGCGAGTCGGCTGTTGTTAATATTCCGATGACCGTCGGGTGGATTTATCCGCTTATTCTCGTCCCGCCCAGCGCCGTGCTGGGCTTAACGCCTTTTCAGTTGCAGACGATTATTAGTCATGAATTAATTCACATCAAACGCTGCGACTATCTGATTAACTTTCTACAGAGCGTTGCAGAAATCCTGCTTTTTTATCATCCCGCCGCGCGTTGGACCTCTCGAAAGATTCGAGAAGAACGCGAATACGTTTGCGATGATTTAACGGTTCGTTTGTGCAATGATTCAACTGCTTACGCCCGCGCTTTGACCAAAGTTGCCAGATTTCAAAGACAAGCCGAACACTTGGCGGTTGCGGCGACCGGCGGCGAATTAAAGGGCAGAATCTATCGGCTCGTTTCCAATTCTCAAAATCCGGGTTTTAATAAAAAGTCTGTTTTGCCGAATCTTTGGGCGATAATCGTCGTTTCTCTTTTTCTTGCCGTCATTTTCGGCGGATTGAAAGTTTTATCCGACGATAAAGAATCCGATTTGAAAAAAACATCGGTTGCCGGCGTCCCGGAAACAGATAAAAATGCCGCGGAAAATAGCAATCTAAACGGCGGATACAATGATGATGTGTCAAAAGAAAATCCGCGCTTTCGAAAGATTGTTTTAGAGAGGCTCAAAGGTCATCGGGGAAGCGTTATCGTGATGAATCCCTGCACCGGACAAATTTATACGATAGTTAATCAGGACTGGGCTTTTCGCCGCGAATGGTCGGCTGCTTCGACCTTTAAAATGATTACCAGTCTTGCCGGAATTGAAGAAAATCAACTGAAAGAATCGAGTAAAGGATTCGGTTATGATTCTTCAACGCAGATGAATTTAGCAAAAGCCCTCGCCGTTTATAATAACGATTATTTCAAATCACTAGGACAAAACCTCGGCTCCGACACTCTTATTAAATATTCCAAACAATTTGGCTTGGGCGAAAAAACAGGGATTAACTTTCCCGGCGAAATCGGCGGATACGTTCCGGCTGAAATGCGGCAGGAAAACAGCGGTTTGATGGGCGTAGCGGGCGGAAGAATTCAGGTTACTCCTTTGCAGCTAGCTGTTTTTGTTTCGGCAATTTACAACGGCGGGAAAATATTAGCTCCCCAAGCCGGAAACGATTCGGTCATCGCACAAGAGCGCGGAAATCTCTCAATCCGTGAAAGTTCCGTTGAGGAACTCAAAAAAGGGCTGCGAGCGGCAGTCGAAATTGGAACCGGCAAAAGGGCAGGGCAGGAAAATTATAAAGTTAGCGGAAAAACCGGAACAATATCAAATAAAGAAAAAGATATTGGATTGTTTGCCTCATACGGAGTAAATAACAACTCGGAAATGGTGATCGTCGTAGTTTTGGAGGGGAAAAATGTAAAAGGAGCCGTAGCCGCTGAAGTGGCGGGAAAGATTTACAATTCAATTTAATAACCCTTTTGAGGAGGTTTCTTATTAAAACAAAATATGAAAAAAAAGCTTCTTATATTCGTTTCGCTTTTGCTCGTCCTTTTGATCGGCGGGTATTTCACATGGAATTACTTTACTAGTCCGACCGGAAGTCAAAAGGTAATATTCACTCCGGCTCAGCCGCAGAACTTTACTAGCGGAAACCTAAATTACACCGTTTACCGGGCAGAAAACGGTGTGAGCGATGACGTCATTTATCATTTACACGGAAGAAATTTAGACGCTTCCATTTGGAACGACGACACTTATTTCACCTCACTCATCCAAGCTTATTGGCAAAGGGCATCCATTAAACCGCCGACTGTCGTGGTCGTTTCATATGGACCGGTCTGGCTGCTGACTCCGAAGAATTCTCAAGTAGAAAACGGATTATTGGATGACTTCATTTCCCGCCTGCCGGAAATTGAATCAAAGATAGGTAAGAAGCCGAGCCGTAGAATATTACTCGGGGAATCAATGGGAGGAGTAAATGTTTTGATCTCAGGACTGAGCCGCCCGAAGATGTTTTCCAAGATTGCATCTCTCTGCCCGGTAGTTTCTCTCGAATCGCCATTCTCTGATTATTCCACTCTGAGTGCTGCTATAAAACGTACTGGCGCCGATCCCAAAATAGCATACGGAATGATGCAACTGGCGAAGAAATATGTTTCCAATGACGAAGAATGGAAAGCAATCAACCCTATTTCATTGATTGAGCGCGCAGATGAAAGCTATCCCGAACTATATCTTTCCTGCGGTCTTTATGACAAATTTGGAAATTTTGAGGGCACTGAAGCGCTGGCAAATCTAGCAATGAAAAAAGGAGTAAAGACCCTCTGGCGTCCGCTCTACGGCGGGCATTGTGCAATAGATGTCGCCTCACTGGCGGATTTTCTCGCTTCTCGTTGAGATAGATACACAAAAAATCTTTTATAAAAGGATCGTTTTTACGACGAATTTGAGAATTTAAAATTTTTGTGAAGGATTCCTTTGCCCGGACATTTGAAACCGGCTACTTGAAGGAACGACATATTTTGAACCAAACAGCGTAATTTCGAACGATGCTTTATTTGGTAAATTAGTCGGCTTCAACACGATTTACGATGATAAAAATACGAGAATTACCTTTAAATTCAAGGAATTTGCCGGAAAGACGTTTCTCAAAACTTCTGACGACGGCATTAGCGTAAAATATCCCATTCAAGCGGGGGGTTTAAAAACAAATTTGCCGTTTTGTGCAAAAAGCCGCTTAAAACCGGCTTGATAAAGATATTCTATTTTACAAACACGGCGACGAAGATATGAGCTTTCTCAGAGATTCAATGAATGGCGTATTATCAGGCGGTACAGCCAACATTGTCGGCGATAATTTGAGAAATAATTCGATTAGGCTTGACGAATTTATTGCCAAGACAGGAACTGCCGAATCATCTTCTCAACAACACAACACCAGCAGTTCAATAATCGTTGCCAATCAAAAAGTGACTATCGGTATCATGTTAAAAGGCAAAATACCCAGCAATTCACAAAATCTCGCCGCAAAAAATTTGATGAGCTTAATTATCCCGATTTTAAAAGAATATCGGGTTTTGTAAATCCTAAGCAAATTTTGCAGAAAACATTATAAGGTTACACATTCTGGCTAAATGTGTAACCTTGATTTCTATGAAAATTTCATCTAAAATCCGTTTGTGATAACTTCCGAAGAATTACAAATTTTAGATGCCGATGATTTTTCAGTTTCGCTTGACGTGAATGTCGTCGTCGAAAGTTGGTTGACCAGAACCGTCAATCCGTCTTTAAAACGAAGCAATGACATTCGCAACGATAAATCAAAAGCCGTTTTCGATTTTTTTGATTTTTGCGGAAAATCAGCAGAACGGGTTTTGCCGTATGATGTCGAAGAATGGCGATGGAATTTGAAAACCGAAAAGTTGGCTGATGGGACGATTTATAATCGCATTTCGGCGCTCGCGCAATTTTACGAATATTTGCGAAATGAAGTCGGAATGATGAAACTGATTCCGATCAATCCGGCGCGCGTATCGCTCCCCAAAGCCGGAAAGCCTTTTCAATCAGAAAGCGTCAAGGCGTTATCGCGCGAAGAACTTCGGAGATTGCTCGATGTTGTCGCTAATCACGCCGCTGACCAGCAGCCGATTCATTTAAGAGATCACGCCGTTTTGCAGTTTTACGTGGCGACCGGCAGACGACGCGCCGAAATCATAGGCTTGCGGGGCGACAGCATTGAAATCAAAGATGGGCGCTTTTTTATCAAGGCACGAGTTAAAGGCGGATTTTTCCTGAACTTCGAGCTTGATGATGAGACGACCAAAAACGCTCTGTTCAATTATCTCGCGGCAACCGATAGAATTGATATTTTCGGCACAGACAAACCCGTTTGGCTGCGTCATGATAAAGGCGCTCGTTCCGGTAAAAGCAAAGGCTTAACTTCCCATGGTTTTGCCCAAAGAATGAAAATTTACGCTACGGAAGCCGGAATTAAAAATTTTCACATTCACCGCCTGCGGCATACATTTGCCAAAATCGTGTCCGAATATTCGGAATCAATGGCGGAAACGCAGGAGGCATTGGGTCACAGCAACATCAAAACTACGCAGATTTATGTGCAGAGACTCGCCGTTAAAAAAGACAAACATTCAAAATCTATTCGGGACGCGCTGAAAAAATAATACTGGTTTTAGATTAAATTCCCCTAAAAGACGCAAAATTGAGGGATGGTAACGATAAGGTTCACTCTGAAAAAGCGATTATAGGGCAAGTATCAAGACCTTTTTTAAGAGTATAAAAAAAGTCAGCCATTATTTGCCGACTTTTCCCCATGAATCAACATTTAATTTGATTCATTTATTGAAAACTATCTTTGAAACGCTTGCCGCCCGAGAATTTCACTGTTTTGCTTGCCTTGATGGTAATTGCTTCGCCAGTTGAAGGATTGCGTCCCTGTCGTTCTGCTCTTTGCCCAAGTTTAAGTTTTCCGATTCCGGCAAGCTGAACGCTGCCCGTTTCTTTAAGTTCGGAAATTAAAAGTTCAGCGTGAGCATCTAACACTTCCTTTGCTTTTGCTTTCGTAATACCTATTGTTTCAGCCAGCGCGCTGATTAGCTCGGTCAATGATTTTTCTTTGCTGCCTGTGGTCGCCGTTTTGCCGGAAGCTGCTTTTTTAGTCGCGCCGCCCGTTGTTTTTGCCGAATCGTTTTTCTTTGTTGCCATAATCAATAATTGTCCTATTTTTTTATATTTTGAAGCTACTTCGTATTTAAAGTAACTTACTACACTTGATGTATCAATTTGCGCGGAGCTTTTCAAAATCTATTAATAACTAATTGAGGCTTTAAATTAAGGACAACGTCTCCTACACCGTCGCCCCTTTAGGGCGGTGAGAACCTCGCCCTTGTTACCCGCCCGCGAGGGGCGGACAGATTAAATTAATTGTAATCGAAACGGAACGCTTGCGCTAACCTCTGCTTTAGAAGTCAGGCGTGGTTGCGGCTACACTTGATCAAGAATTTTTCCCGCTTCAAATGAAGGTAATCGAGTCATAAATTTAACGTAAACCAAAATTATCGAACTCGTATGCTAATTCTTCGTCGGAAAGCCGTCGCGTACCCGAAAGGTTACACTTCCACATTAGATAGTTTTAGGAAAAAAAGCGGCGAGTAAAAAGGCTTTCTAAAATTTTCCTCGGCGTTCGGGTAAACGGGAGAATCAAGATACAAACGAGTCAGCCATCGGCATCCGTGGCTGATATGCGGTAAACCTGATTGTTGCAGCCGTTCGGCAAACAATTCGATTTCATTTTGCGCCCGTGTGACGGCGGGCGCAGACCGTTTAAGCCGTAAAGAAGGTTGGGGCGTTTTTTATCACAACCGGGAGCTTCTAAACCAGTCGTTTCTGAAAACGGGCGAGCCGCGAAGCTTTTCCAAACCGCCATCGGTAGAAATCGCTTCGGCGCCGCTCGAAATCAAAGACTTCATTTACAACGCTCTTATTCGTCTCGCCCGCCAGCCGTTACGAAATTTTAATTACAGGAAATAAAGGCTTGCGCGAACGAGGTATAACAGATTACAGAAATTACGGCTCGCTTCCCTGCTCGGCGCGTGAGCGAAAAGATTTAGCTTCCCGGCTGCGACTTCTTTTGAACCAAAACTTCCCCGCTTTTGTGCGCGAAAACCCGCGCGGGATTCGCCATGTTCCCGGTTACTGGACGGACGAAGACGGCAAAGCCTGTTTAGGGCAATGCCGTGATTATTCGCAACCGTTATTGCTCGCGTACCCTATCCCAATCCTTCTGGAAAGATTCAAGCCTGCCAAATTCGATTTACAGGCTGTTGTCGCCAGACGCAAAACGATACATCTGGCTCTCGGTTCCCAAAAATAACAGCGCAGGCTGCGGAACTCCAATCCATTTTGCCGGTTGGAAGGAATTCGGAAAATCAATCAACACAAAACCTATTGTGGTTACCGAAGACGCAATCAAAGCCGACATCGTAAATAAATTTCTTCCAGAATACTTTGCAATCGCCAATAGCGGCATCGGCTGCGCTCAAGATTTAATCGTTAGTATTTCTCGCGGCAAATCAATGATGATTGCTTTTGACAGCGATTATCACCAAAATCCTTTGGTTATCAAACAACTTGCAAGATTTTTGCGTTTGCGGTTTGCGGATGATCGAACCAGCAATTCTCATTTCCCCACCAAAATTCTGCATTGGAATGCGAAACATAAAGGAATAGACGATACCCTTCTAAACGCATCAGAAATTATTGAGCTGACAATTCCCCAGTGGATTTCTGTAATTTCAGATGAGTCACGGTCTTTGATTTTGAATGAATTGGATGATTTGGTTGCGCATTAGCTGTTGTAACAGCTTGCATTCATAATCGCTTCAGCTTGCAATTACTATCGGCTAGAACGCTAATTATTAACAAATATAATTCTTTTCCGGCTCACATTAATTGCAAACAGCTGACAATTATATTTTTCTGCCGGAGCAATTTGTAAATGTCAATTTTCGTTTAATCAACAACCTAGGCGATAATCGCTTTAATTCAGCTATAATTCTTTTCTTGTTTAATTGAAGAATAATCTTTTACACAACCTTAAATTTTTCTGGAAACTGGTAAGTACGTTTTGTAAGTTTTGTAAAAAATGTAATTTTAGTTTTTGTTGTAGTAATTTTAGTCGCATATGTAGATTTTGTAAATTATGTGTTAAAAGATACTATTGACATTTTTGTAAAATTTGAAATATAATAATTTGCTATTTATGTTCTAAAGGAAAAACAGGAAAATGCTAAAAGTGGAAAAGAAAACATCAGCCGGTAAAATTGTGGCGTTCGTAAACCAAAAGGGAGGCGTCGGAAAATCAATTTTGGCGATCAATGTTTCAGCGATGCTGAGCAATAAGTTTAGTGTTTTACTACTTGATACCGACAATCAGGGCAGCAGTGAGGATTGGGGCGTAGCGCGAATTAACAAACTTGAATCGAATAATCGCCTTCGCGGTTTTAGCAAGCATTATCGAGGAATAAAAAGGGCGACTGAAGTTTCAATGGATTTACAGGAAATAGCAGCCTCTTACGATGTCGTAATTGTTGACACGCCCGGAAGAAACGAACTCGTATCATTGGGCGTGATTGCCGCCGCGAATCTTGTCATTATTCCGCTCACGCCGGGAAATTTCTCATTTTGGAGTTCAGAGATAACCAGGGAACTGATTCAAAAAGTCGCTGCCGCCCGTCCAGAAGATTTCGCGGCAAGGCTGTTGCTGAATATGCGCGACAAACGCAAGAAAATCAGTCAGGAAGCCGAAAATATGCTTCAGGATTTGGAAATTCCGGTGATGAAGACCTCAGTGGGTCATCGTAATATCTTCGAGTCGAGTTCCGAGGGTTTATCGGTTTTAGAACTTCCGGCGCGGAGCGCATCAGATAAAGAAGCCCAGCGAGAGATGAACGAACTTGTTTCCGAAATCGAAGAAATTCTCGGGTTACAGGACGAGAAAACAAAATCCAAAAAAAGCGTCACTAAAAAAGCGACAAAAACGGTAGTTTAATAATCAGTTATTGCAAGGAGCAACAAAGATATGGGTTTAACGCCAAGACCAACCAAAAACATTGATTTGTCAAAGATTGACGACATTCAAAGCGAATTTTTCAGCGACGACGAAGCAGCCGAAGGAAATAAAATTACTAAAAATACTAAAATTACTAAAAATACCAAAACTACTGAATTAAAAAAAAAATCGCCTGAACAGATTCCGGCGGTAAAGCCCGAAACACCGAGCGAGGGCAGCACTCTCAAAAAGACACAAAAACCACAGAATTCAGATAGCCAACCAAAAGAAGAACCGGAAAGAATCAAAAATAATTCCAGTAAAGTTACAGAAACTGAAGGGGCAAATCTGAAAATAGCCGACATCCTAGCGACCGCGAAATCAGAAGGCGTTCGCTATATGAGCCGCCCATTTACTGTGCCGCGCAGTTTGACGATAGATTTGAATCGTTTGAAGACGAAATTCAGAACAAGGGATTTGCAATACACGCAAAACGAGTTGATGGACAAAATGATTAAGGAATCACTCGAAACGGTCACGGCGGACAATTATTTCACGGAACGCGAAAGGGCATTCAAACTCGTCAAATCGCCGGACCAGTGTTCGCGTCGTTCGGTAACTTTAAATGAAGAAACAGCTTCTGAAATGGCAGATCTAAAGGCGAGTTTAGCCATGCAGCAGAATCGGAGAGTTACGAGCGACGAGATTTTTACGACGCTATTAGCCGTTGCATTTGCAAATCTTTACGAAAACGGTTTGCTTTAATTTTAAAGACCTTTCATTGAAGGCAAACTTTAATAAAAAATAAATGGCGGGCAAAAGGGTGTATTTCTTATGGAAAACACCGTGCAGCAACAGCCGTCAACCGTAAACTTGAAATCGGCAATCAGTGAAATAAAATCGCTGGTTGCCGATAAGTGTTTTCCGAACAACAAAAAGCTAATCGAGATTTGCCGTCAAAACACGATTGAATTAATCGGCGGGAATAATGATTCGTACTTAATTCATGAACTTACCGAAACCGCCATCAATTTGCATAAGCTGACGATTCTCGTCGGCTGTCTTGACAATCATCTTGCGCGACTTCAAATACACGAAGCATTGAAATTTTACGGCGAGCGAAGCTATGACAACGCCGCGCGTCTGGTGGATCGACGGCGGCAACGGGCGCGACACGAGACAGGTTTTAATCGGCAACCGCTTGACCGAAAAAGAAATCTGCGAGTCGGCGCGAAAATCTCCCATTCTCTCCCTCCTTACCGCGCCGAGTCTGCAACACCCAGACCTTTTGCGAGAAGGGGAAATTTCTGGTCGCAAACGTCCGCAAACGAACGATGCGATGACATGCGCCGAGAGAATTCGTCTGGGCGAGCAAAGCCTGAACGTCAATCAGGGAGCCGCGGTGGAAATGTCGTAGATTTTGTCGGAGCTGCTTTTGACAAACACCTTGAAACGCTTTGCGACTTATTTCGATTTGGAATCGGGCGCAAGTCGTTCGATTTATACGACGCCGGAAAAAATCGAAAAATCCATAAGTTTAGCGGCAGGGAACGGTAATGTTTCAAAACACCGAAAGCGCAAATCAAAAAGAGATTGAATCGGGATCGAGCGCTGGAATTCTCAGCCCAGAGGAAATTTACCGAAAACTCATCGCCGCTTTCGAATGCAAAGAGCCGCGTCCGCCCGTCGATTGGAACGCATCCAAGCTTGACTAAGAAATATGGCGAGCGGGCAGGGACTTCGAGCCGAACGCGATACTTCGGCAGGAAGATGCCTTCAAACCTGTCTTTTCTATCTGATTGATTTCGCCCGGCGGATAACGGATCGGATCAACACAACTGAAACTAATGATCGGGTAAAACTCCTCTGCCGGGAACTCAGCGAGGAAATCGAGAAAATCACGCAGCAACCGGCTGAAGTGATTGAAAAACACGGAAAGCTAAAAGTTTGGCTCAAAGCGATTTTGGCAGTGCAGACCTGCTTGATTTACCGCGAAGAAACCGCGCGCAACATTAATTAGCAGGACGAGACGAAACGCACAGTCAAGTTCCAACAAGCAAAAAATAATTCGTTTCTCGGCGCGGAGACTATTGATGACGAAGGGTAATCCGCTTTCGCGAAAAATATCTTTGAGAATGTGTGCGGGAAATCTTCTGTCAAGCCTTCGGAGAGATTGCCGGAGGCGCAGCCGAGCCTATTTTAATTACGAATCATATCAATTGACTTGTCGGATGGCGCTTTATTTTTCACGCGTTAACTCTGCCACACTCACCGCCAGATTTTCAAATATTGCTTCTCTAGGCTGCAGCTTTAACAAACTCGCTAAACTGATTGTTTTCTGCGAAGAATGTCGCTCGTCCAAAACAGCAGATCGCAGCAAGTAAAATTTCCATTGCTCAAGCCGCATCGGGTCACGCGTCGTCTTCTCTCGATGGTCAAGCAAAAAATATCAACGTCCGCTTGACGACGCAGCTCGGACGAGAGCCGATTCGTTTCAGAACTCCAGGCAAGCGTCGGGCGAATCGTAAAAACGATGTTTGACAGTTTAGCGTGCGCCCAAGATTGCAGATAAGCCGCCGATTTAACTTCGATGCGCGTTCCGCACGTCAGCAAAAGGTCGAAAGCGTCCCATTGATTTCGCACTCCGTCAGCTAAACCAAGCGCGGAAGCGACGAGAAACTCTGCCAGAACGCCGCGCATTGCATTGCTCACGAGGTCGGACGAAGACCATTGCCAAAAAGCAGAAAGTTGAAGGTCAAGCGGTTCGCCGCGCAAAGAAAATTTTCCTCGCCGGATTTACGCGAAGTTTGCAGCCGTGCAAAGGCATTTTGCTCGTCGGCTTGCCGGGCTTCGGTAAGGATTTGTGCAAGCTAGTCGCTTCATCAATCACCAATCGCGCGCTACTCGATTTAGATTTCGGCTCGATTATGGGCGAAGGCGGCGTCATCGGACAGGCGACGATTTCGGTAAAACGCGCTCTTTCGATTCCCACGACTGTCAAAGGCATTTTGGGCATCAGCGAATTTGAAAAAGCCGTGTCGGGAATGAAATCTTCAGGCAAAACCGACGGCGGCGAAACAGCGCGAACGATTTCTTACCTGCTTAACTGGATGCAGTACAACCGCGACGTGCTTGTTTTCGCAACGGCTAACGACATGCGCGATTTGGAATCGGAACAATTCCGCATCGGGCGTTTCTCATACATTCATTTCGTTGATTTACAGGCGAAAGAAGACCGTCAGGAGATTTTCCGCGTTCATCTCTCCAAACGAATGTTAAAGCCTGAAGATTTCGACCTCGACGTGCTGGCTGCAAAAGCGGAACAGTTTTCCGGCGCGGAAATCGAGGGCGCGGTCAAAGACGCTATGCTGAAAGCGTTCATTGACGGCAATCGCGACGCCTGCACTAAAGATGTCATTGCCGCAACGGAGAGGATTACGCCGACCGCCGAGATTATGAAACCCAAAATTGACGAAATCCGCGAGTGGGCGAAAAAGAACATTAAAGCCAGCCGTCCCGAAGTTCAACAAATCGCCGCGACGACCGGCGCGCGAGTTTTGGAAATCTAAGCGGCGGGCAATTAAGAGCGAAAATTTTTCAACCGAGGCAATCAATTTATGAGCAAATATATGACCTTCACCGGCACCGCGTTCAAAGTGCGCGAGTGTCTTTTGCAAGCCCTCGCCGAGTGCGGTTACGAAACGGTCGAAGAAGGCGAAGCGCTTTCGCTTTACGGCTATCGAGGCGACCAGCGACCTGAGACGGCGCAGATCGTCGTTAGACGTAAATTCATCGGCGCAGCGTCAAACGATTTGGGCTTTCAGAAAACCGACGCCGGATTCGTTCCCGTCATCAGTGAATACGACCGCTCTTTTATGATGCAGGGCAAGTTTTTGACTGCTCTCAAAACGAATTACAATCTCAAATCAACGGAAAAACTCGCGCGCAACTTGCGCGGCACGCTTCACCGGGAGCGCGTCGGCTCGACCATCAAGATTCGCATCAAATACTAAAATTTTATGCCGCACAAATTCGCAAGTTCTGCGCGAGCGCGGAAGCCGAAAGGGCGTTCATTTCTGGACGCGCTATTTTATTCCGACCGAGGTTTCGGCAATCGGTCATCGTGCTGACGAGGAGTTGATCAGACCCGTCGCTGCGGGCTGGGAAGCTGATGAGGAAAGCGATTTGGACGAGTGCATGCGCACAGATGGTGTCGGGCGCGATTGAGGTGGACGACGATTTGGATGCGCATTGCCGCTCGACTTTCGGGTATTTCCCGAAACCGTTCTTTACCAGCCGGAACTGGCGGGCATTGAACGAATCAGATAAGAGTCAAAACTCTACTCTTTCATTTATAATTGTATTTCTTGAGTGGATTTCGGTTGCGGAGTTTCTGATTTATTGAGATTAAAATGATTTTGGGACACAAGATAAAACTAAATCCGACTGAAATAGATATTCAATATTTCCGCCAAGCGACGGGCTGTGCGCGGCTGGCGTTTAATTGGGGCGTGGCTCGTTGAAAAGAGGCTTATACTCACAAGAAACACTCTTCTTGCCGGGCAAGTGCGCGGACAGACGCAAGCTGACGCCGGCACGGAAATTGATGAGAAACGACCTTCCAGCCGGTCGTTTCCCGACGAGTAAACCAACGGCAAGCCAGTTGAGCGAGTTTGGCATCTCGAAATTCTCACACTATTTGCGAAAACAGCCGATAGAAATTACTCGTACTATTTTGTCGCTTTGGAGGTGAAAAAATAAAAATAAAACGACCTCATGCCGACTGCTCAAAAACTCTTTAAGAAATGGAATTGGTGAAACCCGGACTTTGCTGTATTACGATTCAATGGTAATTACCGTCCAAAAAGAACTCTTTTTGGACGGTAATTACTTTTCTCCACGACTAGAGGAACACCGTCCAATCGTCAATTTATTATTGCCAAACTCCACCAAAATTTCTAAATCGACAATCAGTTTAAAATACTAGGCAGTTGGATAAATATCTCCATACCAAACTGTTGAAAGTGCGACGACGCTGAAGTGAAGACAATTTTTAACTTTTCTACTTAAATTCAGCATTAAAACCTTACTGTTTATTTGCTCAACTAATTTTCTATGTTTCATATAAGACAGAGCAAATATTTTCCGTGCATATAATTTATGAAAACAGACATCTTGTATGTTTCGCTAAACATACAGAGAAAAACATTGATTATACTTTTGTTTTACATAATATATGGAAATAGTGACATAAATAATATTTATATTTATATTTAAGAAGCAGAATAAGTAGACTTATCATCTTGGTAGTGTTTCTTAAATAGGGTTCAGGTTTTTGATAAATATTTTCCCACAATAATATTTATTAATTACTCTTACATCGATAATACAAGGGGAAGGTATGAAATTCAAAGATTTAAAAAAACACTTATCATTTGCAACAGTATGCATCTTGATTCTCTCATTTGTTGCTCAGTCTGCTGTTCTTGTCAATGACACTTTTGCAGATGCCAACAGTCAAAATCAAGTGCTTCCGAATTCAATAAGAATATTCAACGGACGCACGGGGACTGTGCGCACCGATGCGACGGGTTCGGTAACGTTTAATACAACCAGTGCCGGCGGGTCTGAAGGATTTTGGGGCTTTTTCACGGACGGTGCTCCAATCGATCTTGCCGTAGGAGATAAACTGATCAATTCCGTGAATTTTTCCGCTCAAAATTTTAACGCTTCGAATAACGCAGCCGATTTACGTTTCGGTGTGTTTGATTCAAAAGGAACTCGAACTACAGCCAACACGACTGGCGGGTTAAATAGCCCAACGTTTACCGATGATACTGGATACGCGACCAGATTGGCAGGCACGGCAACCAGCAATACGCCTCCGTTTACTTTGCACCGGCGAACCACAGTTCCCGGCGCAACGGATCCGTTAGCTAATATTTTAGGCACTGAATATACAGCGATTACGCCTGTAACCGGATCTCCTCGAGCAGCATTGTCAAATGATACGCCTTATACATTTACATTTACTGTCGAGCGATTGTCAGCTACCGATACACGGTTAACCGTGTCTATCACAGACGGCGGGACTTTTAATATAAACTCGTCGGCAACAGAGTCAAGCGCAACGCCGAATACAACGTTTGATTGGTTTGGCTTCCGGGTTCCTAACGGTTTGTTTAGCCAAATTACTTTCACGCAGTGGCGCGCTGAATATATTCCGGCTGGACCGTCTATTACGTCACAGCCGACTCCGTCGAATCAAACCGTTTCGGTCGGTGCAAATGTAAATTACTCAGTGGCTGCGACAGGAAGTAATTTAACTTACCAATGGCGGCTAAACGGAGTAAATATTGACACCACAGTCAATCCGAGTGCGGCAACGTCGACGCTAAACCTGACGAATGTGCAAACAAGTGACGCGGGCGTTTATGATGTTGTCGTTTCCAATGAAAGTGGCAGCGTCACGAGCGACGGCGTAACTCTTAATGTGACCAGCGGTCCGGTTGACCCGGCTCCGGTAATCACAGACCAGCCTGACGATACCGTTGTGACAATCGGCTCACCGGCGGCTTTGTCAGTCACAGCGTCGGGAAATAATTTATTTTATCAATGGTATAGAAACGGCGTGCTGATCAGCGGCGCGACCGGATCGACTTTGAATTTTCCGAATGCGCAATTAAGCGATTCGGGCGTTTACACCGTTGTGGTGAGCAATTCCGGCGGAACTGTTACCAGTATGGAAGCAAGACTGACTGTTGTTTCACCGATAATGGCAATCGGATTAGAGCCGCCAACAGGCGCAACAAATGTTTGTATTGACACGCCTTTGCGAATAACTTTCAATCAAACTCCGGTTCCCGGCACAAGCGGACTCATCAGAGTTTTCCGTTCAGACGGCACTTTGTTCGATACGATTAATATGGGGGCTGATACCGTCCCAACGGCAAACGTGCCCGGCACTCAATCGAGCCGCCCTATTGGTGGCGCTTCCAGTGGCGGACTACCAGTTAATTTCAATTACTATCCAATTTTAGTTAACGGAACTACGGCTTCAATCTACCTGCACCAAAAGCTTGAATATAATCAAACTTACTACATACTGCTGGATGCCGGAGCGATTGTTGATGAAAACGGCGCGCCATTTGCCGGCATCTCTGATCCGAACGCGTGGCGGTTTACGACCAGATTTCCCCCTCCGACAGCTGGGACGATGGAACTAACTGTTTCGGCTAACGGCTTAATGTCTGACGGAATCACGCCTGCTGATTTTTGTACTGTTCAAGGAGCAGTGGATTTCGTGCCGACAAATAATTCTCAGCGCGTGACAATCAATGTTCGTAACGGAGTCTATGATGAGATTGTTTATGTTCGTTCCAACAAACGATTTGTGACGGTTCGAGGCGAGAGTCGTGAGGGAACGATTATTCAATACGCTAATAATGAAAATCTGAATACGGGAACGACTCCGCGCTCGTTGTTCGGTGTTGATGCTCCGGATTTTATTCTGGAAACAATCACGCTGCATAACACAACTTCGAAGTTAAACGCTTCAGGTCAAACTCGACAAGCGGAAGCTTTTCGCGGCAACAATGATCGTATAATGCTCGATCATGTCAACTTAAAGAGCTTTCAAGATACGCTGCTGCTTCAAACACAAACCACCCAAGGCGCTTTTGTCAACGAAAGCTATATTGAAGGCGACGTTGATTTCACGTGGGGAGCCGGAACAGCTTATTTCAGAAACACTGAACTGAAAGATGTCAATCCAGGAACCGGTAATACCAATGCTTATTATTCGCAAATTCGTAATCCGCAAGGAAAACGTGGTAATGTTTACGTCAATACGCGCTTAACCAGAGCTGCCGGAACGCCGGACAACAGCGCCTGGTTATCGCGTATTGACCCGGACGATTTTCCGTATAGCGAAGTAATTTGGATTGACAGTTTAATGGATACGCACATTAGACCGGAAGGCTGGAGAATTGATAATCCGAGCCTCGCGCCGACTCCGGCTAATTACCCGAACATTAGATTTTGGGAGTATAACAGTCGTGATATTAACACCGGATTACCAATTGACTGCAGCCAGCGGCATCCGATTTCCCGCAACGATTGTAACAATCCGCTGACTGCCGAAGAAGCTGATTTTTATAGAAATCCGGCAAATGTCCTTGGCTGGAGTCCGGTCTTTGTTCAGGATTATTCAATCTCGGGAACAGTTACTTACGGAAATACGGCGACAGGAAATCCAGTAAAATTTGTTCCGGGCGTAACATTAACTGCTGCTGGAAGTCCGCAGGTGACTGCTACAACTGACTCGTCCGGGGCTTATTCACTGAACGGTTTGGGTGCAGGTGCCTATACAGTGACGCCGTCAAAAACCGGTGACCTTAACGGGATTGAGTCTTTGGATGCAGCACGCATTCAGCAGCATTTGGTCGGGTTGATTACTTTAACGCCCAATCAATTGATTGCGGCTGATGTTGATAACAACGGAGTGGTTAATTCACTCGATGCTGCCAGAATACAACAGTATTTAGTCGGTATTCAATCAGCGAACATTATTGGACAGTGGAAGTTCGTGCCGGTGAATCGGCAGTATTCTTCATTGTCGGGTAACTTAACCGGAGAAAATTATGAAGCTGTTTTAATCGGCGATGTGTCAGGTAATTGGGCACCAACGCAGCAACAGCAATTTGCTAAATTTTCTCAAACCGAAGCAGGTCTTTCAACAAATGACAATCAAAATGTCGATTCAGAAAGCATTAGTCGAAAGATTGGACAACGTAGTTCTAAGCAGACGAAACAATCAAACGACGAACTTATTCGCAAAGTTGATGGTCAGTCGCAAACAAAAACTACGATGCTCGGTTCAAGCGTTAATGTCTCGCTGCCCGCAAATGCGACAGCATCAACGGGCAGTGCGATTACAATTCCGGTGACAATCGGAGCAGTGCCTGCAGGAAGTCCGATCGAATCATTTGATTTTACTGTCTTTTATGATCCGGCTGTGCTGCAGGCTGTCTCGCCATTTGGCAGCAATGCCGGAACATTAAGCGCCAATTGTTCAGTCTTGGCTAATTCACCGACTGCAGGCAGGGTAGTCGTCTCTGGTGCTTGTGCTACGGCGATTACAACGGCTTCGGGCGGAGTATTGTATAACCTAAACTTTAATGTCATCGGCACATCCGGACAGCGAACCGGTTTGTTGTTTAATAATCCGGCAACCGGAACACAAACGTTTCAATTTAACAGCGGAACTCCGGCAGCCAACACGACTAACGGATTATTTACAGTTTTGGGTCCGACTGCCGCACCCGCGACAATTAAGGGACGAGTTCTCACAAATAGGGGGAGAGCTATACCCAGAGCACAAGTGGTCATTACCGGACCGGACGGTGTTAAGAGATATGCCGGAACAAACTCATTTGGATATTATCAATTTAATGAGGTCACAGCCGGAGAAACATATGTCATAAATGTTTCGCACAAGCAATATCGTTTTGTCTCGCAAGTGATTTCTCTTAATGAAAGTTTGAGCGAGGTCAACATAACTGCACAATAATATGAAAAAATATGAAAAACAGGTCAATGTTTTTCAGTTATCAAGAAAAGCCTTTAGTTCTTCGAGAACTAAAGGCTTTTCTTTTCAGATTGTTTTAATCTGTCTAAATTTTCATAAACTAATTATTAGTTGAGAAATTCGGCATTTCCAACTCCAGCACCTTGCGTGACAATTTGCTTGACGTTCTGAGCCGGATCGAGCGTATAACTGTAATAAGTTCTCGGCTCGACTACTGAACCGGCAGATTGCGGCAAACCCGAATTAACAAAATAATTGTTTCGCTGAACCAATCGTCCCGGATCGCTGTCACCTGTGACTGTTACGGTCGGGTTTCTTACTCCTTCAAAGTAATTACCTTCCACCAAAACGCCGGCATTCATCGTCGAAGCGACTCCATAACCTTCATTGCCGCTGTAATAGTTGTTGAAAACGTGAACCGGATCGGCAAAACGAACACGCGGATGTCTTTGTTCAGTGCCGTCAAACCAGTTATGGTGATAGGTAACACGCAAATGCCCTTTATCTACTGAGCCGTTACTGTCGCTGTGTCCGACTAATGATGTTTTATCGTGACCGTAGAATCGGTTCCACGAAACAGTTACAAAGTCAGAGCCGTGCTTGATGTCGAGCAGCCCGTCGTATCCGTTGGTAAACGTGCAGTGATCAACCCAAATATGATGCGCCGCTCCCTGGACATTAAAAGAATCATCCGGTGCGCTTGTAAAAAGCAGATTCCGAACGATGATGTTTTTTTGCGCGCTGGTGACCTGTAGTCCCGCGCCGGAAATACCCGAGTAATTGCTCACTCCAATAATAGTTTTGTCCGACTTGATATTATGCATTCCTGACGGCAGTACGAGCAGCCCGTTAACTTTAATGACATACCGACCTGTTCGCCCGATATAATCTAAAAATTGACTTGCAGTTGTCACCGTTACTGTAGTTCCGCCTGTTCCGCCTGTTGTTCCGTTCTGCCCTAACGAATTTACGGCAGCAAAACCAACCGGTCCTTGGGTTGTCGGTGTGGGCGTTACCGTAGGCGTGGGCGTCGGTGTAATCGTTGGAGTCGGTGTGGGTGTGATATTTGGCGTTGGAGTTGCCGTCGGTGTGGAAGTAGGAGTTATCGTTGGTGTGGGTGTTGAATTAGAGATGGTTAAAGTGCTGACAACGAAATCATCGAAATCCGCACTGGCGTAATTGGTAGCCGCTCCGATTTTACCTGAGTTAAAATCGCTGTCGTTCGCTGTCAATTGAAGTGTCCCGTTGACATAACCTTTTAACGAAGTGCCGGACACCTCAAACTTCAGCGTGTACCAAGTGTTTGTTGATACCGAAAAGGATTTTGAGCTTAAAGTTTTGGGAGAACCGCTGACCATTTTTTTCAGCTCCAAAGTATTGTTATTACTTAAAGCCAAGTAATAATAATTGGAATAGCTTTGAATGCGCGACAAAACGGCAACATACCTATTGCTGCCGTTGAACGCAGAAACTCTGACTCTCGCTTCGACGCTGTAATTTGTCCAAGAATCTGAACCCGCACGAGCGCGAGCATCGGCGCTCGTTCCCGATTGTCTGTATACTTTTGAACCGTTAGTAACTACGGACCAACTTCCGCCCGATCTTGACCAATCGCTGACATTACCGTCCTCAAAATTGTCGGCAAAGAAAGACTGCATTTGAGCAGAAGAAGCAAAATTAAGTATTAAGAACAGGAACATTCCTGTAAAACTTAACAACAAGTGGATGCGTAATTTTTTAGTTTTTTGAACTTGTATGGATTCCAAAGTTTTGTGTTGCATTTTTTGTTTTTACTTTTCCGACTAATTTACACAAGTGATTACAACCGGTATCACCGGGAATCAATAAGTTACGTGCCTTTATATTTTTTGCGTTTTGTAAAGTTGAATTTTCGTCCAATTCAACAGTGAGGGGTTCAGCTAAAATCATTTAGCATAATTAAGACTAAGCAATTGGTTAGACCAATGTCAAGAACAAAATTGCTCAAGATAAAAAGTAATATTTTTAACTTGCTGCTAATTAATATTTTACTAGTTTATTTAGAAATAATATTTTTGCAAACGTTGACTGTAAACATTTTACGATATTAAAAAAAACTATTGGTAATACCAATCGCAATTTTGCTATTGACTCAATATAACTACTTAAAATAAAAGTTTCAAAGAAAACCGAGGCGTTCAGCTTTCCGGAATCAGAAATCTCAAACTAGGTGGAAGACATATTTCCAGTGGGTTTCGCAAAGTTTCGAGATCCACACGTAAATTTCTATTCAAGGAGTTGTAATATATTTGAGCCAATAGTTTATTTGCTCAAATATATTACAGAGTGTGTAAAAGTGTTCAAAAACAGTTCTTTTTGGACATCTTTTTGTGAAATAAAATCGGTTTTTGTGAAGTTTGTCCTAATGCTGGATGCTGAAAAAATCGGTTTATACAATTACATGAAATCAAGTGTGTCTAGAGGGTATATTTATGGGATTTTTAATAGCTTGGTAATTCTACATTAGAGATAACTCTACAATCTTTGTATATATTCGATTCCAAAAAACTCTATTTCTTAAGTCCTTACTAAATTTTAATTGCATTTTTTTTTTGATGTGTTAGAAGTTAACGATAACACAATTCCGTTGATTCAAATTGAAAAAGATAACAAGCAAAAAAAGGCAAGCGACTCTTAGTGATATTGCTGCTTCCGTCGGTGTCGCGCCGATGACTGTCTCACGCGTTCTTAATCAAAACGGTTATGTCAGCGAAAAAACCCGCGACCGTGTTTTGAGTGTCGTTAAAGAAATGAACTACCGTCGCAATGGCTTAGCGCGGAATCTGAAACGTCAGCGGACAGATACTATCGGTTTAGTGCTTGGAGATATTTCCAATCCGTATGCGACTGAGTTGGCTCGTGCCGTCCGACAGATAGCTACGGTTAATAATTACAACCTTTTTATCTGCATCAGCGAACATAGTGCAGAAGAAGATATTGCAGCCTTTGAGTCATTAACTAGCCACAGTGTAGACGGAATAATCGTAGCAACTCGGGCAAACGACGCTGGTGACGAATATTTGAAAAGCATTGTTGAAAACAATGTTCCTGTCGTTACCATAGGACGTGACTTTTATCACGAGAATATCGATTCTATTTCTGCTGATAACCTTGACGGTGGTTTTGAAGCAACACAACATTTGATTGATTTAGGACATCGCAGAATTGGTTTTATTGGAGCAGCTTTCGATAAAGAAACAAAATTAAAACGTCTGCAAGGCTATTTTGATGCCCTCGAAAAACACGGAATTGAAATTGACGAGCGCTTAGTGACTGGGCGAAGAGAAGTACGAAGCGGGGTTCCAGGTTATTCAACCGAAGAAATTGGTTATGAAGGAATGAAACGTTTACTGAGTGTGCCAAATCGACCAACAGCAATTTTCGCCCGTAATGATTTTACAGCGATCGGCGCGATGACTGCGATTAAGGAATCATCCTTGAGCATTCCTCATGACGTTGCCATTATTGGATTTGACGACATTCCACTGGCAATTCACATGTCGCCGTCACTATCGACCGTCCGGCAACCGATGCGTCTTCAAGGGCAAATAGCTGCTGAATTACTGTTGAAAAGAATCGAAAATGAGAATTTTATCGAACGTGAAGAAAAGATCTTAAATTGCGAACTGATCATTCGCGAATCAACTGTTTCTCTGAAAAATTAGTTTTTATTTTTAATAGTCAATAAACAATTTTTATGTCCATAAAATGTTATCGTTAACATAAACTAACCGTTGCCTGAAGTGCAGAACTCTTTTTTATTTTTATGGAAAAATCACAATTAGGTACGACGTCTGCAACCAACGGCTTTCCGAACGATACTGAATTCGGCTTTAAGCTGAACGGCTTGCGCTGGTATATCGTCGGACTGGTTTTTCTTGCAACGCTAATTAATTATATCGACCGGCTCACGCTTTCGGTTCTCGCTCCAGTTATTACCAAGGATCTAGGATTGTCCAACACCGAATATGGCGGCATTACTACCTGGTTTTTGCTCGCTTATACGATTAGTCAAGCATTATCAGGAAAACTTTACGACCGCATCGGCACTAAAAAAGGCTTTACTGTTTCGATTATTGTTTGGTCTTTGGCAGCGATGGCACATGCTTTCACCAAGACTTTGGGCGGGTTAAGCCTAGTGCGTTTCGTCCTCGGTTTAGGTGAAGCAGGAAACTGGCCAGGTGCGGCAAAAACCGTTGCAGAATGGTTTCCTGTTCGCGAGCGAGCGTTTGGAATGGCGATTTTCAATAGCGGCGCTGCAATCGGTTCAATTGTCGCTCCGCCGGTAATAGTAGGGCTTACAGCTTACTTCGGGCATTGGCAGCCCACTTTTCTGATTACCGGCGCGCTCGGCTTTTTGTGGCTGATTTTATGGTGGATTTTTTATGATTCGCCGGAAAAACACAAATGGCTGACAAATAAAGAGCGGATTTTGATTCGGGAAAATGAAGAACCAAGTAACGGAAACGAGAATTTAGAAAGTACGCCGACATGGGGAGAGTTACTTCGTTACCGCCAAGTCTGGGCGATTGTGCTAGCGCGATTTTTCGTCGATCCGGTGTGGTGGCTTTATATCGCCTGGCTGCCTTTGTATTTAGCAAATGTACGCGGCTTCGATTTACGGCAAATTGGCTATTTCGCTTGGGTGCCTTTTGTGGCAGCGGACGCTGGAAGTTTGTTCGGGGGCTGGTTTTCTGGCTTTTTAATCGGGCGCGGCTGGTCGATAGACGCGGCTCGCAAAGCAGTAATTGTTTTCGCCGCGTGTTTGATGCCCGCTGGGATTGCAGCGGCATTCGTTAGCGATTCGATGATAGCGCTCGCTTTGATTGGCGTGGTTTTGTTTGGTTTTCAGGTTTGGATCAACAACGTTCAGACACTGCCCAGCGACTTTTTCCCGAAAGAAGCTGTTGGTTCAGTAGCCGGTTTAGGTGGCACGGGAGCAGGAATCGGTTCGATGATTTTTGTTTTTACGACCGGATGGGTGGTCGATAATTTTTCATACACACCGATTCTCGTCGCCGCCGGACTCCTTGCCCCCATCGGTACGATCGTTTTGTTCGCTTTGTCAGGCAAAATCGAAAAAATCTCAGACATTAAAAGCATTTAGATAAAAACATAATTTTAGATTTATAGAGGAAAACATATGCAAAACTTTTTTGATTTCACAGGCAAAGTGGTGTTAGTCACCGGCGCATCTTCAGGCATCGGACGGGCAACAGCAGAATTTTTCGGCGAGTGCGGCGCGCGCGTTGCGGTCACTTATTTAAAGAATCAGGCTGGGGCGGAAGCGGCAGTTTCGGCTATTACGGGCGCGAATGTTGGTCGCGGAGCGGCAATTGGGACGGATGGAAACAGCTTTTCAGGTTCGGCTGAAGCATCCGGCAGAGCGCTAGCGATTCAAGCAGATGTCACGAAAAATTCGGAAATCGAGCGAATGATTTGGGAGGTCGAAGACAAACTCGGTGCTATCGATATTTTAGTTAATAATGCTGGCTCACTGGTCGAAAGGTTGAAAACTGCCGAATTGACTGAAGAACGCTGGGACGAAGTTTTTGCGCTCAACGTAAAATCGGCATTTTTCGCCGCAAAAGCAGTTATACCGAAAATGCTTGAAAAAGGCGCTGGCGTGATTATCAATGTTAGTTCAATCGCTGGGCGCAATGGTGGGGCACCTGGGTCAATTCATTATTCGGCGGCAAAAGGAGCAATGACGACAATGAATAAAGGTTTGGCAAAAGAATTTGCCTATCAAGGAATTCGTGTCAATGGCGTTTCTCCTGGGGTGATTGACACACCGTTTCATGAAACATTTTCGACTCCCGAGGCAATGAAAAATTTCGCTAACAATATAATACCAATGGGCAGAGTGGGAACTTCTCGTGAAGTAGCACATGTCATTGCATTTCTCGCATCTGATGCAGCTAGTTATTTATGCGGTGAAATGATCGAGATAAATGGCGGAATGCTAATGGATTAAGTTTTAAGGAAAAATATTTGTGATATTTGTCATTCACTATGTCGAAAGTAAAAAATACAATCTTTCTGCTACTTTTTGCGCTTTTAGCCGCATTTCAAACAGCGGCGCAAGAACAACTTGGCACTTATCAAGTGCGCGTCACGCCGAACGAAACTGATTGGACTTACGAGTTGAATCAACCGGCGAGATTTCAAATTGATGTTACGCTCAACGGCAATCAGGTTGCAGGTCTGCCGCTAAAATATGCCTGCGGACTTGAAGCAATGCCGCCTTTGATGGAAAAAACGGCGATGACGACCCCGCAAAGCTTGACGATTGAAGGCGGCTCTTTGAAAGAGCCGGGATTTTTGCGGTGCATCGCCACGGTTGAAACCGGCGGCAAAACTTATCGCGGTCTGGCTACCGTAGCGTTTCGTCCTGATCAAATAAAACCGACGACAACCGACCCGACTGATTTCGATAAATTCTGGAGTGATGGTAAACGTGATCTAGCGAAACTTCCGATTGACGCAAAGATCGAATTGTTGCCGGCTTCATCAACTTCGGTGGTTGATGTTTTTCATATCAGCCTGCAAAACATCGGGTTTGGTGCGAGTAAAATCTCCAGAATTTACGGAATTTTAGCCGTTCCGAAAAGTTCGAATCCGAATCAGAAGTTTCCCGCACTATTACGAGTTCCCGGTGCCGGCGTGCGACCTTATTCGGGACAGATCGCTTTGGCGGAACGCGGGATTATCACTCTTGAAATCGGGATTCACGGAATTCCGGTTAATCTGCCGCCATCGGTTTACGAAGATTTGCGTGTCGGCTCGCTCAATCGCTACACGACTTACAATCTCGACGACAAAAATACTTATTATTACCGGCGAGTCGTTTTAGGCTGTCTGCGAGCGAATGATTTTCTCGCCGGTCTGCCGCAGTACGACGGTAAAAACCTTGCCGTTACCGGCGGCAGTCAAGGCGGCGCGCTGGCGATTATGACCGCCGCGCTCGATTCGCGGGTCGTTGCGCTCGCCGCGTCTTATCCGGCGCTTTCCGATATGACCGGCTACATTTACGGGCGGGCGGGCGGCTGGTTTCACGCTTTCAAAGGCGCGGAAAACCGCACGAAGGAAAAAATCGAAACATCGAAATATTACGATACCGTGAATTTCGCCCGCCGAATCAAGGTTCCTGGTATTTATTCGTGGGGTTACAATGACGAGGTCGTGCCTCCGACTTCCTCTTACGCAGCCTATAATGTCATCACCGCTCCGAAAAAACTTCTTTTAGGATTAGAGATGGGACACGCCAATTCGCCCGAACAGGGCGAGCGAATCAACCGATGGATCGAGGACTTTTTAAAAACTGGCAAAGCCGATTAATTTTAAATTTTATGTGTATGTTAAAAAAATTCGTCGTAATTACACTGATTTTTCACATTTCTTTGATTTCTTTTGTTTCGGCGCAGGACAAACAGGAACTCAACGCCGAACGCGTCGCGAACGCTCGACTAAAAGGCGAACATCCGCTTGTCAATTTAGCGAAAACAAAGCCGTCACAGCTCAAAAAAGAACTAGTCGGTAAACATCCGCGAGTGTTTGTGACGCAAAGCGATATCGAAGCACTCAAAAGAAAAGCGGCAACCAACAAAGAATTGTGGCAGACGGCGATTTCCCGTGTTCGCGCCCTTAACGTCGATCCGCCTGCACCGCCCGCCGAAGCACGACGCGTGCAAAACGAAGTTGGTTTGGGCATTGCTGAAGCAGCTTTCATTTATAAAATTACGGGTGATAAAAAATACCTCGACGGAGCGAAAAAATATATGGATGCGGCGGTTTCTTATGATGTTTGGGGTTATTCGTATAACAAACCAAACGTTGATTTAGCTGCCGGACACATTTTGTATGGTATGGGCTGGGCTTACGATTTACTTTACGATGACTTAACCGCTGCCGTGAGAACGAAATACCGCGAAAAGCTCATCAAGCAGGCGCGCCTTCTGCATGATTTTTTCAAATCTAAACCGGGCAAAACTTATGCTTACAGCCAGAACCATACGTTTATTCCGATCAGCGGTCTTGCGGTAACGGCTTACGCTCTGATGGACGAAACCGAAGAAGCAAAAGAATGGGCAGCAACTTCCCGCGCCATTTTCGATCGAGTTCTAGCTACGTATTCACAGGATGGTTATTTCTACGAAGGAATGGAGTATTGGATTTTTTCAACTCCTTGGCTTGTGCATTATATGGACGCTCATTTGCATGCAACGGGCGAAAATCTATATGAAACGACGCCAGGTTTTAAGCTAGCGCATAAATATGTTGCGCATTCGACTTTGCCCGGCGGCGAATTCAATTTCGATTTCGGCGATATTTACGCAGGAAACATCACTCGCTCGCGTAAGGGAGATGATTACAATCGTGAACGAATCAACGGAAAATTTAGAACCAATTACAACATTCTCTATAATCTCGCTAATCGTTACCAAAATGGCGAAGCCCAAGGTGCTGCTGATTGGCTGAGAAATAAAGGACAAGTTAATGCCGAAGAGATTTGGACTTTTATCTGGTATAACCAAAACGTTAAGTCGATTCCGATTGAAAAACAGGAAAAATGGCATTATTTTCCTGATCATGATGTAGCTTTCTGGCGTTCTGATTGGAACGATAAAGCGACCGCATTTGCCTTCAAAAGCGGACCTCCTGAAGGTCATGCTGCAAACGAAAGTCTGAAGAACTTTCCTGATTGGCGTCTCTCTAGTGGGCACGCACACCCAGACGCTGGAAGTTTTATTATCTGGTCAAATGGCAAATATCTAACCGGCGATTCAGGGTATGCGGGCGTTCCTTTAACAGAACATCACAATACTTTGATTTTTGACGGCAAAGGTCAGGCTAAAGAAGGCAAAGGACACGATGCTTTTGCTGAGGTTCCTTATGAAAGATTAAATAATATACGGATTCAAGATGTGCAATTTAGCGACAAAAAAGTTTCGATCATTGCTGATGTAACTGCTGCATATGAGCCGGAATTAGGCGTGAAAAAATTCATCCGAAAATTTGATTTTAGCGCGCCGGACAGTTTTGTGATCAAAGATGAAGTCGAAACGGATAGACCACAAATTATCACAGCGTTTTTACATTCGGATAACTTAATTGAACAAAATTCAGAAAGGGTTTTTATTTTTGAACCGAATGGAACTTCTTTATCTGCGGAAATTGTTTCGCCAAAAAATCTTCTGACAAAAATCGAAAAGAACATATTAACTGCCCCTGGAAGACCAGGTAGTGTTGATAAAGGAGAACGCGAGGAGCGTGGCGTCAGGCTGTCTGTTTCAACCAAAGAAAAGGTAAATAAATTAGATTTGGAAATGAAGCTTAAAATCAGCCAAAAATAACATTTAGCCGAATACATTTGTATCGAGATTCATGCCTAATAACTTGAAAGTATTAATGTTATTGGAGAATTTACATATTGCCTTAATAAAGTCGGTTTTGGATGAGGTTAGAAAGGATTCGATATTAAAAAAATTGGTTACTGTAATCTAAGGAACAACCTTTCTAAACCTGTAACATTTATAATAATTAAGTTTTTTGATTTGATTCCTAATGACTTTGTCAAAAATAAATCAATTTAATTTACTTATTGAAAAAATACTTGACCATAAAAAAAATATGTGCAATTGTTAAAAGTCTTAACAATATAGATGTCTGTAGTCCATTCAGTTCAGTCTTAATTTAACCATTTTAGTTGGTAATGCTTTGAATTACTTGTTTTCTATAAACAATCTTTAAAGAAATATTTATATTTGTTGCGTTTCTTAACAAAACAATGAGAAAAATTAATCCAAGAAATTTTACTCTAGCGACACGCGGGACATCGCGTGAAATAAACCGCCAGATTGCCCTCACACTGGTCGGTACTCATCAACCGGTTTCACGTGCCGATCTAGCGCGCTTGATGGAAACCAATCGAGCTAATGTGACTTTTTTGATTAACGAATTGTTGGAAGAAAAATTAGTTCGGGAAGGGGCACAGGGTAGCGAAAAGGTGCGTGGGCGAAAACCGACTTTTTTGTATCTTAACTCACAAAAAAAATTTGCTGTTGCTGTCGACGTGCGGGCAAGTCGAACTTTTATCATGATCACCGATTCTATCGGCAAGCAAATCGGGGAATTAATTAGTTTCCCGACCGAACTTAATCCCGGAAAATTTATTGAGAATTTAAGTGTCAATATTAAGCAGGTATTAAAGGACAAATTACAAATTTCCGATTGCGAAGGCATTGGAATAGTCGTACCGGGAATGCTTAACCGTAAAACTGGCGTAGTTTTGCACGCCCCGACGCTTGGCTGGCGTGATGTCAATCTACTCACACCGCTTCAAAAGAAGTTTGAGGCAGTTGACATTCATCTTGAAAACTCCGGTAAGGCATGCGCACTCTCACAAATATGGACGACTCAACGCGACGACTCGGCTGCTAACGACATTGTTTTCGTCAGCATTTCCGACGGTCTCGGAGTCGGAGTTGTTATCAATGGTGAGTTGATGCGAGGCAAACACAATACGGCTGGCGAATTTGGACATGTTCCGCTCAGCATCGACGGTCCGCCATGTTCGTGCGGCGCGAATGGCTGTTGGGAAGCTTATGTTTCAAATTTAGCGACACTTTCGCGTTACTTCGGCAGAAAAGTATCTCAAAGGCAGCCGCAAACGCCCGAATGTGCCGAATTTACGATTGAAGATTTAATTTCGCGTGCGCGCGGCGGCGACAGTCGGGCATTGACCGCTCTCAATTCGACTGCACGTTATTTGGGTTTGGGATTGGCATCAGTAATCAATGCCGTTGACCCTTCGCTCATTTATATTGGCGGTGAAATTACCGGAGCCTGGGACTTAATCGAACCGCACGTCCGCGACGCGATCAAGGAAAGAACTTTAACGGGCGAACTCGGAGCGACGCCGATTCGAATCGTTCCGGCAGTCGAGCATCCGCGTTTGCGCGGTGCGGTCGCGCTGGTGACAGCGCCTGCCTTCGCGGCGCCGAAGGTCGCCTAAAGGTATTGGGTAGAGCATCGCTCAAATACGACCGCTGCGGCGGATTGAAGATTTCGATTGACCTAAGCCGGCAAAAATTTGGAGGATTCTGAAATGAAAATGCAAAATTTATTTGGTGACAATGCGCTATTGTGCGTTATTTGGTTCGCTGTGGTTGGGCTGTTTTTTTTCCCGGTTACGGCGGTCGCGCAGATCACGACCGCAACAATAACAGGCACAGTCACGGATCCGGGTGGGGCACCGGTGCCTTCGGCCAGCGTCACAGCGCGAAATATCGATACGGGGCTCACACGAACCGTATCCACAGGCGAAGATGGCGGCTACCGGCTTGAATTTCTTCCCGTCGGCAACTATGTGGTGGAGATTACAGCTACCTCGGGGTTCAAGAGAGCGTCACAGGACGGCATTGTTTTGCGGGTCAACGAAACAGCTCGTATCGATATTGCATTAGAAGTGGGCGGAGTAGATGAACAGGTGACGATAACTTCGTCGCCGCCGGAGGTGAATACCAGTTCCGCCGAACTCGGACGAACTGTTGAGTCGCGGGAAATCGAAAATCTTCCTCTTGTCGAGCGCAACGTCTACACGCTTTTGGACCTGACGCCTGGCGTGCAGTCGAACAACAATGGTGTCACGACCGCTTCTGCCGCGACGAGCAATCTCAGCCTCGGCTTCCCGGAGCAGCGGACGCTGATCAACGGTGGCACTGACGGTGGAACTGGTTCAGTGAATTACTATTTAGATGGCGGGACCAATATGACCAATTTACGCAATACGGGTAACATCCTGCCGAACCCTGATGCGATCCAGGAATTTAGAGTCCAAACGAACAGCTACAATGCAGAGTACGGTCGTTTTGCAAGCGGTATCATCAACGTGCTAACTAAATCCGGAACCAACGACTTCCGCGGATCGCTGTACGAGTTCGTGCGCAACGATGCGTTCAACGCAAACGAGTGGGGGTCACGTTTGGACAAACCGCCTTACCGACGCAACCAGTTCGGCGGAACCATCGGCGGGCCGATTATTCGCGACAAGACATTCTTCTTCTTTTCGTATGCGGGACTCCGTCAGATGACGAACACATTTCTGGCGGGTGCCAGAGTGCCCACTGAGCTTGAGCGCATAGGTAATTTCACAACTTCGACTGGCACCGGCCCAAGAGATCCGCTTACAGGTACCACATTCGTTTGCAACGGTGTCCAGCGTGTGATCTGCCCAAACCGTATCGACCCGGTTGCGGCTAGGATAATCAATGAATTCATCCCGCTTCCCAACCTTCCGAACAACCAGTGGCAGGGCAATATCCCCAACCCGTTTAACTCGGACGAATTCCTAATAAAAGCTGACCACCAACTTAACGAGCCTCACCGGCTGACCTTCTCTTATTTTACAACGGCGGGCAATACAACAGTATTTCCAGGAAATGGCAATCTGCCTTGGGCGACGCAGAATTTCAAATGGCGGCAGCATAACGTGAATGTTAGCGATGTTTGGGTAATCAGTCCCGAAAAGATCAATCAAATCTGGCTAACTTACAGCCGCAACTTTGGCGGACGCAACAACGATCCAGCGACTTCTCTTCACGATCTTGGGTCCGCGTTCACGCCGCAAGGGGTACCGTCGCTTCCGCAAATCACGGTCACAGGGTTTTTTACGCTGTCCAATGCGATCGGTGGACCCACAGCGGGCACCAACATGTATTCGTTGCGCGACGTTTTCAGTTGGAACAAGGGTCGTCATTCGATCAAGGTCGGGGGCGAACTTTCGCTGAACAAAGACATACAGGACACTTTGCTCAACAACTACGGCGTGTTTACCTTCAGTGGAGCCGGCGCGACCAACAACGCTCTAGCCAACTTTTTAGTCGGGATACCTACTGGCGTCACGCAGGACGCCCCAGTCACTGCTTACACGAACACGTGGTATGCGGCGCTTTTCGTGCAGGACGATTTCCGTATCCATCCGCGCGTAACGCTTAATATGGGATTGCGCTGGGATGTCCAAACTCCACCGACCGATCCGCTCGACCGTGTCGTGAATTATGTACCAGGTCAGAGATCCACGGTCAATCCGCTAGCCCCGGCCGGGGCATTGTTTTATGGTGATCCCGGAGTAGAACGAGGCGCCATTCCGGTGAACTACAGCCACATCTCGCCGCGATTTGGCGTCGCTTGGGATCCATTCGGAGACGGCAAAACATCGATCAGGGCCGCTGCCGGACTGTTCTGGGGCAGTATCTCGGGTAACGAGTGGAATACGATGACAAACTTTCAACCTTTTTCGACGCGGCTGACCTTCCCCAACCTCGCTACCGCTCAGAATGGTTGGAATGGCGCAACGCTCAGCAACCCGTATAATAATTTCGCAGGCGGCAATCCGTTTCCTTACAATGGAAGATTTACGAACGGCGGCGGACTTTTCGCCGTTGCACAAGACTTTTCATGGCCGCGTACTTTTCAGACAAATGTTTCGATACAGCGGCAGATCACTAGGGATCTGGTCATGGGGGTTGCATACGTCGGATCGCGAAGCAGCCATCTACCATTCGGGCGCGACGTAAATTACCCTGTTCTAACTTCGACCGCTACCACAGGCAACGTTCTGGCGCGCCGTCCGAATCCAGCGTTCGGGGCTGTTTTGCTTCTGGACTCGGATCAGAACGCCTCTTATGATGGAATGCAGATTACGGGAGCGTATCGTTTGGGCAGCCGGCTATCGGTCAACGCGTTTTATACCCTGAGCAAGACCCTGAGCAGCGTGCAGCTACATAACAACACGACGCAGGGACTGGCCCAGAATTACAGCAGGCTCGATCTTGAGAGCGGGCCGGCAGACACGGACCAGCGTCACGTTTTCACAATGAGCGGGCACATCGAACCGGACTTTTACCGGGGTGATAACAGAGTCCTCAAGGCTATCATCAATGGCTGGAGCGTCTCACCGATCCTCAGGATCCGCAGCGGACGTCCTTTCACCGTCACGAACGGCAACGTCGATGCTAACTTGGACGGGGTCACCACTGATCGGGCAAGGTTAATCGGCAATCCCTATCTCGACAATCCGTCTGCCGACATGTGGTTCAATATAGCCGCGTTTGCTCAGAATCCCATCGTGACAGGCGTTGCGACCGAGGGCACTGCTGCTCGCAACTTGCTGACCGGTCCGGGTTATAAGGTGGTCGATCTGGCTCTATCGCGCGACTTCCGGTTTGGTGAGCGTGCCAAGCTTCGCCTACGTGCCGAGGGGACGAATGTCTTCAACATGGTCAATTATGATTTGCCTAACGCATCAGTTCCAGCGAACGTCGCGACGTCGACAACGTTCGGCCGTATCACAAGTGCGGGTGCGATGCGCAGGCTTCAATTCGGTATCCGTCTGACTTTTTAGTTAAACGGACGATTGCCCTTTTCGAGTAAACCTCGAAAAGGGAGTACTTTTCCAGAAAGCTATTTCTCGTTTTGAGCCGTCGTACGGTGCTACCAGAAGATCGGTAATTATGTTGAAGGGAAAATTAATCAGTTGCATTTCAACGGTGGTTATATTGGCCTCTCTATGGTCGGCTGTGTTCCCGGCTGGGCTCCCGGATAATCCGGGGATTAGGTCGACGAACATTCCGGTCGCGGACCTAAAAGCAGAAGTTCTGGATTTTATGGCTAAAGAAGTGGCTGTCCATTTCGATGCGATAAAGTCTTTTGCTTCTCCGCCCGATCGGGTTAACGGTTCGATTACGACCGGTGAATATACGTGGGGCAGTTTCATGCGTGTCGTCGCCGCTCAAAGTGACGTCGGCGGCAGATCTGTGATCGCAGGAAGAGATACGGCACGCCCGATCGCCGAGATGGGACTGTACGAGGCCCGGAAAGGGGGCAAGGCATTTTCGCAACTCTACGCCGCGCAGGCCCTAAGACATTTCGGTACGGACCTGAGCAAAAATGCCGTCTGGCAAAGCATGAACGATGCCGAGCGGAAGGAATGGGCATCACTGCTTGATGCGACGCGGATCTACGATCCGAAAACACGACAGGTGATAAACCTGCCCGAGAACTACCTCGGCGTAGCTGCACGGATCGCGGCCTACGCTTACGAATTCGGTGTGTTGAAGGACCGTAAATTCCTGAATTCGCTCATCGAGCGGGCGGCGGTACAATTCATCGATGGTGCTATGTACGCGGACGACGACCTGCCGAACGGACGCTACGACCGCTATTCCAACGAGTATATTCGCTTTTGCTGGAAAGCCGCCGAGGTCGTGGGACGCAAAGACATTCTCGAAAAACTGAGACCCTCGATGAAGACTCAGATGAGACTGTGGTGGGATCTCGCTTCAGATAAAGGATACAGTTACAACTGGGGGCGGAGCCAGGGACTGGTCAGCTATCTCGATACGCTCGAGATAGCGGCTTTTCTCGGCGAAAATCCCGAATTTCGCCCGGCCCCCATCGGAGATATCGCGAGTCTTTACCATCTCGCTTGGCGCTGGATCCGTGGCGGTTACATAGATGATCGGCATACGTTCAATCTTTTCTCTTACGGACGAGGGAACTACGCGTACATAAGTCTTCAACGAGAATTCCAGCAGATCTCCACGAGCTTCGCAAAAATTATTGTCGCACACGATAGCTTTATGAAGACGCTGGACACTGATAAGGTAACCGCGATCCCGCCCCAACCGAAACTCGGACCCGTCGCTCGTTTCGAGTATTTCAGTAACGCTAAGGACCGTCCGGAAGGCGTTTGGCTGGTCCGACAGGGCAATTTAAGATTCGCTCTCCCAGTAACTGTCGGAACGAAGCCCGGAATGTCGGATTATTTGGCAGCCCCGTTTGGCCTCGCGGGCTTTGCAAATCCAGTCGAAGAGGTTTATCCGTCATTAGTGCCTTTTATCGAGCTTGAAGATGGTAAAACATACGCTGCATCGGAAGGCTCATCGGGGATTGAACCATCGGCAAACGGTCAATCTCTCAAGGTGATATGGAAGAAGTGGGGGCGGGTTGGTTCGAAATCGGGTGAAAGATTCGACATTGGAATCACGAGCCAAGTTGTATGGCGCGTTCTGCCGGATAAGTTGGAACGGAATGAGACACTCGTCGCGAACAAAAACCTGAAGATAAAACGCTGGTGGGTTGCCGTTCCATCAACTGCCGACAGATCGCGAATTTACATGACCGGTGATAGCCGGACTGATTTTTTACAGGGCCGTGAAGGCATCTTGAAAGTAACAGCAAACGCCGATTGGAAGTTCGCAACATCGTTGGAGGCCACGGGGGATAGCAAACGGAGTAAGGGGGCACTGGGCGCGATCCCACTCCATTTGATCTATTCGGCCGAAAATCTCGAGTTAATGAAGAACAAGGAATTAATGTGGCGACTAACTCTCGAGGTATCGAACGAAAATCAACCCAGAGATAAATAATTATGCTAGGTGAAGCAGACAAAATAGAAGCATTGGTTACCGACTGGGATTCAATTCCCGTTGAACGGATCTCGGAGGGCATCGACCGGCAGATGATCATCGGTCAAAATATCATGATCTGCCGACTTAGATTCGATGCGTTCGTGATCACGCCGGAACACAGTCATCCGCACGAACAAATGACGCTCGTCGTGCAGGGCAAAGTAAAATTTATCATCAGCGGCGAGGAACGTATTGTATCAGCAG